>OGZW01002145.1_pt1 | contig 15597 bp, 14 predicted proteins | sample 1577001 | NCBI WGS metagenome assembly OGZW01 (sample SAMEA3541519, study PRJEB24748) | human gut metagenome | biome: human gut; feature: human-associated habitat; material: faeces | place: China | collected 2012 | reverse complement strand
TACCCCCCGGCAACTTCTGTAAATCTGTAAATCATTGGCAAAAATCTGTCAATGTCTGAGAGGTGTTCCGCTATGCCACAGTCCCGCAAATGGCTCATAACCATCAATAACCCCGTGGAGCATGGCTTTGACCATGCCCGCATCAAGGCCGCTGTTCTCGACCTACCCTCCCTCGTCTACTGGTGTATGTGCGATGAACAGGGCGACGAATGCGAAACGCTCCATACTCATGTGTATGTCGTTGCCAGTAACGGTCTTACCCATACTCAAATCGACGCACGTTTTCCCTCATTCCATCGTGATATCGCCCGTGGCAAGTCCGCCGAAAATCGGGCTTACGTCCTGAAAGACGGCGCAAAGTTCAACAAGCAGCCAGACGGCTCTTATTCCTACAAGGACACCGGCGGACACCTCCATGAGGGCATCAATTTCTCTGACACCTTCGAGGAGGGCGGCGAATTGCCCGACGAAAGGCAGGGCAAAAGCCGGGACGCTGACAAGATCGTGGAGCTTATCAAGGCCGGTGCTTCCAATGAGGATATCGTGGATACCGTGGCCTCCGCCTATCGTGACCTTGAAAAGGTGGAGCGTGTCCGCTCCATGTATCGTGACGCACAGTTCAAAAGCTGTTGGCGGAATTTGGAAGTGACGTATATCTTTGGAAAAACCGGCAGCGGCAAGACACGCAGCGTCATGGACAAGTACGGCTATGAAAACTGCTATCGTGTCACGGACTATAAGCATCCCTTTGATACCTACGACGGACAAGACGTTATCATTTTCGAGGAGTTCCGTTCGGGCCTGAAGCACGGCGATATGCTGAACTATCTGGACGGCTACCCGCTGCTTCTCCCGTGCCGCTACTTCAACCGTCAGGCTTGTTTCACGAAGGTGTTTATCATTACCAACATTCCCCCGGATGAACAGTACATGAACATTGACCGGGAGACACGGCAAGCGTTCTTTCGCCGTATCAACAAGGTGCGTGAGTATCAGTCCAACGGCCATATCGCAGAGTATCCCGGTGTGCAAGCCTACATAGAGCGGTATGCTTGGGTAGAAGAGTGCGAACGTGAGCCGGTACAAATGACGATATGAATATGATTTGACCGCCCCGAAAAGGGCGGCTAAATCATACAACGAATTTGAATCTACACTTTCAACGGACGGTTTGAATATGCACTTTCAATTCTGCGCTGTGGCGCTCCGGTATGTGCGCCGCTGCTGGTATAAGCTGAAAAGGAAACGGTACAAGCTTATGAATTTCTGGAATCGCTTCAAGTGGTGTTTGGTGGGCGGCTTCGCCTATGCGGCCGGACGTGCGCTTTTCTACTTCATTCAACATAGCTTCTAAATATTGCGGGGTAGTGTAACGGTAACATACCGGTTTCGTTTTCCGGTGCTGCGGGTTCGATTCCCGCCCCCGCCTCCAACTATACAGGAGGTTTCTATGGCACATTACGTTTGTAATTTCTTTATCTGGCTCTACGGGGCTATTCACACTATCGGCTGTCTGTCCGGCTGCGTTTTCTTCGGTCTGTTGCTGGCCTATATCGGCCATGGGCAAATAGACGGCAATCTGTTTTGGTTTCTGCGTTCACGGAGGGATAAATGATTAAGTTTCTGATCTCTGCCACCTTTGTTCTGGTGTTCCTATTCATCTTCGTGCTGGTAGGTTCGGCCATGCTCTGGGTGGTCACAAAGGTGCTTCGGCTGCTGTTCCCTGGCAAGTTCCGTCCCGCTGACGTGCGGCAAACGGACAAAAAATAATCCCCGGCATAGCCGGGGAAGGAGTCAATCTGGTAGTTTTTCATTCGGGAAGTCTTTTTTCAGTTCTTGTTTAAGTTCGTCTATTTCTTGTTCTATAAAGGCTCTTAGTTCTTCATTGTCTTGCTCTATTGATTTTTGAACGAAGTAGTTCATTTGTGTATTCATGATGTGTAGCCGGTGGATTAGTATGAAGCAAGTGATAACAACTATTAGCAGTATTGCAATGAGAATGCATTCTTTTACGTCTATGGTCGTGATATTGGAAAATTCCATGTGATATCCTCCTTTTTTCTTCATTTTACCACATGAAAGGCGGTGTTTCAACTATGAAAAATTTGAAAAGAGTATCGTGTGCTGCCTTGGTCTGTGTGCTGCTTTCCGTTTTGTTTGTGAGGCCCTCTTATGCTGCTGGTTTCGGTGGCGGAAGTCGGCCCGGTAGTTTTGGTTCGGGTGGCTTTGGCGGTGCAACTGCACAAACTTGCATTTCTTATGATGCACTGTCTGATTTGTGCGTTGATTTGAACGCTCGTCTCGCTAATGGCGATTTCGGTGCTTCTTGGAAGTCTTATGGGTGTACTATCGTTAAGAGTAGCGATGATTTTTATGTCATTCGGCTTATCGTAAGCGGCACAACGTATTATTTTCGTAACGCTTCTGGTGGCGTGTACTATACCACCGAACGTCCCTCGCTGATTAACTCCATCTATGGTCAGCTGTGGTCTACGTACAACGGTGTGAAAACGGATGTCGCCGTGCTGGTCCGAAAGACTTTGGAACAGGTGGATAAGATTACCCCGGTTATCGAAAAGCTGCCTAATTACCTGTGGGGGACTTATAACGGCGAAAAATCTGATATCGGCGCTTTGGCTGCTATGATGGTTACACGGCTGGATACCACCAACACCAAGCTTGACAGTATTATTGCTATGTTGTGGTCAACGTATGATGATAAGCAGACGGAGGTAGCCGTGCTGGTGCGTAAGACTTTGCAGCATATGGATGCTATGTCGCCTGTGGTTGAAACGTTGCCTTCGTTCCTTTGGGGTACGTATAAGGGCGAAAAAACTGACCTTGGCGCATTGACCGCTGCGATTCTTACTCGGTTGGACAAGTTGCCCAGCGGCAGCGGTGGCCTGTCTGTTGACCTTACCCCCGTTATTACCAGCATTGAGGCGGTCGGCGTGAATATTGAGGACTTGAATACCAACTTTTCCGCTAATCTGGATTCCCTTGTGGATAAATTTCAGGTGGTTATAGACAACTCCCAGTCCAGCGTGGACAACGTAACCAGCATTGTCATTGACAAGTCTAACAATGCTTTCAATGTGTTCTATCTGACCGGTGAGGACGGCACAGACCATTCTATCGGTGAGCTGTCCGGCAATTCTCTTTCCGTTTCCGGTAAGCTGCTGCAATTCCTGTACCGGCTTTGTGTGGAGAACTTTCTTGTCAAGGTGGATGATAGTATCGAGGATATGAGCCAATTCTATTTGGATTCCTCCTCGGCGGTGGGGGTGAATCTATGGGATTGACCTTCTATATGTCCTCGCTGCTCTCTGACGTGTCGGAGTTTTTCTCCTTCTGTCTCGGTGTATTTGATGCGTTGCCCTTTGCAATTCAGACTTTGATTTGTTTCGTATTCGGCTCAGTGCTGTTGTTCGGCCTGATGCGTATGGTCATTCGGATGGGTGGTTGACATGATCGATGTAATTCTTGATACGTTTCTCTGGGTGCCGAAGCCCCTGTTTCCGATTTTGTCGGCTATCTTCGTTTTCTTCTTCATCTTTGCGGCTGTTTCTGTCATTCTGATGGCGTTCAAGCTGATTCAATTTGTTGTCAACGTGTTCGCCGGTGTGCTTAGTAAGGTGGTGGAGCTTTTTGTCTGAACTTATGGCGGCAATCAAGATGTTGCTCTCTAACAGCTGGAAATTCTTTCAAATAAAAGTCCCCGGTACTGGCTTCTCCTTCGCTGTGCTGGCCGTGGGCTTGCTCCTTGTGCCTATCAGTCTTTCCTTTTTGTCTCTTGTGCTGGGTTTTCCGGTAGGTACTGTGGATAATGATACTGTGTCGTTGCGGTCTATGGGTAGCCGCAAATACCGGGTATCTTCCGCCCGGAAAAACGATGTGAGGTGATATGATGGATTTTGAAGCTACACTTTCAAACGCTGCTGATACCAAAGCGGACACGCCTGTTGTGCAGGAGCAGGACGGTAAAACGGTGGTAGTCATTCAGCAGACCCCGACAGCAGAGCCGGAGGAAACGACGGATTCCGATTCCCTGCGTTCCTCTGCTCTGGACAGTCAGCCGGTGGATGAATCCGGCCTTCCCGCCGTGGTGAAGTCGGTGTTTGGTGAATACCATCCCCGCACTCAGACGGTAACGGAGACCCGCACGGACGGCACGGTGCTGACCTCCGTGGAGTGTGTCCCCGGCCTTGCCGGTCTGGATTGGTACTGGCTCTCCGGCGTGTTCATGTTCGCCCTTGTGCTCTGGTCGTTCTTCCGCTTTATCGGGGTGGTGTTCAAGCGATGAATGAAATGATTGCTTTTTGCACCGCCATTTTACAGGCTATCTGTGACTTCCTCATAGAGCCGCCTATTTTCTACCTGTTTAGTCTAATCTGCTTCGCCGTGGTGGTTTCCATTGTGCGAAGCTTACTTAGAAATCATTGATGAAAGGAGTGCTGCTGAACGACGCCTGCTGTGACTGTTGCTTCCCTGCTGACTTCCATCGGCTCCGTGTTCACCTCCGCCATTGGCTGGGTGGGTAATGTCGCCAGTACCATTGCTGACGAGCCTATCCTGCTGCTGGCCTGCGTGGGCATCCCCATGTGTGGTCTCGGCGTGGGCCTGTTTAAGCGCCTGCTGCGTGCCAAGGCGTAAGGCCATCTTCCCTTGCAAAATCTAAAGAAAGGATAGGTATTGCTATGGCTGAAATCATTTCCGCTATCACCTCCGTGTTCACCTCTGCCATTGGCTGGGTGGGTACTGTTGCCAGTACCATTGCTGGTCAGCCGATCCTGCTGCTGGCCTGTGTGGCCGTTCCCATGTGTGGTCTCGGCGTTGGTATGTTCAAGCGTCTGCTGTCTGCCAAGGCGTAACGAAAAAAGGAGGGTGTGCGTGCGCTCGCCGCACACCCTCCTTTGAAATACACTTTGTCTCTGTTTTGATAGGAGTATTTATGAAAGCAAAGCCCGTTTCCCTCTCCCTGTACTTTGGCATCCCCGGCGCTGGTAAATCCACCTATGCCGCCTATCTGGCCAAGAAGGATATGAAAAAAGGCCGCAAGGTCTGGTCTAACTTCGGCATTACCGGTGCTATGAAATGCGAAAAGTCCGACTTCGGCAAATTTATGTTGTCGGATGGCCGTCTTATCATTGATGAAGCCGGTTTGGAATATGATAACCGCAAAATGGCTATGACCACGGATGAGATCTATTTCTTCAAGTATCATCGTCATTACCAGCTTGATGTGGATTTCTTCTCCCAAGGTCTGGACGTGGATATCAAAATTCGTAAGCTGGCCCGCCATATCTATCTCATTAAGCCCTCCCTGTTGCCCTTCTTCATCAAGCGAAAAGAAATCGGTCGCCGTGTCGGTATCAACGATATGACCAAGGAAATTTGTGACGAATATTTTTTCGTTCCCTTTATCGCCGGTGGTACGAAACTGATTTTCTGTCCGCCCCTCTGGAAGCTGTTCAATACCCTGTCCCGTAAACCTCTCCCGGAAAAGACGTGGGAGAAGTGGTAAAGCCCCCCGCCTTCCGGCGAGGGGCTTTTGCTGTTAGATTAGTTCTGGCCCTGTGGGCCTGTCCGTGTTTTTGCGGCATGGGTAGCTGTGGGGCATGGAGTATACTCCCCTCGCCGCTGCCCACGCTGTTTTTACCGCCGGTAAAATCCCGTCATACGGTCTTATACCCATTGCGCCGCAGCCATGCCTCCGCCTGGTGTTCCTGGGCGAATGTCCGGCTTTTGAGCTTTTGCTTGTCCCGTCCGGTAATGGTCTGCCCGCTGGCTGCCTGTATCTGATACCGTATTTTCTTGTGTTTCTCCACCACGTTGTAATAGACGGCCTGTCCCTCTGCGTTCTGCATTCTCATGGCTTTCCCTTTCCCCCCGTGTAGCCGATAGGTCAGCTTTTGAAAGTGTATGTTCAATTTGTCTCTTTGTCTTTCAACCAAATCTTGATGGTCAGGCTCTCCGCTGTCGGGTGTGTGAATTCGTATGCTTCCACCCACTTGGCAATGTCTTTCAGCGGCATAACTGGATAGTGCTGCGTCTTGTTGTCTCCTCCGCCCGGAAAATAGCACCGGATGCTCATGTGGTAGTCTTTCTTTCTCGCTGTCATCAGTCCACCACCTCCATTTTGACCATGCAATCCCCGCATAGGATGTTGACCGCCTTGGTGGCTCTCACGCTGTTCTTGCAGCATGGGCATTGATATTTCCGTGTGCTGCTGGGCCGTCTCTCTCCGCCCGTCTGCTGCCCGGTGTGGCTCTGTGTGCCGCCTGCCGGTACGCTGATTCTCTGATACCCGCCCCGGCTGATTTTGATTTCTGACCAGCCTTTTTCAAGGGCGTATTCTGTCAATCTGTCGTTCCCCTTGCCCTGTGTGTTCCAGCCGTATTGGCCGGCCTTGTAGCATACAAGCCCTTTTTCCTCCGCCAGTGCTTTGAATTTCCCGTTGTGGTACTTCCCGCCCCGGCTTACCTCCTGTATGCCGTTCTCCCGGCAGTACAGATGCACCATTTCATGGATGAGTGTGTCCAGCACCTCCTCTATCTCCACGTCCAGCGCTTCGGCGGCTATGTTCATTTCGTACTGCTCCGTGTCCTTGTTCCGCCATACCTTGGCGCAGCTACAATGCCCGTATGTCCCCGGCTTGCTCTGCACGGTGATAATTGGCGTTGGCAGTTCGCCGCCGAACAGGTCAGCGTTGATGATGTTGTACATCTTTTCCAGCTGTCCCACGGCCCGGCTCATTTTGGTTGTCTCTTTCATGTGTACCTCCGTTTCCCATAGTCATTTGTGGTGTGAGCACGCTCGCTCGCGAGCGTGTGTGTCCATTCCGCCACACACAACAATGGCACTGTCAAGACTGGCCCTCCCCCGTGAGAGGGCCACTTGCGATAAAAAAAATTCGCTTGGCGGCAGATGAAAAGCAGCAGCCGGTCAGTCATGGCGGCTGCTTTTCATCAACAGAAAGCGATATTTTTTTATCGGTCTTGACCGGGCCTTTGGTGTGCGGCACAAAACCTCCGTCCCCGCCACAGCGGATAGCGCACCTCCGGCTTTGCGCCATTCTCCGGTAAAACGTTTCCATTCCCTTCATAATTTACGTTCTTGAAATCTTCGCAAAAGCATGATATTGTAATAAAAAGCAAACGCTGAGCCTGTTTAGGCCCGGCGTTTGTTGCATAATATGCCATTTTGAACCTACACTTTCAATGGAGGAAATGCTATGAAAAAGTTCCGTCATTTGGATTGGTCAGACCGTCTCTGCATCGAGAGGTGCTATAATGCCGGTAAGTCTTGCTTTGAAATTGCCCATCTGCTGGGCTTCGCTCCCTCCTCCATATACCGTGAGGTAAAGCGTGGCCTGTATTCACACCTTGGCGCAGAAACCAGCCGCCGCCCATGGCATTACTCTGCACAGATCGCACAGGACTACACAGACCATCAGGCCACGGCAAAGGGGCCAGAAATAAAGCTGGGCAACAACTACGGCTTCGCCGCAGATGTTGCCCAGCAGGTCAAACACGGTATTTCTCTTGATATCATTGTCAGCCAGAAAAGGCAAACCCATGAGTGGACAGTCAGCACCGCTACGCTCTATCGCTACATAGATCGTGGCTATATCCCCGGTATCACTAATAGACACCTCCCGGAGAAGTCTAGCCGTAAGCAGCGTAGGGCCGGACAGGTAAGGCCCACCAGAGCGCCCAAAGGACTACCCATAGACCGCCGCCCGGAGGAAATAAGCGCCCGCTTGTCTTTTGGTCATTGGGAAATGGATAGCGTCATAGGCAAGGCAAAAGGCAAGCGGCAGTCCCTCCTTGTCCTTACGGAACGCATGACACGCTTTGAAATCATCGTTCGGGCGGCAAGTAAGACTTCTGCTGCCACCGTCTCCGCTCTTGAACGTACACTTTCAAAATTCCCGCAGGGTACGTTCAAGACTATCACTGTGGATAATGGTTCTGAGTTTCAAGATTGCTACGGAATGGAGCATGATAAGCGGGGAAATAAGCGCTTGACGGTCTACTATTGCCATCCGTTTTCTTCGTGCGAACGTGGCTCGAATGAGCGGAATAACCGTATCGTCCGCCGTTTCTTCCCGAAGGGTAAAAGCTTATCTGCCGTCACGCAGAAAGATTGTGATAAAGCCGCTGCTGCCATCAATGCTATGCCCCGTAAAATCCTCGGCTATTGTACTGCCGCACAGCTTTTTGAACAGGAAATCGTTAAGCTGCGAAACCTCGCCTAAAAAATTTTTTCGGGTTTTTTCGCATTACACTTGACAATCTACAGCATAATTGAAAATCATTTCGTCGAGGATAATATCTGGACAATGGACAGCGATGGTGAGTTGCGGCTGACGATCATGGCGACCCTTGCCCAAGAGGAAAGCCGCAAAAAGCCACTGATTTCGTAGTGAAACCAGTGGCATGATTTACGGTGTATTCAGCTGGAAATGGGCAAAAAACTTCATGCCTGAGCACCGCGCCACGGAAATGCGCAAATGCCGGCGCATGAAGTTTTTGTGCATCATTTCCGGTTGCCCCACAGGGGCGAGGAAATGGCACATTTCTTATTTTTGCCATGCAAAAGCATGGCAAAAATAACGGTCACACAATCCAAAGGGACTGTGTGACCGTATTTATATCATTAGCAGAGCTGCTCCAGTTGAAAGGCCAGCTCGGTGCGGCCCACGACGGCGTGGTGGTTGTTGTAAAGGTTTTTGTCGTGGTAGCGGGGCAGAGAGCAGGCTTCCTCCGGCGTGATGACGCCGAGCTGGGTGAGAACCGAGAGGATGGCATACGGGACGATGGAGCGAGAATTTGCATAGGGAGTTCCATCTTTACGCAACAGGGTAATAACAATATATTTCCCATCGGCTTCTTCCGAATCATATTCGATGTTCGCAGTGAGTAACGAAGAGGTATTGGCATATACAGGAATCTGTTTGGTAAAGAAGAACTCCTCTCCTTGATTTCTCATGAAATTGGTGTAAGCACGAATTTGATAATCGGCTTCTTCAATATCTTTTTCTAAAGAAATGAAGTTAAAGAAATGCCCGTTCTCCTCTTTTATCTTTTTACGTTGAATTACCTTATTCTTCCGGTTTATGAGTTCGATGTATAAAAAGCGACTTTGCACATCACTTTCTTTATGTGTTTGCGCATTTACCAAATAGCCTTTCAGCCAGATGGTGTCACCGACTAAATAGAAAGGCTTATCAGTATGGAGATATACCTTCTCTTGATATGGTATAGCAATTTCTTGAGAACAAATGAAAACTCCTATTAGCGATAACAGTATATATTTCATAATGTTTTCTGATAAATTCTCCCTTCACCCTAATCGTGGCTTTCAGGCTTGGGATTTGTATTTTTCTCATAAACCTTGAAATCTGCCAGTTGCAAAGTCTCATCTTTTATTCCATTGGTAGGACGATCATCAGTACTTTCCATCTTTCTTCCAAAGCTACGATAAATGCCGAATTTATTTCGGATACTTATCGCTCCCTTCCGCCATAGGTCAATATTGCTAAAAGCTTTATCAACTAATACTTTACTATCACTGATACGTGTCATCTTAATACTGAATGCCCCATCGTGTGTAAAGTGCATCTCTGTTTCTACTTGTATCCATTCGTCTTCAAAATCAGACAATGGCAGATTGTCTATGATTGTTCCTTTAGTAGTAGCACTAATATCACCAGTATGGATCACTTGTACACGACGATTACTGCCATTACTATTGCAGCGGGGAGTTATGGTTATCAATGGAGAACCATTATTGCCCTCCTGTGCCTTTAATTGGTGAATATGACAGAAACTTGTAGAAGGTCTGAAATCTTTCGGAATACGGAATTTCCATTCAAGGCGTTGCCATTCATCCCAGTTACCATTCAATTTATACCAGGCAGCAGTCGTTTGCGTTTTCATTTCATTACGTTGGCGGTCTTCCAGTTTCCCCCGGTCACCGTCAAGGGCATCAGCATTGGCATGGCTGATAAACTTGAAAACATATTGCTGTATTGTTTCGTCATATATAACTTCGCAATGCACTCCGTCTTTATGATCTTTATCAGATGAATTGGGATGTTCAGAATAGTCCCATCCATAAGAGCGCATATACTTATGGATTTCCGAATAATCTTTTCCAACCAGTTGTTGTGCGGCTTGCATATTTCCCTGCAGTTTATAGTCATCCGGTTCTGGAGCCGGTTCCGGGGTAGGCTCAGGAGTTGGTTCGGGGTCGGGCTGTTCAGTATTCGGTTTATCACTCTCTTCTTTTGAACAAGAACTTATTCCACATAAAAGAATAGCCAATACAGATAGTGCTAAAAATAATTTTATACGCTTCATGATATCAAATTTAAAATAAAAAATAAGCTGCTTATCTTTTTAATAAATGTTCATAGCGACAAGGTACACCTTTATCTGTTATACCTTCAATAATAATTGTATAATAGCTGGGACGATCAGCTGTGTAAAAGTGTACGCTGGCATTACCTCTTTCATCGGTTCGGAGTTGAGGTTGCCAGTAAATGGTGGTACGATTATCCGGTACAAGTGATTTGCGTTCTTCGCCTGTTACGTATTTAGGGCTATAAAAGGATTTATACCGATTAAAGCCGAGCAGGAATGCCGTGTCTCCTTGGGAAGTACGCGGTATCTCTAAATTGCCGGTACGTGAGGTTAACACAATACATCCACCGGAGATACTTTGAGTTCCATCCTTCATTTTCTGGAGTTGTCTGTCCACTTCCAGTTCTTCCAATTCTTCTAAAGTGGCACCACTCTCAAATGCTTCATTATAGGCTGCTTCCAAGTATTTCAGATTTTGAGTAATATTGACGGCTGCATCAACTTCCGGATCAATTTTGTGTACTCCTACTATGTCTTCCGCATTGATGAGAGAAAGAGCATTGAAACTGATCGTTTTGTTATCCAGCATGAAGCGTGCAGTACGGCCATAATCTATTTTCTCTTTGGGACGCAAGGCATTCCTGTTATTTACATCATTAGACATCAGATGTTCCGGACGTTGGGAGTATTTGGGGTTTATATAGGGACGATTATCTATAATTCGGAATCCGGGAACATTCTTGACTAAATCAAGTGCCGTGCGCGCATCTTGTTGAGCCAACATCTCTTCATCATCCATTTTATAGGAAGAAAAACGATCTTTTACTAAACTTCTGGCATTAATCACGACTTCTGGAAGACGTAGCATCAAGACTCCATCTTCTCTGACAAAAGGTGATTGCATTTCTTCTCTATATTCGTTCTGTTGCTCATATTTTGCATCCTTGTATGGATGGGTGTTTACTGCTTCCGGAAAATAATCCCTGTCTATCCGGATATTAGCACGAAAGAATTTTCCTTTTTCTATTACCTGTGCTTCAACTCTGGCTGTATCTGCAAAACTTAACTTATCTACAATAAACACTCCGTCATTATCTGTGTGTGTTGAGGGATAAGGACGCTTATTGACAAAGACATTCACAGTTTTTCCAGAAAGTGGCTTATTACGAATATCTAATACCTTACCGGAAATAGTTTGTCCGATTTCCATAAAGTATTTGGGGTTCTTTTGCTGTTCTTTAAGAATGTCTTCTACATTAAAACGATTCCATCCTTGCGTCAGCATTAAATTATCCAGACAGGCTTTCAATCGCTGAGAATTATCTTTAAAATAATATCCGGGTGTTTCGATGTATCCTTTTATATCTGACGTCAGCAGCAAATTAGAAAGAATATTATCTGCGGTAGAATCACATCTGATGGCATAGTTGTCTGTAACGCTTAAAGAGAAGTCACCCGTTATAGGTTGCCCTGACAGATCGGAGAGGTGGATATCAAGAGATATCGGTGAACGCGAACCATAGGATGCCTTATCAGAGGCTAATTGCCAGATTGAATGATTTTGGCGAACGAATACAAGGCGTTCACTGTGTGGAACGTAATTTCCATCCAATAAAGTAAGGGTTAATATCCCTTCAGGGATGGATTTCAGGCTGACCGCTCCTTGTCCTTTCTGTATGGGTTGTACAAATAGGAGAAAACCACGAACATGGGCTATCAAGTATAAATTATCCGGCAACCTCTCTTGGGGAGAATGTAATATTGTGTAATGTATGATGCCGTTACGTTCGGTAATGGATAAAGAGAATTTGTCGGCCTCCGGATCAGGCAGTAAAAACTCTTTCTTCATATCTCCTGTAATAGAACTAACGACTGCTTTATATTTTTCACCTATTGAAATAGGTAGCATAAAACTGCCGATACCTGCATAAGAACTCTTAAAATGAGTAATGGTATCACCTTTACTGTTTAAAATACTACCAGTCACTTCTACTGAATTTCCATTTGTGTCTATAGCTTTTATACCCACTTTTTGGGTACATCCCGAAATTAAGCTACCACCTTCCGGAAAAAAATCGACATGGTAGTCAAAAGCATCCGGAACATAAAATGTGTGTTTATGCTTTAACTGTTTATCTTCCAATACAACATAGATATATTGTTCTATTTTATCTTTTTCAGGTATATCTATTTGAATCTCTCCGTTCTTGTTAGTCTGTTGCTGACGGAACTTATTTTCGTATGGCTTGGTACGAACCATATAGTGTACGTAATTACCTGCATAGACAGTATTGTCGGGTCTTTTGAAGGTAACAGTTGCTATACGTTTTTTCCCTTTCTGTTCATATCTTATTTCCGGATACATAAACGAAGATTGGGAAGCAAAGACTTTTAGATTTTTGGAAAAATAATAGTCGGATTTTTCGTTCAACATCCAATGGGTATATGCACGGAGATAATAGTCACCAGCCTCCAATGATTTTGGAAGAGGGATAAAACTTGAGAAAATATCTTCGCGTTGCTGAACCTTAATACGCTGCTGAACTTTATTCTTGCGATTTATGAGCTCTACATACACATAGTGACTGCCATTTCCGGAAAAGTGGGTAATGGCATTCACCAAATATGCTTTCAACCAGATAGTATCACCTGCAAAATAATATGGTTTATCGGTATGCAAATATACTTTCTCCTGCGGCAAATTAGTAACTTGTTTAAATGAACTGACAATATTGTTCATATAAACAGTATCTGTTTGTTGAGCATTACCTGTAAAGATGCTAACAAATAGTATCACCCATAAACTCAGGTAATATCTTATCCGGTTGTTTTTCATAGTGCATGCGTGTTTAATAGTTATATATTATTTCTTAATTGTAGTAATAATTATAACACCGTTAGCTCCTTTCATGCCATAAGCTGCACCGTCTTTTTGTATTTCTACCTTGTCTATGTCATTGATTGATACGACACCATCTACTTCACTGCTACTTTCGTATAAAGTACCGTCGACAACAAATAAAGGCTCATTATCCAAATCAAATGAACTTCCTCCGCGAATTGTAATTTTGTCTCCGTTCACTGTTACCCCCGGAATAGCTCCACCCTTAAATAGATCGTAAATACTATTGGCTGATAACTTCTGAATCTGTTCACGGGTCAATACATTTGAGTTATAACTTGTACGGAGAATCCTCGTGTATTCTCTTTTTTCTTCTTTCTGTCCATCGAATAAGATGAAAAATTTCTTTTCCAATTTAAGAGAAGCTTGAGATAGCTTACCAATAGGGATAATTGCTTCTTCTTTTTTAGATATAGATACTACCAATGTATCTGTGGGCTGCAAACCGGGAAAAAAGAATACTCCCATATTGTCTGTCTTTACACTTTCAGTGGTATTCTTTTTCCAAACTTTCATCCCTTTTAAAGGACGTTGTTTGGCATTTACAATAACTCCCTTAAAGTCTTGACCAAAGACAGTTACAACAAAAAGTGATGTGGGTTGTGTTTTATGCTGTTCTGGACAAGGTTGTTTACAGCCCGCGAAATCAATCTGGCATCACATTCCAACACAGCATTTTCGGCGTCAGGAGTGATCTTAATTCCGATGTTGTAGCTATCGGAAATTCCTGTATTCAACAGGTCTGCTACATAGGATCGCAGTAGTTTGGATAAGCGAACCATCTCTTTATGAAGCGGCTGCATCTCATATTCCAACTGCGATACTAAATTCAAATCCTGCACCAGCTCTTTGATTTTTACACTTTGCTTCCGTACTATTTCCGCCTGTTCACGGATGCTCTTGCTGACAGCTTTACTTTCTGCAATACGGCTCGCATACCCCATAATCATGGAGAGAGGTGTGCGGATGTCATGGGAAACGCCGCTGATCCAGTTCGCCCGCGCTTCATTTTGCCTATTCAAAATGGAAGAAGCTTTGTTTACACTGCTTGCAATTTCCGATAGTTCTCCGCTGATATGAAGTGAAACTGGCTTTCCGTCTGCCAAAGTTTCCACAGCGGACACAATCGGTTCGGTATTGTGAATGATTCTGCGTTTGGAAAAGTAATAGGCTGAAAAGAGGCACAGCACATCCAAGCCAAGCATCCCCAGTACAAAGATGGGGAGTCGTTGAAGTGCTGCAATGGAATAGTAATTGCTGGTGAGTTTTGTGTAGCTGTCTGTGGGATAGCCCAGCACCAACAACCCATCATCGGTGTTCCAAATAAAAACCGGGTAATCCTCAATATACCCTTTTGAAAATAGTGCGACATCTTGAATTGTGTAATTTTTCGGCACATTGTCCGGCAAATCAACCGACCAATAACATTGACCATCTGTATTCAAGTAGATCGCCCAAATATGATTCTGTCGGAGCATTTGCACCGCCTCATCCGATAATTGTTCCGGCGTAGCGGCGGTAGCAGTCATTTCCAACATGGATTGCGGGGATGAATCGCCATAATCCTCGGTCACAATCTTTTGAAAAGTCAGACCGAATACTACTGCATTAAGAAAAAGCAATATCAGAATAAAGGCAACGAACGACACAAGATATTTAGATATATAACTTCCGAATGATTTCATGACATCACTTCCTTGCTATCAGCTTATAGCCTAATCCTTTAATGGTTATTAGGGACACGGGTTTTGATGGATCGGTTTCAATCTTTTCGCGGACGCGCCGGACATGAGCATTGAGGCTGTTTTCGTAGCCAAAAGGATTATCCCCCCAGAGGGCTTCACAAAGCGCATCTACGGTAACAATCTTTCCAGCATTACGGGCAAGCGTTTCAAGTAAAGTATGTTCTTTGGCTGTCAGGGAGATAATTTCGCTGCCCTTATGGACTTCGGCCCGGCTGAAATCAATCGTACATCCATCCAAAACAAGCAGCGGTGAATCCTCTTTGTAGGTCCGCCGCAGTACCGCATAGATACGCAGTAACAGTTCCTGCGGCATAAAGGGCTTAGAAATGTAGTCATCTGCACCAAGCCCCAATCCCGATAATTTGTCTGCTGCTTCGTCCTTTGCTGTTAAGAAAATGATCGGCACATTGGTAAAAGTGCGGAAATGCTGCATCAGAGAAAAGCCATCCCCATCCGGTAGCATGACATCCAAAACAATTAAATCGGGAGTTTCCTCTTTTGCGGTCAAAATAGCTTCTTTGACCGTCATTGCGGTAAGGACAGTTTCAAATCCTGCATCTTTCAATATATCTGAAACCAT
>OGZW01002144.1_pt1 | contig 15597 bp, 15 predicted proteins | sample 1577001 | NCBI WGS metagenome assembly OGZW01 (sample SAMEA3541519, study PRJEB24748) | human gut metagenome | biome: human gut; feature: human-associated habitat; material: faeces | place: China | collected 2012 | reverse complement strand
TCCAGCGTGGGAGCGGACTGATAAACGGACATGGGACTCCTTAACTAGCGACTGTGCGAGGCGATCACCTCGTTGGCCCAGTAGGCGGCGCGGCGGTACATCTCCTTTTTATCCAGTCCGTCGATCTGCTTGACGCTCTCGCCGGCCATGAAGAGATAGACGCGGGCCAGAATGCCCTGGGCGACGGTCTGGCTGACGCGCGAGGGGGTGTTGTCGATGGGCTCGTAGAGGTCGGGAATCGTGGCTTCGATCTCGTCGGCGCACCATTTGAGCACCTGCTCCTGCGGCGTTGCGGCCATCTGCACGTCGTTGGGGTTGGGCGAGGTGGTCGCTTTGACGCGCAGGGGCACATCGCCCCACGCCTGCGCCAGCAGGAAGTGGTAGTAGGCGCGCAGGAACCGCGCTTCGGCGATGTAAAGCCCGATGTCCACCGAAAGTTTCCCGGGGTCGATCTCCGTCTTTTCGACGGCCTCGATGTAGCGGTTGGCGTTCTTGATGCCTTCGTAGAGCTTCGACCAGGTGTCGTAGATCGCCGCCGTGCCGGCGCTGTGGTTGTAGCGGTCGGGACGCGATTCGCTGTTGTTGTAGTTGTTGAAGTAGCAGAGGTCGTCGGCGTTGGCGATTTGCAGCGAGTAGTAGTTGCCGTAGAGCGCTTCGCTGTTCAGCACGCCGTAGACGCCCGCCAGACCGTAGATCAGCTTTTGTTCGCTGTTGTAGTAGCCGTCGTCGGGGATGATCTGCGGATCGGTGTCGAGGAAGCTGCACGCCGGAAGGGCGGCGGTGAGCAGCGCCAGCGTTCCCAGTTTCAATATGCTTTTGATTTTCATGGCGTAATGTTGCGTTTAAACCGTTAGAATGTGAGGTTTACGCCGGCCGTGAAGCCGAATGCGCGGGGATATGCCGACCAGTCGAATCCGGGCGTCAGCACCGAGTTGCGGGTCGATACCTCGGGGTCGGGACCGCTGTAACCCGTCAGGGTCCAGATGTTGTCGGCCGAGACGTAGACGCGCATCTGGCTGATGCCCGCCTTGCGCAGCGAACGGCTCGGCAGCGTGTAGCCCAGCGACAGCTCCTGCAGGCGGAAGTTCGTGGCCGATCAGGCTTATCCGCTCCTTGTTATGAAAGTGCTGCCGAAGCCGCTGATGGGCTTCTTTGCAGCGGTCATGTTCGGCGCGATTCTTTCCTCGTTCAACTCGGTGCTGAACTCCGCATCCACCATCTTCACGCTGAACGTTTGGCAGCCCATCTGGGGCAAAACGGCTTCGACCAAAAAGGTCGTAAAGGTCGGCCAGATCTTCGGTACGGTCGTCGGCGTGGTTTCCATCGCCATTGCGCCGTTTGTCATGTTCTTCGGCACCGGCATTATGAACTTTATCAACGAGTGCTGGGGCTTTTTCTCCATGCCGCTGCTGACCGCCGTGCTGTTCGGTCTTCTCAGCAAAAAGGCTCCTGCCATCGCGCCGAAGATTGTCATTCCGGTACATATCGTGCTGTACGGCCTGACCAAGGTGATTCCGTTCTTCAGCCGGTTCCACTATCTGTATGTTGTATTCGCGCTGTTTGTGCTCGAGTGCATTATCTACGCTGTCTGCATCAAGGTAAGCCCGCGTCAGCTGGCGTGGGAAATGCCGGATGCCAAGGTCATGGATATGACCCCGTGGAAGAATGGCAAGGTCTGGGCAATCGCCGGCGCGGCGGTCGTTGCGATCATGTATCTTATCTTTTCGCCTCTCGGCATCGGCGCGTAATACGCTCCCCGTTTACGCCCGTGCTTTGAGAGCAGCTCCGGAATATCCCTCCATTTCCGGGCAAAAGGCTCACCGAAAGGTGAGCCCTTTCTTGTATATCCGAAAAAGCCGCATCGAAAACGCCAAGCGGCACAGCTTACCGAAAAGGCAGCGGTTCCGCTATTCGGCTATCTGCCTCACTCGCTGCTGGGTATCGCGCTGGCGAAGCCCTCGTCTTTTCCTGTGGGAAAGGTCAATTTCATGCAGAGCGACCCGATGACCTTTTCAGAATTTCTGCTTGCCAACGGCGATGAAAACCTCGTAACGTATCTGAAAAGCATAGATACCATTGAACCGATTCCCGATGCGTTTTTCAACCCCTTGTATGAGAAGCTAAAAATGTACTACGTGACCGGCGGCATGCCCGAATCCGTTAAAATGTGGACGGAAGCGCGTGATGTGGAAGCCATGCAGGAGGCACTGTCCGGTATCATCGACGCATATGAGCGCGACTTTGCCAAGCATCCCGATGTCCACGAGTTCCCGAAGATCTCGATGATCTGGAAGTCCGTTCCGTCTCAGCTGGCACGAGAGAACAATGACGAAAATAAGAATGGCGACCATAGGTATCCGAGAGGGATGAATCATGGAAACGAATCGCCCGAATCTATTGCAGCGCAACGGATTCGGGCGATTTTCTCTGTGTCAATAAGGTTAGTAAGGGTAATTGTTATACGCGCCTTTGCACTACTTAAGTGTCACTGGTACGGCATTTAGCCTGTTTTTTGAATCAATGATCGATTTATAAATATCTTTGATTCCAGCTTCTCTTGCCATGCTGACAACAAGATTTTCTTCCTTTACTCCCATTCTTAAACCCAGGATAATTCCGCTTGGAATCCATTCCATCATAACTGGCGGCTTCATTGGGCAAGCAGTTATCATACGCCATTCTTCATCATATTCATGGCATTTCCTCTTGATCAGCGTTGTTCTTTCTCTTTCCCATGTACCATTCCCCACGCTATCATACAGATATTTGGAAATTGTCGTATCAGAAATTTCGCCGATCTTGTTCAGCATTACAAGTTTTGCGAAATTAGTAGCATTATACGGAGCGTCCGAATAGTAGATGGGATATAACGGTGTGCCGAAATTTTTGATTCCACAGTTTTGACATTTTTCCTGTTTCCCGCATAAATAGTTTTCTTTCTTTTCAAGATCATAAATCTGAACAAAGCCTCTGTGTTGGTCTGCGTATTTTAGCCAGAGAACCTCATTAAAACCATTCTCGGAAAAGCAAATCGACCAAGTGTCTTTCTTTATCTCATCTCGCAATGCAAGCGCAGAACTAAGAAAATTTTCGACGAGTCCATTTGAAAGCATCTTTGTCACATTGTCAGCTGTAAAAAAGGCTTTCTGCTCTTCAGTCAGCATGCCGCCAAGAATGTCCTTGACACCTTCTGTGACTGCTTCTGTGCTTTCACGAGTTTGAAATGCTGTCAGAAATTCTTGGTGAATAGAGTCAATATCAATATGTAGAAATGTATCAAAGGGATCGTCATAATAGTTTGCCGAAGAAAAATAGAGCCTATTTGTACGAAGTGATTCCAAGCTATTAAGATTGACAGGACGATAGCGAAATAAAAGTTTCGGAAACCGTATCGCTGCCATCAGTTGTTTTGCATCCTGTGATAGGTCAAGTCCGGGTAATGCGCATAAAGTTTTCCAGAACGCTTCTCGTTCTTGTGCATTCATTCTTTCAGCCCCCTATCTTCCACCGCATTCACGCCGCCAGCGCATTGGCATTGACCCGTTCAATCGCCTGTCGGATGCCTGCCCACACGGACAGGTCTGTGAACACTTCCACGATGCTGCCGTAGTCGGTAAACGGTGCTTCCTGCAAAACGGACATATCTTTCATCATGCCGTTATGAACAATGTACTCCACAATCTGGTTTACGAAGTAAATCTGCCTGCTGTCCAAGCTGGCATCGTTCAGATACTGCGCAAACGCCTCCTTTGCCGCGTTCATGTCAACCCCGACGATTTCTCGCACGAACTCGCCCAGCGGCTTCTGGCCGTACTCAGCCACATAATCCTGTTTTGTACCGACCTCGCTCCAGAGTGCTTTCTCCAGTGCCTGCACATCTTCCACAGTCAAAGGGACATTACCCTTTAGTTTGGCAATAACGGCATCATTCATGTGCTGACGCACGTAGAACTCCGCCTTGGCCTTGTAGTTCTTCAGATCGTCGTTTTCCAGCTCAGATTCTTTCCAGTCCACAGACAGAATTTCGTCATCAAAATTCGTATCATAGCGCACTTTACTGACCGGAATATACTTGATGAGGTCGCGCAGATTCTCCCGGATGTACTCAAATTCATTGATTCCGGCGGTCTCCACATAGTCCGTATGCAAAATCTTGTCAATCAGCTCAGCCTGCACCATGATCTCCGGAATATTTGCCACAGCTGCAACGGCAGAGACCTTTTTAAACAGATCGCTCCGCGCCTTGCCATACTTCTTTCCCGCCAGGTACGCAAGCTCGATGCCGTATAGCAGCGCGTCGAACCGCAGCGCTTTGGCATCGTCCTCTTCCGGTGTAATAAGCGGCGCAAGCTCTTGCCCTATGAGCAAGGTATCCTCATAGGTCAGAGCGCTATAGCTGTCCGGTTCTGCATACCGCTCTACATATTTTAAATGCTGGCGGACAGCAAAGTTCTCTTTGTTCAGTTCCCGCACCTTGCGCACCATGTCCTCCACCAGCGCCTTGCAGGGCGATCATATTGGCGGTAGGTCTGCCCTTGTTCATGCGAAAGAACTCAAAGTTGCCGCAGAAGTCAAAAATATAGAACTTGTCCTTATCCTTACCATCCATCAGCCCCGGACACAGACGGGTGCCACGCCCAATCATCTGCCAGAACTTCGCTTTGCTCATGACCTTTTTAAAGAACACCAGATTCAGCACCTCCGGCACGTCGATGCCGGTGTCCAGCATATCCACGGAAATGGCGATTTGCGGCAGCCTTTTCGGATCGGAGAACTCGTCAATCGCGCTCTGGGCGTAAGTCATATAGTTATCAATGACCTTGGCAAAGCCGGGAAGGTGCGGGTATTCTTTATTGAAAACCGCGAGGATTTTCTCCGCATGGGTGTGATTTTTTGCAAAGATGATCGTTTTGCCCAGCTTACTGCCGTAGTCGATGGTCAGACCGTGGGTCATCAGCGTGTTCAGTACCTGTCGGATGGTGTCTTCATTGAAAATCCATTCGTTCAGCGCCGAGGACGCAATGCGCTCCGGTAATTCTCCGTTTTCATCTTCGAAGGTGTCCTCATAGGCCTGCTTGTCCTCGTCGGAAAGCTCATCGTAAACGATGCCCTGTTCAATAAATTTCAGCTTCGTCTCTACCGACAGAAAATCCACCAGATACCCGTCCTTCACCGCCTGCGCCAGTTCATAGCCATAGGTGGGTACGCCGTTTTCTAGTTCAAATATCTCATAGGTGTTCTTGTCGATCTCGTCCTTGGGCGTGGCCGTCAGTCCCACCAGCGGAGCATCAAAGTAGTTGAAAATATCCCGGTACTTGTTGTAAACGGAGCGGTGAGCTTCGTCACAGATGACCAAATCGAAATGTCCGCAGGTGAAAAGCTTACCCTCTTCATCCTGCACGCTGTCAATAACATTGTACATGGTCTGATAGGTGGAAAACACACAGTGGGCTGTGTAGTTGTCCTTCTCCTCACAGAGATTGGTAACGGAGAGATCGGGCAGCAAATTCACAAAGCTGCGCTTGGCCTGCGTCACCAGACTGTTGCGGTCAGCAAGGAAGAGAATATTCTTCACCCAGCCGTGTTGGAGCAGCACATCGCATAGGGCGATGACAGTTCTCGTTTTTCCGGAACCGGTGGCCATGACCAGCAGCGCCTTGCGGCGGTTCCGGGCAAAGGCATCGCAGGCAGCCTTGATTGCGCCCTCCTGATAGTAGCGCCCGGCGATCTTGCGGTCCACCATGACATTTTTCAGGCTCGTCCGCATACTCTGGAGATTGAAGAGCTTCTCCAGATCACGTTTGGAGTAAATGGCCGCACATTTCCGCTCAGGGTATAGATTGTCCGTGACGCGGGTTTCAAAGCCGTTGGTCAGGAAGATGACCGGGCGGCGGTGATACTTCTTCTCCAACAGATCGGCGTAGAGCTTTGCCTGCTGGCGGCCCTTAGCTACGTCCACGCAGGTACGCTTGGCCTCCACCACTGCCAAGGGGCGTCCATCATCACCGTAGAGCACATAGTCTGCATAGCCGACCTCAGACTTGTTTGGCATACCGGGCAGCTCTACCTCATTCAGCCAGTCCTTGCTCTCCGTCCAGCCCGCATCTGTGAGCATGGTGTCGATATACAGCTTGCGGGTCTTGTATTCGGACAGGTCGAGCGGCTTTGGCACATAGGTCTGCTGCTGCTCGGCGCGGCGGGCGGTGAGTTCCTCCTTCAGCGCTGCGTTTTCCGCCATCAGCGCGGCGAGCTCCACCTCCGGCACTTCCTGCACCGGCTCGGCGGAAACTTCGCTTTTCTGCGTCAGCAGCGCATGGTCGAAATGTCCTTCGGTGTAGTTCTCGCCGTAGCAGTATGCCACAAAATCCAGAAGAATATAGAGATTTTCCAGACACAGCGCCGCCTGCTCTTCGGTGATTTTCTTGCCGGTGTGGGCGGCGTTGTTGCCCATGCGACGGATCAGATCCATCCGCCGCCAGATGTCCGCGCCCACGATGTCCCGGAAGTCTTCGGTATTCATGAGGCTCACCAGAGAGTCCTGATAAGGCATGACCAGCGCCTTGTCCACGGAATACATCCACTTCACGGCAAACTCCATCGCCCTGCGGCAGTTCAGCACGCAGGCAGAAGGATCGATATGTAGAATCCGCTCAGCGGAAACCGCAACGGAGGCAAAGGGCTCAAATTGCGGGTTTGCAGCGAAAATATCAAAGTTGGTCATAGGGTTTCACCTCACATTCATTGCTCTGGATTTACGGATTTGGAGTGAAGCCTAGTGTAATTGTTTCTGTAGTACATAAGCAAATTTTGCAAAAAGATTTTCCAAAGTCGGTTATTGAGATATAACCTTCCTCAAACTTTGGCTTGTTGAATGGATGTACCTGATGCGTAATCGTGTTGATTTGCGATTCTAAATATTGGTGTTCCTTTAACGGCTCATATAGGGCTTTATTTGTGAGTGAAGCAAGCATATCGTTTTTAAGTAGCCCAAGGCGAATCAAATTATCGAAATATTTACCGACTTCAAATGGATATTCACATTTGGCTAGCTCTCCGACATTAGAAAAATTTTTTACAACATCGTAACCCTCTTCTTTTTCATTTACACATCGAAGGGTAATTGTCGGTATAATTGTATTTGAAGACATGTAACGAAGAATTTTAGCTTCATCAGGACTAAGTTGCTTAATAATTTCTACAAAGGCAGGATGAATTCCATCTTTCATTGTCTCGTTCATAGAGTTAGCCAGTAGTTGGGCATACAGTTCTCTTATTTCTATATCTTCCGTTATACTTGCGTTTTGTAGAGTTGGTACTGCAATTCTTGGGGATGGCGGAACAATATTCTCTGATGGTATATTTTTCAGCTTCTCTTCAAGCATTTTGCGCAAATCAGATAGTAGCTCTTCCCGCAACTGTGGATAATACTCTCGAAACATGGAAAGGGCCATATGCGTAGCGTCTGCCACGGATAATCCATTATACTGCTCTGCGATGAACGTATTTCCGTGTGAGCCAAGTCCTGCATTTTGGTTGATTTCTGTCTTGTCATTCATCGTTTTTCCCTCCTTTATGGTTGTTCTGGATTCCGATAAACGTATTGTTGCTGCCAGACGATGTCTGATTGATTGTAGTAGAATTAGATTTGTGTTTTCCTGAAAGAACTTTTTTTATGAGTCCAAAAATGCCAGTTATAATGGCAACTACTATTGCAACCTGTGCGCTTGAGTCTAATGAAGAAAACCATGCCATTTCGCTTCACCTCACCCAAAATATTTCTGCATCAGACTGTCAAACAGCAGTTGTGCTTCGTCCAACGCCTTCTGTACGGCAATTTTTGATTTGTCGGTCTGATTGACAAATTCGGCAAACTGCTCCTGTAGTTCCATTGGTGGTATCGGGATATTTAATGTAGCAAGGGTTTTCTGATTGAGATTCTGGATGTTTGCACCACGGCCGATCATTTTCTTTCGCATTGAATCCGCCTTCAACACTCGCAACAAATAGGATGTGTTAACCTCGTCGCTTGTTAAGCGATAGCGAATACAGAAGCCACTATAGGTGGTTGGCGTATTGTGGGGATAGACAACCAAACAGCGCCCAACAAGGGCTTTATTCCCGTTGGAACGGACAAAAACGATATCTCCATCTTGTAGCATACTTTCCTCTGGTGGTTCTTCGCTCAGGGATATTGTGGGTAAATAATCCGTACCGTCAACAACAGAGTAGTCCTTAAAATCACCGACACCTAAGCAGTGAATTTCTATGCCACTATCGCCCGAGTGGAAGTTCACGCCGTTTTTACAATATCCCATCTCAAGTAATGATTTTGTGACCCACTTAAGGGAATTCTGTACAGGGTCACCAAACATTTCGACAAATCGGGCTTTGACGAGTTCATCCAGCTTTTGAAGCTGCTGTTGACGCAATCGAACGATTGAGATTATTCTATCAAATTCGCTGGTAATATGTCGCTGATTTTCTAATGTGGGGCATTCTATCTCTACAGATTTTAAATCTGAACTATTGGCCCGTGGCATTTTGGCACCGCTTGTTTTTTCGTTTATATATGCCACAAATTTTGGTGACCGTAGAAAATATGTAAGATATTCTCTCGTAATATAGTTTTTATAAGGCTTCAGTGGAAGCATTTCTGAAGTTGCATACCCAGGGCAATCAGGGATAACAACTTTGTTTAGATATGGACGCAATTTAGAATAGAGAACATTATTAGTATCAAATGCGATGGTTGAGGTTCCGATTTTATCGAAAGGAACATTCAAACGCTCATAGATATGCCCTGTGTTGCTTTCCACCATATCTAGATTTAGCAGCCAATATGATTCGCTTTCTGGAACACTTCCTTGCTGAATGGGGGCTATATCACCCAGTTTATATTTCGCCATATTTCACTCCATTACAATCCAAGCAGCTCTTCCAGCTTGCTCATTTCCTCACCAATCTCCACTTCCAGCTCTCTCAGCTGGGCCAAAATCTCGCTGGTCGGCGGATACTCCACGGGCTTATACTCGGTTTTCTTATACTTGTTGATGGATAGGTCATAGCCATTTTCTACGATCTCCGCCTTGGGCACGAAGAAGGATTTTTCCGTGCGCTGGCGGTCTTTTTCGGCATCCAGATTGCGGAACCGTGCAATGATATCAGGGATATCGTTGTCTGCTACCGGGCTGCGCTTATCGTCCAGCGAAAAGCCGTCGGCGGTCATATCATAGAACCACACATTGTCTGTACCACCGTGGCCGGTCTTGGTGAAGATCAGCACCGCGGTAGACACCCCTGCATAGGGCTTGAATACGCCGCTGGGCATGGAGATCACGGCCTCCATCCGGTTGCCGTCCACCAGCTCTTTGCGGATGGCTTTGTGTGCGGTGGAAGAGCCGAACAGCACGCCGTCCGGCACGATGCAGGCGCAGCGCCCGCCGATGCGCAGCATCCGCAGGAACAGGGCCAAAAACAGCAGCTCGGTTTTCTTGGTCTTGCAGACTTTCAGCAGATCTGCCGAAACGGTGTCGGCATCCAGACTGCCCTTGAACGGTGGATTGGCAAGAATCAGAGAATACTTCTCTTTGTCTGGGTTCTGGTCGCTAAGGCTGTCCCGGTACTCGATAAAGGGGTTGTCGATACCATGGGTCATCATGTTCATCGCGCCGATGCGGAGCATGGTTCTGTCCATGTCGTAGCCGAAAAACATGTGGTTCATATAGTGATCCTTCTTCTGGTGGTTGAAGAAGATTTCTTCTTTGCGGTGCTCCTTCAGGTATTCGCCTGCCGAGACCAAGAAACCCGAAGTACCGCAGGCCGGGTCGCAGATCACGTCATCGGCTTTCGGGTCCATCAGCTCCACCATCATGCGGATAATGTGGCGTGGGGTACGGAACTGACCGTTACGGCCGGACTGGCTGATTTTGCTGAGCAGATATTCATAGGTATCGCCCCGTACATCCACCGCCTGAGATTCGTTCATCAGGCGATAAATCTCGTCCAGCGCATCCACCACTTTGGATAGCAGAAGCGGCGTGGGCAGCTTGAAAATGGCATCGTCCATGTACTTGGAATAGGCGCTGTTCTTATCCCCGTGGAGGTTCTTGATGAACGGAAACACCCACTCCTGCATCACGCTGTACATCTTTCCGGCGGGGAAATCGTGGAATACACTCCACTTAAGCTGCTGGCCGTCGATGGTACGGTCACCGACCTGCACCTCATCCGCAAAAATGCTCTGATACGGCAGCCCCAGCATGGCAGCTTCCTTGGTTCGGAGATTGTCGGTGTCATCCAGATCATGGATGAACATCAGATAGGTGATCTGCTCAATAACATCCAGCGGATTCACCAGTCCGCCCGCTGCAAAAACATCCCAAAGGCCGTCGATTTTGTTTTTCAGTTCACCTGTAATCATTTATTCTCTCTCCCTGTTCCAAGTATAAGAAGTGTACCGTCCGCCGCCGATTTTCAAGATTTCTCCAGACTTTATCAAATCCGCCAGTGCGCGCTGGACGGTGATCTGGCTGATATCCGGGCATTTGGCCATGATTTCACTCTTGGTGATTTTGCCGAGGTGGTTTTTGATGATCTCCCGCACACGGTCGGGCTTGGACAGGCCCTTGGTGGTCAGCAGCTCGATCCGGCTCTCGAAATCCCGGTACGCCGCCACCAGAACACCCAGCATATAGGTGACAAAGGGGGCATAGTCGTTGGTTCCCTCATGCCAGTTGTATGAACTCTGCTGCAAAGCTTCGTAATATGTTTCCTTGGTGTCGGAAATCAATTTCTCAATGCTGATATACTTGCCCACGATATAGCCGGAGCGGTACAGGAGCAGCAGCGTCAGGAGCCTGCTCATGCGGCCATTCCCGTCATTGAAGGGGTGGATGCAGAGAAAATCCAGAATGAAGATGGGAATCAGCAGCAACGGGTCGAGTTCAGCATCCTGCATAGCCGCTTCAAACGCGCTGCACAGCGCCGTAATAGCCTCCGGCGTTTCCCACGCAGGAACAGGCTCAAACCGGACAATCTGCTGACCGTCCGGCAGTTCTTCGGCAATCACGTTATCCGAATTTTTGAAGCAGCCGCCGATGGACTTACCGCTGTATTTGTACAGATCCCGGTGAAGCTGCAAAATGATAGATGGCTTTGGAGGAATGAAATCGTGGCTTTCATGGATCGTTGCAAGCACATCGCGGTATCCAGCAATCTCTTTTTCACTGCGAGTTTTTGGCATTGTTTTATCACGCACGATTTTCTTCAGTCTGTCATCCGTGGTGATAATTCCCTCGATGCGGTTAGATGCCTCTGTGCTCTGAATTTTCGCAACTTCCAGAAGTTCAGACAACGCATCCGCTTTAGCCTCGATAAAGAGATTTTGCTGCCCCTTGTATTCGTGAATCTGCGTCAGGTAGGCCACGATCTCTGGCGTCAGCAATTTGTTGTATTCTGTTTTGAAGTCGAACGCTCTCATGCACTGCCCTCATTTGAATTTCAATTTCATCAAATCTTATCGAATGATGTAATTATAGTATATCCTTGAATTAGATCGCTGTCAATATCAATTTTCTCATTTTTGCATTAATGATAAAATTGGAATTTGGCTGTCGTCTGCTACGCATCATGTCCCCTCGCAGGCGCTGACAATCGAAAGCTGTATTGTAACGATTTCAGATTGTCAGCAAAAAAGGAAGTCCGCCACTCATCGGTACGGACTTTCTTTTGCATTTTCTGAGCAGGTGTTCCAAACTGCGTTTTTACAGTTTGGGTACCCGTCTGCGAAAAAAATATGGGGAGTTCAGAGGGGAAAATCCCCTTTGACGCAGGGTTTCCAATAGGGGCGCGCAGCATCCCTGTTGGCACACGATTTTCCTCAGAAGCCGGGAACGCGGCCCAGACGCCGTTCATCCCGAAGAGGAAAGGCGCCCTGTTGGCACACGATTTTCCGTAGGAAAGTCTAGTGTGTTATACCTTTGCTTCCGGCTGACACTGGAAAGGGGCTGGCTTCGCCATCTGCTGTACGGACAGATATCGGTTGGCAGACGCTTTTCAGCGGCAGGAGGACAGGCGGATTTTGTGACGCGGGCTGCGGTACAAATGCAGGATTTTTGAGAAGCAAAATCCGACTGTCCGGAAAAGGAAGCAGAGGTATATAAAAGCCCCCGTCCCGCCGCAGCGCCGCCGTTGTTTCAGCGCTTCTTCCGTTTTCCCTTGCCGTGGGTCATGGTCGTTTTCCCGCGCTGGCTGATGGGGCTTTTTAGGTACTTGGACAGTTTGAGTATTTCAATCAGTGAGACGAACTGCTCTTTCGAGAGTTTGTCATAATCAATGCCGAACGTAGCAAGGAATGACCGAATTTGCCTTTCCTCGGAACTGCCCTCAAAGTTCATTGCATCCTGTAATTAGTTCTGTGTATTTTCTGCAAAGGAGACTTCATCCGCGGTCATGGTGTCGGGGCGGTGTTCACTCCGAATGTCACGGAGAATACCTTTCAGATCATCCGCAATCAGGCTTCCGAAATATTCATCTTCCCGAATCTGCGCCACTTCTAGCGTCCGCAGGTGCAGGTCATTTTCCTCACCGCCGTTTTTCATCAGTGCCATCTGCCGGACGGCTTCCAGCACGGCGTTCATGTCGTTGACCCGCATATCCGCGATCCGGTCAACGTAAATCTCAGCATCCAGCATGAAGCGCTGGAAATCCTTGTGGCAGATCAGCTCCGACAGCAGCCGGTGGTTGAACTTGCCCGTTTTCAATATATCAATCGAAGCATCACTCAAATGCAGCTCATGCAGAGCTGTGTTTGGGTGATTTTTTGTTTCCGTCCGCCCCATCAGATAATCGCAGGAAACACCGTAATAGTCAGCCAGCAACAGAATGCTGTACGGGCTGATATCCTTGCCATTATCCGATTCATATTTGCCAAGTGCGGATTTCGAGATGCCCACCTCAACAGCAAGCTGCTCCAAGGTCAGTTTTTTCACCACTCGTAAATCCTTCAAACGCTCCCCGATTGTCAGCTTAATCTGCATATACCCACCTCCATTTTAGCTTTTTCTGGATGATATCACACTTTTTTATTTTTGCCGAAAAGCGTGGAAATTGCCGTCTTTCATGCAACTTTTCCCACCTTTCGGATATACAGGGGAGGGCGCGTTTTCTTACTAAAATTTAGACATAAACCACGCAGCACCTTGAAAACTTCATGACCGTCCGATGGGATATGTTTTCCGACGAAGTACCGCATTCCGCGTATCAAGGAGAACGAAACGCCGGGGTGAGATTCTCGGGCAGGAACGGCACCGGGCAGAACGGCAGCTCTCAAAATATTTTTCAAAGGAGGAGACGAACATCAACTTATTTGCACAAATCAAGACGGCAGTTTCCATAAAAGAAGCTGCCGAACACTACGGCCTGAAAATCGGGCGCGGCAATATGGTCTGCTGCCCCTTCCATGCCGACCGCACGCCCAGCATGAAGCTGAACGAGGACTACTTCTACTGCTTCGGCTGTGGGGCAACTGGTGACGTGATCGACCTTGTGGCGAGGCTTTTTCACCTGCCGCCAGCGGAAGCTGCCAAGAGACTGGCAGAGGATTTTGGCGTTGCCGAGCAGAAGCCGTCCGTTCTGGCGAGGCTGAAGCGCGGAAAGACGCAGATGGAAGCCGAACGCCACTCTTTCCGGGTGCTGCGGGATTACTTCGGCATCTTACAGGACTGGAAGGAACACTGTGCGCCGCAGTTGCCGGAAGACCCCATTGACCCGCGCTATGCGGAAGCGTGCCACATGCTGGATCGCATCGGGAATATGCTGGATATTCTGATCTCCGGCACACCGCAGGAACGTGGGTCGGTGGTGGCCGACATGCAGAAGGACAACCGCCTTGGACTCATGGAAGAGCGGAACCGCCAAATCAAGGAGGACGCACATGAACAAAGCTGAAACGCCGCGCTGGATACAGGATAAGCACTTCAACGAGGTGCTGTTCTGCGAGGATTTTCTGGCGGCGTACCCGATGGTATGTGTCAGCGGCAGCTTTTTCACCGTGGATGGCCGCATCACCGATGAGGAGAGCATCCGCAAGCAAATTTACGAAATGCTCCGCCCGCATTTCAGCTGCGGCCTTGCAAAACGGGCCACTGGCCTTGTGGAAATGCTGAAACTGGAGGCCTATGCGCCAGATCTGCCCCTACACGAGGATCGGATTCACGTGGCCAACGGCACGCTGTTTCTCAGCGGAGAGTTCTGCCCTGAAAAAGAGTTCTGCCGCAACCGCCTGCCGGTCAGGTTCAATCCCAACGCGCCGCAGCCTGTAACATGGCTGCGTTTTTTATCGGAGCTGTTGGAGGAGACGGACATCCTGACCCTGCAGGAATACCTGGGCTACTGCCTGATTCCAACAAATCGCGGGCAAGTCATGATGCTGCTGAAGGGCAACGGCGGCGAGGGCAAGAGCCGCATCGGCGTGGTGATGCAGAAAATGCTCGGCAGCAACCTGAAAAACGGCAGCATCGCCAAGGTGGAGCGCAGCCCCTTCGCCCGGGCCGATCTGGAGCACGAGCTTCTAATGGTGGATGACGACATGAAGATGGAAGCCCTGAAATCTACCCACTACCTCAAATCCCTCATCACCGCCGAAATGCCCATGGACTTGGAGCGCAAGGGCGAGCAGAGCTATCAGGGCAAGATGTACGTCCGGTTTCTGGCGTTTTCCAACGGCGATCTGGAACCTCTCTACGACCACTCGGACGGCTTTTACCGGCGTCAGCTCATCCTGTCGGTGAAGAAAAAGCCGCCCAATCGGGAGGATGATCCGTTTCTAGTGGACAAGCTCTGCGGGGAAATCGAGGGGATCTTCCTCTGGTGCTTAGAAGGGCTGCGCCGCCTGCAAGCCAACAGCTTCCGCTTTACTGAAAGCACGCAGACGAAGGCCAACCGCGAGGACGCCCGGCAGGAAGCAGACAACGTGCTGCTGTTCCTGCGCTCGGAGGGATACATCCGTCTGAAAGCCGACAGTACCATTACGTCGGCCAATCTGTACGCCATTTATACCATGTGGTGCAGCGACAACGCCTACAAGCCTCTGGCGGCGCGGACGGTGAGCATGACGCTGAAAAAGCACGCCGACGAGTTCGGCTTGGAGCATGACAACCATATCCAGAACGCCCTTGGCAAGCGGGTCAACGGCTTCTGGGGCATCGAGGCATTGGTCACACCGCCGGTTTTATGAGATTAAACGCAGAAAGCTCCATCCCATCCATCCCACGCATCCCGGATAGATGGGCGGATGGGATGGATGATTTCAAATTCAACTGCGAATTGGGGTTCAATCGGCGTTCCGGCAGAGCTGAAAAGGAGAGGGTATTTTCAGGAGCGATGAGAACCGGAAAGAAATTTACGCGAAAACGAAACCATTTCACGAAACCGCGCTGCTTGGAACCGTGTACCGGCTTCGCGGATGGGCGTGACCCTGCACGATTCCGAAAAGTCGATATCATGCACCTGCGAGGAATGCATCGACTGCGGAATTTCCAGCGGATTTTGGAGAGGAAATACCAACCAACACATAAAGCAATAACCAGATAGATAGAA
>OGZW01002124.1_pt1 | contig 15703 bp, 15 predicted proteins | sample 1577001 | NCBI WGS metagenome assembly OGZW01 (sample SAMEA3541519, study PRJEB24748) | human gut metagenome | biome: human gut; feature: human-associated habitat; material: faeces | place: China | collected 2012 | reverse complement strand
CGGCATTCGATATTGGGATATTCCGAAGAACTATTTGTGTCCGCCTATTCCCGGACGAGCGGATTATATTCATTACATCGCAGATTTGATTGGTTCGGAAGCTGTAAGCAAAGATGTGAAAGTGGAAAATGGAGAGATACGGAAATCTGCATACAGATGTCTGGATATTGGAGTAGGTGCAAACTGCATTTATCCGATTATTGGGCATGTAGAATATGGTTGGATGTTTGTAGGTTCAGATATTGACCCCATATCAATAGAAAATGCACGAAAGATAGTTACTTGTAATCCGGTGCTGGCTCATAAAATAGAGTTACGGCTTCAGAAAGATAGCAGAAAGATTTTTGAAGGCATCATTGCTCCCGATGAATATTTTGATGTGACAATTTGTAACCCTCCGTTTCATCGTTCGAAAGAGGAAGCGGAAGAGGGAACGTTGCGCAAATTGAGTAGTTTGAAAGGGGAGATAGTAAAAAAGGCGAAGCTAAACTTTGGAGGGAATGCGAATGAACTTTGGTGTGAAGGTGGCGAATTACGTTTCCTGCTGAATATGATTGTCGAAAGCCGGAAATACCGGAAAAATTGCGGGTGGTTCACTAGTTTGGTTTCCAAAGAGAAGAATCTGGATAAGCTATATGCCAAGTTGAAAGCTGTCGAGGTGTCGGAGTACAAGGTTATACGGATGCATCAGGGGACGAAAAGTAGTAGGATATTGGTTTGGAAGTTTTAGGTAATGAAAATTAGTTGAATATATTATTAACAAAATGAGTTTGTTTTATGGAAATAATGTTTTTTTTTGCATGACATACAAATAAAACATGAAAGCTGTTAACCTGAAATATAAGTATATTTTTGCATCTCTTTGCTTGTTAGTTGCCTTTTTTAGTGGCTATCACCTAAAACAATTGTACGGCTCAAATCATAGACGAAAAAATATATTTCTCTTGTCTATTCATTCTCTGAAGACGAAATAGGTCATGGAAAATTCGAAGAACTGATAAAACAGGAGTTTAGGAAGCAGAGAATAGAACCTATATTTGATCGTTTTTACAAGAGTGATGAGTTTGAACAGGAGAGTGGCTTAGGACTTCCTATCTGCAAGATCATTGTTGAAAAATTGTCGGGACGTTTGGGAGTAAGTTCGGAAGTCGGGGAAGGTAGTTGTTTTTCGGTTTATCTGCCTTTGGCGGATGCATAATGCTAATGTTTCTTATTTTTATTTCTTAAAATAGAATCCACTTTTGTATTTTATGAAATTATCATTTACCTTTGAATTGTAAATGATTAGACATAATATGAAATATATACATTTAGGGGTATGTATCTGCATATTTTTATTTGTGCATAACCAAATTCTGAGAGCTGACGAAACAGTAAGTGACGATTCGCTATATACCGCCGGGTATATAAATAGTATCTATATTGCACAGCCTAAACGTGCTTTGCAATTATTGGATGAGGCAGAAAATAGAAAAGCAATTCCTTTGCGGATTATCAATGAGTTGCGTAGTTTGTCATATAGCAATATGTATATGAATAAACTGGCGTTTATGTATGCAAGAAAAGCTTATTTGCTTGATTCCATATCTCAAAAAGATCCGAAGCATCTGTTGAAAATGACAGTTCATCTAGCGGAATTTTCGGCCATGATGAGCAAGTATAATGAAAGTATGCGTTATGCATACAGTGGGATTAAACTGGCACAGGAGTTGGAAGATCGAGAAGCCAAAGCCAGATTATTTTTCTGCATAGGTGAGAATAACTGGAGATTGTCTTTTAAAGATAAAGCATATGATTATTTTGACCGTACTATTAAATTATTGCGCGGTTCAAATAAAATGCGGGAGATGATGTTGCTTTCTTACTATTATGGAGCAGAAATGAGCTTTTTAATGAACGATTCACGTGTTAAAGAGGCTTTGGAACTTGCTTTTGAGCGTGAAAAGCTTATAAAGCGGCTGGAGGCATTACCTCAAATACCCGAAGGTTATGTGGACGGACAATATAGTTATTTGTATGCAAAACTTGCCTATATTTATTATGTAGAAAAAAAGAATGCACAGGCGGAACAATATTATCAAAAATACTTGTCGAAGAAAGAATCTCATACCCCGGATGGGAAAATGTACTCTGTTCCTTATTTAATGATTTCCAAACAGTATGAGAAAGCTCTTGAGAAATGTAAGGGTTTCAAGGAATGGATGAGAACTCAACAAGATACTTTGAATGAACAATATCTGACTGTTCTTCAACATGAGGTGAAAGCTTATCTGGGTATGCACCACTATAAAGAGGCTGCAGCGACCCGTGGGACTATCTTAGCTATAACAGACAGCATTAATCGTAGAGATAGAAACAATGCGGCATTGGAGTTGAACGCGATGTACGGTGCTTCTGAGAAAGAAGAATACATTGCCCAACAAGCTTTCCAATTAAGAATAAAGAATATCTCACTTGCTTTCATGGTCTGTATCGTTCTGCTGACCTTGTTTATCTTATGGCGTCTGTGGCGTTTCAATAAAACGATTAAATATAAAAACAGAATGTTGGCTAAGTTGATCAATGAGAAACTTGCCGATAAGGAAAAAAGGGATCAGCAGTCGGAGGAATATGAGCAATTCGCTATATCATCAGAAATAGAACTGGAAGACAGATTGCTCGAGAAGGAACAAGAAGAACAGTGTGAATCTTCGGACGAAGATGACACAGAAGTAGCAAGCGGGGAAAAAGACGAGAATAGACAGATTTTTAAAGAATTGAATCGCATCGTTGTTCAAGATCGTTTGTATCTTTCTCCTGAACTGTCGCGAGAAGACTTGGCGCAAATCGTTCATTTGAACAATGCGCGTTTTGCCCGGATGATAAAAGAATGTACCGGAACTAATTTTAACGGATATATCAACGAGTTGCGTATTGATTATGCTATTCAACTGCTAAAAACACATCCGCACTATACGATACGCGCGATAGCAGATGAAGCTGGGTTTAATAGTGCTCCGATATTATACAGTCTTTTTAAGAAGAAAACGGGAATGACTCCTTATGAATTTAAAAAAGCGCAAGAGTCGCTTTAAAAAACTTTATCGACATCCTTCGGTTAAACAATTTTCGTCTTTCTCGGTTTATTATTATGAGTAACTAAATAAACTAAGAATGATACAGGTTAGGATAAAACGAGTTTACGAAGATTTTTCAGAAACAGATGGATATCGGGTGCTGGTAGATAAACTATGGCCGCGAGGAATGAAGAAAGAATGGCTGAAATACGATTACTGGGCGAAAGATATAGCACCTTCCGCTAGTTTGCGCAAATGGTTTCACGAAGATATTCCCGGGCATTGGAACGACTTTGTCATGCAATATCAAAAAGAACTGGCCGCATCTCCCGCAATGGCTGATTTCCTGATTCTTATCAAACCTCATCCAGTGGTCACACTGCTGTATGCGTCTAAAGAACCTGTCTATAATCATGCCCGGATACTTCGAGATTATCTGGAAATGCATCTGAAAGAGTGAAATTAAAGTAATTTTTATCTGTTTACTCTTTCTGTCGTTCACTCAATTTCCTACCTTTGTAATCTAAATCAAAATCGTGTAATCATGAAGTATAAATTATTGGTTCTTGATGTAGACGGAACACTCCTTAATGACGCGAAAGAAATTAGTAAGCGTACATTAGCGGCTTTGTTGAAAGTTCAGCAAATGGGAGTGCGTATTGTATTGGCATCCGGCAGACCTACCTATGGATTAATGCCACTGGCCAAATCACTCGAACTTGGAAACTATGGAGGCTTTATTCTTTCATATAATGGTTGCCAGATTATAAATGCGCAGAACGGGGAAATCCTGTTCGAACGGCGGATTAATCCGGAGATGTTGCCGTATCTGGAAAAGAAAGCTCGGAAAAACGGTTTTGCCTTATTCACTTATCATGATGATACGATTATTACGGACTCTCCTGAAAATGAACATATTCAAAATGAAGCCCGGCTGAATAATCTGCGGATAATCGAGGAAACGGAATTTTCTGCCGCTGTTGATTTTGCACCCTGTAAGTGTATGTTGGTCAGCGATAATGAAGAAGCGTTGATCGGTCTGGAAGATCATTGGAAAAGAAGACTGAACGGAGCATTGGATGTTTTCCGTTCCGAGCCATATTTTCTGGAAGTCGTTCCTTGTGCCATAGATAAGGCCAACTCTTTGGGAGCTTTGTTGGAAGAACTGGACGTGAAGCGGGAAGAAGTGATTGCTATCGGCGACGGAGTATGTGATGTGACAATGATCCAACTGGCCGGACTCGGCGTAGCTATGGGACACTCGCAGGATTCCGTGAAGATTTGTGCTGACTATGTGACTGCTTCCAATGAAGAAGACGGAGTGGCAATTGCTGTTGAAAAGGCAATTATAGCTGAAGTGCGTGCGGCGGAGATACCTCTCGACCAACTGAATGCACAGGCGCGTCACGCTTTAATGGGAAATTTAGGAATCCAATATACGTATGCCGCTGAAGATCGTGTGGAAGCGACGATGCCGGTAGATCACCGTACCCGTCAGCCGTTCGGCATTCTGCATGGCGGAGCCAGTCTTGCATTGGCGGAGACAGTTGCCGGACTAGGTTCGATGATTCTTTGCCAGCCCGATGAGATTGTCGTGGGAATGCAGGTGAGCGGAAACCACATATCTTCTGCACACGAAGGAGACACGGTGCGTGCGGTAGCAACAATCGTGCATAAGGGACGTTCGTCCCATGTATGGAATGTGGACGTATTTACTTCAACCAACAAACTGGTGTCTTCCATACGGGTAGTCAACAGTGTGATGAAAAAAAGATAACCGACGAAGAAATAAGTAACTTGACAACTATTGATGCATTTATAGAACGGAAGCAACCGTTTGCCGTTTATCGTATTCCCGGGGAGAAAATTCCGTGCCTGGTGACACAGGAGGAGGGGGCAGTCCGTCTGATATACGATTTGCAGGAACTAAACGGGCAGAGAGGATTTGTGATTGCTCCGTTCCGACCTAACGAGACTTGCCCCATTTTGCTGATTCAATCGAATGGGTCGGGGCAACCTTTGCTTCTTGCAGATGATGCGGACGCCGTTCCGCGGGATATTCCGTCAACCGACTATCCCTCCTGTTCCGAGGAATATGCGGAGTGTTTTCGTACATTTATCAGTGCCTTACGTGATAAGACTTTTGAAAAGCTGGTGCTTTCTCGTAAACTTACTATTGGAAAACCATCGGCATTTTCTCCTTCATTAGCCTTTCGCGCGGCTTGCCAACGCTATATCCATTCCTATATATACTTATGTTATACTCCCCAAACAGGTATCTGGTTGGGAAGTACGCCCGAAATCATCTTGTCGGGCGAAAAGGACGACTGGCATACGGTAGCATTGGCCGGAACCCAACCTCTGCAAGACGGCAAACTGCCGCAAGTCTGGGATGAGAAGAATCGGAAAGAACAGGAATACGTCTCCTCTTACATCCGTGGCCAACTCCTTTCATTAGGGATTCATTCGACGGAGAACGGCCCCTATCCTGCTTATGCCGGCGCCTTGTCGCATCTGAAAACGGATTTCCGATTCTCTCTGCAAGACAATAAAGGTCTGGGTGACCTCCTGAAAGTGTTGCATCCTACGCCCGCCGTATGCGGACTGCCGAAGGATACAGCCTATCGGTTTATTCTGGAAAATGAGGGCTACGACCGCCGTTATTATTCCGGTTTTATCGGCTGGCTCGACCCGGATGGGCGTACGGACTTATACGTCAATCTTCGTTGTATGCACATCGAAGAAGAACAACTCACTCTCTATGCCGGTGGCGGACTGTTGGCCTCCTCGGAGCTGAACGATGAGTGGCTGGAAACGGAAAAGAAGTTGCAAACCATGAGACGGATTATTGTACCTGCCTCTCTGCACGACCCACAGCCTATCACCTCATAATATATAACTTTACAACTTATCACTGCACTATGTATACAGACAAGAAAAACATACTCCAACTGGTTGCGCTTCTCGAAGCACATGGAATAACGAAAGTCGTGTTATGTCCGGGTAGTCGTAATATCCCTCTCGTGCATACCTTGTCCAATCATCCGAACTTTACCTGTTATCCGGTGACGGATGAACGGAGTGCGGGCTATTTTGCCATTGGGCTGGCTTTGAATGGCGGCAAACCTGCTGCCGTCTGTTGTACTTCCGGCACGGCGTTGCTCAATCTTCATCCGGCTGTGGCGGAAGCATTTTATCAGAATGTTCCTCTGGTGGTTATTTCTGCCGACCGTCCTGCTGCCTGGATCGGACAAATGGATGGACAGACCTTGCCGCAACCCGGTGTTTTTCAGAATCTGGTCAAGAAGTCGGTCAACCTCCCGGAGATTCATACGGAAGAAGATGAATGGTATTGCAATCGTCTGGTGAACGAAGCCCTGTTGGAAACGAAACATCATGGGAAAGGACCGGTACATATCAACGTTCCTATTTCCGAACCTCTGTTTCAGTTTACGTCGGACGCATTGCCGGAAGTGCGTGTAATCACCCGTTATCAGGGGTTGAACGTGTATGACCGCGATTATAATGACCTCATTGACCGGATGAATAAATATCAGAAACGAATGATTATTGTCGGTCAGATGAATCTTATCTATCTGTTCGAGAAGAAACATACCAAATTATTATATAAACACTTTGCCTGGTTGACGGAACATATCGGTAATCAAACCGTACCCGGCATTCCGGTGAAAAACTTCGATGCGGCGATTTACGCAATGCCTGAGGAGAAGATAGACCAGATGACTCCCGAACTACTGATTACCTATGGCGGGCACGTTGTTTCCAAACGACTGAAGAAGTTCCTTCGTCAACATCCGCCCAAAGAACATTGGCACATCTCTCCTGACGGTGAGATAGTCGACCTCTACGGAGCATTGACAACAGTCATTGAAATGGACCCGTTTGAGTTTTTGGAGAAAATAGCAAGCTTGATGGACAACCGTACACCGGAATATCCCCGTGTGTGGGAAAACTATTGTAAGATTATCCCCGAACCCGATTTTGCGTATTCGGAAATGGCGGCTGTCGGTGCATTGATAAAAGGCCTGCCGGAATTATGTGCGCTTCATCTGGCGAACAGTTCCGTGATCCGCTATGCACAGTTGTATTCCGTTCCTTCCACTGTCGAAATCTGTTGTAACCGGGGGACGAGTGGTATCGAAGGATCGCTTTCTACTGCTGTCGGTTATGCGGCTGCTTCCGACAAGCTGAATTTTATCGCTATCGGGGATTTGAGCTTCTTCTATGACATGAATGCTTTGTGGAATGTGAATGTCCGTCCCAATCTGCGCATCCTTTTGCTGAATAACGGAGGAGGGGAAATCTTCCATACGTTGCGGGGATTGGATATGTCGGGGACATCCCATAAATTCATTGCTGCTGTTCATAAAACCTCTGCCAAAGGCTGGGCGGAAGAACGCGGATTTCTTTATCTGCAAGCAGAGAATGAGGCGGAACTGGCAGAAACCATGCAAATCTTCACCCAACCGGAAGAAAAGGAACGTCCTCTGCTGCTGGAAGTGTTTACCAACAAAAACAAAGATGCCCGCATGCTGAAAAATTATTATCATCAACTAAAACAAAAATAGATTATGTCTACACCAAGAAAATGGACTACCATTAGAGAATACGAGGATATTCTTTTTGATTACTATAATGGGATTGCACGTATCACTATCAACCGTGAACGTTATCGGAACGCTTTCACTCCGACCACAACTGCTGAAATGAGCGACGCACTGCGTATCTGTCGGGAAGAAGCGGACATTGATGTGATTGTAATTACCGGAGCCGGAGATAAAGCATTTTGTTCGGGAGGCGACCAGAATGTGAAAGGACGTGGCGGGTACATTGGTAAAGACGGTATTCCCCGTCTGAGCGTATTGGACGTACAGAAACAAATTCGCAGTATCCCGAAACCGGTGATTGCCGCCGTAAACGGATTTGCTATCGGTGGTGGCCATGTGCTTCACGTGGTTTGCGACTTGTCCATTGCTTCGGAAAATGCCATCTTCGGACAGACCGGTCCCCGTGTAGGCAGCTTTGACGCAGGATTCGGAGCCTCTTACCTGGCGCGGGTGGTAGGACAGAAAAAAGCGCGTGAGATCTGGTTCCTTTGCCGGAAGTATACTGCACAGGAGGCTCTGGATATGGGACTGGTCAATAAAGTAGTCCCGTTGGAACAACTGGAAGATGAATATGTGCAGTGGGCGGAAGAAATGATGTTGCTCAGCCCGTTGGCTTTGCGCATGATTAAAGCGGGACTGAATGCCGAACTGGATGGCCAGTCTGGTATTCAGGAACTGGCAGGTGACGCCACACTGCTTTATTATCTGACGGATGAAGCTCAGGAAGGAAAGAATGCGTTTCTGGAAAAACGCAAACCGAACTTTAAACAATATCCTAAGTTCCCCTGACATTCATAATGGACTGTAAAGTAGAAATTATTCCCCGGTTGCTTCATTTCAGGCAACCGGCAGGAACTTCCCGAGGCACATATACGACACGTAAAGTCTGGTATCTTCATCTGACGTCTCCTGATTTTCCGGGTAGGGTAGGGATAGGAGAGTGCGCGCCTTTGCCCGCATTGAGTTGTGACGACCTTCCCGATTATGAAGTTATTCTGGCTAAAGCCTGTCGTCGGTTGGAAGAACGGCAGGGAAGGCTGGATGTAGACTCTTTGTGTGATTATCCCTCTATCCTGTTTGGTTTGGAAACGGCTATCCGGCACTTCTTTGCAGGAAGTTGGGCATTATGCGATACGGCTTTCTCACGTGGTGAGGCAGGGATTCCGATAAACGGGCTTATCTGGATGGGAGACTTTGATAAAATGCTTTCCCAGATAGAGAAGAAAATAGAGGCCGGATTCCGTTGTATCAAACTAAAGATCGGTGCTATCAACTTTGAAGAAGAACTGGCATTGCTTCGTCATATCCGTACCCGCTTTTCCTCTAAAGAAATCGAACTGCGTGTCGATGCCAACGGTGCTTTCTCTCCGGTGGATGCAATGGAAAAGCTGAAACGCCTGTCCGAACTTGACTTACATTCTATCGAACAACCTATCCGTGCCGGGCAATGGGAAGAAATGGCACGCCTCACTTCCGAATCTCCCTTACCGATTGCTTTGGACGAGGAACTCATAGGATGCAATACACTGGAAGGAAAACAAAAACTGCTTTCAGCAATTCGTCCGCAATACATTATCCTCAAACCTTCCCTTCATGGAGGAGTATGCGGAGGAAACGAATGGATATCCGAGGCGGAGAAACGGCAGATTGGCTGGTGGATTACTTCCGCTCTGGAGTCGAATATCGGGCTGAACGCTATCGCCCAGTGGTGTGCTACGTTTGATAATCCGTTACCGCAGGGCTTGGGAACAGGATTGCTTTTTACGGATAATGTAGAAATGCCTCTTGAAATAAGAAAAGATTGCCTGTGGTTTTGTAATGATGCTATTTAATAATATCCGATGATATTCGACCGACAACAACAACATTTGCTATTGGAAGGAAAAGAATATACTCCTGAAGATATAGCCCGGTTTATAGCAGAAGGAGCAGAAAATACTCCTTCTGCTTTATGGGATTTATACCTTTTCCTGAATGAGTGGTTTAATGATTCTCCGGTCATAACAGTTCATACTTCCGGTTCCACAGGTACGCCCAAAGAACTGAATGTACGTAAAGACCAAATGATGCAAAGTGCACGCTTGACTTGTGAATTTCTGAACTTAAAGCAAGGAGAATCGGCATTGTTATGTATGAATCTCCGGTATATCGGCGCGATGATGTTGGTGGTGCGTGCTTTGGTTGCGGGACTGGATCTCATTGTGCGTCCCGCTTCCGGTCATCCGCTGTCGGATGTGAAACAGCCTTTGAGATTTGCAGCAATGGTTCCCTTGCAAGTTTATAATACCCTTCGGACTCCTGAAGAAAAAGAACGACTCAAGCAAACGGAGATTCTGATCATAGGTGGCGGAGCGATCGATGAGGTTTTGGAAACAGAAATAAAGTCACTTCCGGGGGCTGTCTATTCTACTTATGGCATGACCGAAACCTTGTCTCATATCGCCCTCCGTCGTCTCAACGGAACAGCTGCTTCCGAACGTTATTACCCGTTTTCTTCGGTAAATCTGTCTTTATCTCCTGAAAACACGTTGGTGATTGACGCCCCTTTAGTTTGTGACGGAGTATTACAGACGAATGATATCGCACGAATCTATCCCGATAAAGGTTTCATTATCCTGGGGCGCAAGGATAATGTTATCAATAGTGGCGGAATAAAAATCCAGGCGGAAGAAGTAGAGAAGCTGCTCCGTCCTTTTATTTCCGTACCGTTTGTCATTACTTCAGTGCCCGACCAACGATTGGGACAGGCTGTGACCTTATTGATAGAAGGACGGGCGGATACTGAAGAAATAGAAAACAAGTTACAGACAATATTGACACCCTATTATCGTCCCAAGTATATTCTGACAACGGATTGCATACCGCAAACGGGAAACGGAAAGGTCAATCGCGCGGAATGTTCCGACTTAGCCAGAAAAAAGTTAGTGACGTTTTTACCCTCATACCCTCACTAATTGGCACAATCTCTTTATTCATCCTACTTGTAGCTATGAGGGTAACTGCTGATAGCTGCCTGAGAGTATATATTTACCCTCATAGTACTTCGTCCAGATTCCGGTGGGATTGCCCTGTTTCCCTTTGTATATAATATGCAAATACTTAGGGATTCTTAGGCAAGTACTTCTTGTTTTGTAAAGGCTCACATTAGTGAATAAGATTGTTTACAGCCGTGAATTAATTTATTCATAGATGTTAGCCTATTTGCTTACATTAGTGAGCCTTTGCTAACTGTTAGGCAAAGTCGTATAAACAATAGGGATAATACATATCAGATGCGGGTGTTTCTCAGAAGATAAGCATATATCTGGAGTGAGGAGAAATCATGCACGTAATAACAACAGGAGGAACAACGGTAAGTAGTCTTTCAGTTCATTTCGCAAAAGTTCCATAGTTTTTTGTTTGTACCGGTTGATAGATTTCACGCTGAGATTTATACCTTCTGCGATCTCTGCGTGTGTTTTTATTTGAATATTTCTTATAATAAAGAAAGGGAGAATGCCTCTTGTTATGGAGGTTTTCTCTCTTTCTTACCTAAAACTTAAATCCTTATTATCAAGTTACTTGCTATTATAAGCCGTCAACATCCAAACTAATTTTTCCTGTTCTTTCAGATAATCGCTCATCATCGAAACGGTAACTTCGTCTCCGGATTGTGATGCAATAGAAAGAATTTTTCGTTCTTCACCGATCAGATAGCTGATAGACTGAAGGATGTTGTTTAGTGCCTGTTCGCCGTTGCTTATTTTATCTACTTCGTTGATGTTGGCAACCTTCAGGTAGTCGCTGAACTTATTGGCAGGAGTGCCACCCAGCATGAGGATACGTTCTGCTATTTCATCTACTTTTTCAGCAGTGTCATCATACATTTTTTCGAATTGGCTGTGGAGAATAAAGAAGTCGTGTCCTTTGATGTTCCAGTGGAAACCACGGAGATTAGTGTAATACACTTGGAAGTCAGCTAAGAGTTGTTGCAAAGATGCTACTACGTTGTTTGCTCCTGATTCATTCAATTTGATAAGTTCTAAAGTTTTCATATTCTTTTTATTTTTAATGATTTATACTTGTTTCCTTTTTTCTGTATTGCAAAGATAAGGCGGAAAATGCTTGTTGTCAAACTGAAAATTTCTATCTTTGCATAGAAGAAATCTATGACTTAATATGATTTGATAGATGACAATACAACAATTGGAGTATATATTGGCTGTTGATCAGTTCAGACATTTTGCACGGGCAGCCGAATATTGCCGTGTGACACAACCGACTTTGAGTGCAATGATTCAGAAACTGGAAGATGAACTGGGCGTAAAGCTATTCGACCGGACAGTGCAACCTGTTTGCCCGACAACTATCGGACAGAAAGTAATAGACCAGGCTCGTGTGATTCTGGCGCAAGCAGCCCAAGTGAAAGATATTATCAGTGAAGATAAGCAGTCGTTGTCAGGTGTCTTTCGTTTGGGGGTATTACCTACTATTGCTCCATACCTACTTCCGCGTTTCTTTCCTCAATTAATGGAGAAATATCCCGAACTGGATATTCGCGTCACAGAGATGAAAACGCAGGATATTCAGCAGGCATTACACGCCGGAGATCTGGATGCGGGAATTATAGCCAGCAAATTGGAAGACTCATTTCTGACCGAAGAAACTCTTTTTTATGAGCAATTCTATGCTTATGTATCCCGCAAAGAACCGTCGTTCAAGCATGAAGTAATCCGTACTTCCGATATAACGGGCGAACGTCTCTGGCTTTTGGATGAAGGGCATTGTTTCCGTGACCAGCTTGTTCGTTTTTGCCAAATGGAAGCGGTGAAAGTCAGCCAAATGGCTTATCGGCTGGGAAGTATGGAAACGTTTATGCGAATGGTGGAAAGCGGGAAGGGGATTACCTTTATTCCCGAACTGGCAGTGACACAGTTGACAGAGGAACAACGGCAACTCGTCCGTCCGTTTGCCATTCCTCGGCCTACGAGGCAAGTGGTGCTGGCTACAAATAAAGATTTTATTCGCCACAGCCTTTTATCTGTTTTGAAAGAAGAAATAAAGGCGGCAGTTCCTAAAGAAATGTTGTCATTACAATCTATTCAATGTTTGTTGTGAGCTGATACTGATATTTGTCGGACTATTATGTTTGCCGGAGTTTGTTCTATGCTCCGGCTTTTGTTTTCTTGAACCATTCACTTATTTCGGTCCCTTTGAAATAGATAATCAGGGAGCTGACGATCACGACCATTCCTGCAACGGTACTAAAAGTCGGATATTCGTCAGGGAGCATGATCCAGCTAAGGACTGCACCCAGAATCGGATTGATCAACCGGCACATATTGATGTCGCTGACTTTGGCGCCTTTGCTTTGTAAAGCGATAAACCAGAAGCTGAAGGCGAATACAGATATGAATACCAGTATCGCAAGGCTGGCATAAAATCCGCCGGGTTTTCCGATAAAAGAATGATAACCTTCCGTGCCCAAGCCTACCATATATATAAGCAGACCTCCGAAGAACATCTGCACCGCATTCAGGAAAATAGGATTCACCTTTCCTTTGTCTTCTGAAACGGAGATAGCAGAATACCCTTGAAAGATAATACTTAGCAGTAAAAGTACGATTCCCGTAATTCCTTTCCAGTCGAGTGGTGCACCGTTGCTTCCCATTCCGATAATCAGGAACAGGCCGATGAGGCTGACAATAAGACTGATAATCTTATGAGTGTTCAGTCTGTCATTACTTGCGAGCAAGTGCGCTAACAGGACATTAATCAAAGGTGTCATTCCCATAATAATGGACGAGATAGCTCCGCTTACAAAGTCTACACCGAAGTAAAAAGCAGTATATCCCATAAACATATTGATAAGAATCAGATTCAGGAACAGTTTGCTGTGTTGACGGATTTCCCGCCACATACCCTTGTGCCAGGTATAAGCGAAAAGAATAATCCCAACAGTGGTAAAGCGGATACCGGCGAAGTTCATAGGGGTGAAGTCATAGCTCAATCCTTGTTTGATAAACGGGTTTACAATAGCCCATAGGATAGAAGCCAATATGGCGTAAAAAAGTCCTTTCTTCATTTTATTTGCTAGTCTTTTATTCAAAAATGCTGCAAAGATACAAATAATTAGGTAGATGCGTTTTGTTTCTTTGGAATAATTCTTTATATTTGGCAAATCAACCATTTATATAATAGTTATGAAAAAGTACATTGCAGAAATGATTGGAACGATGGTACTCGTTCTTATGGGATGCGGAAGTGCTGTTTTTGCCGGTAGTGTAACAGGTACAGTAGGTGCTGGCGTGGGAACGGTCGGCGTAGCTTTGGCATTCGGTCTTTCAGTGGTAGCGATGGCGTATGCTATCGGAGGAATTTCGGGATGTCACATTAATCCTGCCATCACATTGGGAGTGTTCCTTACCGGGCGTATGAACGGAAAAGATGCAGGAATGTATATGATTTTCCAGGTGATTGGAGCCATTATCGGTTCGGCTGTTCTTTTTGCTTTGGTGTCTACCGGTGCGCATGATGGACCTACGGCTACGGGTTCGAACGGTTTTGGCGAAGGAGAGATGTTGCAGGCATTCATAGCAGAAGCTGTGTTTACTTTTATTTTTGTATTGGTGGTACTGGGTTCTACCGATCCTAAGAAGGGGGCAGGCAATTTAGCCGGATTGGCTATTGGTTTGTCTCTCGTATTGGTACATATCGTATGTATTCCTATCACAGGAACCTCTGTAAATCCGGCACGTAGCATTGCTCCGGCATTGTTCCAGGGCGGCGAAGCGTTGTCACAGTTGTGGCTGATTCTCCGCCCAAGGTATACCCCTGTCATGAATAGCACATAATCCCGCTCGTTTCGCTCTCGCAGATAGTCCCCAATCACGCCCACCATCCTTCTATCTTCAATGGGCATCACATATTTCAACCGCCATCACCCCCTTACCACGGAGAACCCCATTTCTCCAGTAAATACTGTTTTTCCTTCCTGCTTGCGTTCCGGTAGTCCTCCCACATGTCCGCCGTCCATTTCGCTTTCTTCTCCTTCTTTTCCTCCGGCATGTCCATCCGCTGCTGTCCGCTCGCCCTTGCCATCAGTGCAATCCCGTAAGCCATCACAAGGTCGTCATGCTCGCCCTGCTCCGCCTCCGCTCTCCCCTTTTCGTTGCGAATGAAGGAAAGCATCTCCTGTAGCGTGTCCCTGTCGTGCTGTTCTGATGTTTAAAAAGCTGCCCGAATACATGCTCCTTAATTGCCATCTCCCTGTCCAGATATTTCTTGAGTACCGGATGCCGCTGCTTCAGCAGACATTTTCCATATGTATATTCACATACAGTATACTCTTCTTTTTCTCCATGTATGACTTTCATCATCGGATAAAATTTCCCATCTTCTTCTACCATATTCTCCTCTATGATCTGAAGCCGATGTTCATTCAAGAATCGTCTGACTTTTCCAATCTCCGACTGTGGCTGCAGGATCATTGTATCCAGCGCATCTGCTACCGTTCTTCCTTCCATCAGGATTTTTATCACCAGACCGCCGCCCATGCCGGCAGCAATCATCGTATCCACTTCTCCCGGAAGGACTTTTTCCAATCCGTCCGAAAGTCTGGTTTCTATCTTTTCTTTCAGTCCATGGCCGACTATATGCATTCTGGCTCTCTCCAAGGGACCTCTGTTGATATCCAGTGCGATCACTTTCTCCGCTATATGATGTTCTATCAGGTAAATAGGAATATAGCCGTGATCTGTACCGATATCTGCAACAGAAGCGCCCTCTGTCACCAGATCTGCAACTGCCTGCAGTCTCTTTGATAGTTCCATAGGCGCCTCTTTTCTTAATCTAAATAATCTCTTAACTTTCTACTCCGGCTTGGATGACGCAGCTTGCGAAGTGCTTTTGCCTCAATCTGACGGATACGTTCACGGGTAACATCGAATTCTTTTCCTACTTCCTCCAGTGTACGTGCACGTCCATCTTTTTGTCAGAATGCCTGCTTTGAATCATGATAACTGTGCGATTTGCCAAAAA
>OGZW01002121.1_pt1 | contig 15714 bp, 9 predicted proteins | sample 1577001 | NCBI WGS metagenome assembly OGZW01 (sample SAMEA3541519, study PRJEB24748) | human gut metagenome | biome: human gut; feature: human-associated habitat; material: faeces | place: China | collected 2012 | reverse complement strand
ATTCTCAACTCTCAACTTCTTCAACAATTTCCCCATCGAAAACCTTGGTTGCCGGTCCGGTCATTAATATATGTCCGGAGGTTTCATCCCATTCGATGGTGACTGTCCCTCCATCCATTATCACATCGCTTTTTCTTCCTGCAAGTCCGTTGATGAAGGCGGTTACTGCTGTGGCGCAGGCACCTGTTCCGCAAGCTTGAGTAATTCCCGATCCTCTTTCCCACACTCTCATCCGTATGGTGTCTTTACCGACGATCTGTGCAAACTCTACATTCGTTCTGTCGGGAAAGAGAGGATGATTCTCCAGTTCAGGACCGATTTCCGGCAGATTAATTCGGGTAATGTCATCAATAAATGTGACAAGATGAGGATTGCCCATTGATACTTTAGTAGATTGGAAAGGATATTTCTTTCCCCAATCAATCTCTCCTGTTTCTTGCGGACTGCCCATATCTACGGTGACTGTACTGACTGTTTTTCCCTCTACCTGCAATTTCAGAATTTTAATTCCCGATAGTGTATCCAAAGTTATTTCTGTTTTATCAGTCAATCCGTATTCATATACATATTTGCCTACGCAGCGGCTACCATTGCCACACATCATTGCTTCCGAACCGTCGGCATTGAAAATACGCATACTGAAATCCGCTTTATCAGAGACACCAATCAATATTAGTCCATCGCTTCCGATTCCTGTATGAAACTTGCTCCATTCGATTGCCTTCTTTTCAGGGTCTGCTATCGGATATCTGGTCGTGTCTACATATATGTAGTCATTTCCTGCTCCATGCATTTTGGTAAACTTGGTTTTTGTTGTCATTTTGATTGGTATTTATTGGTTGTTGTATCCTTTTGTTTTATTACAATGCAAAGGTATGACTTTTTGCTTTATATTTTATTAAAAAGCATGTCTAATATCTATTTATTTTCTTATAACTTATAATCGCCTTTGATATGACTGTGTTTAGTTATAATTTGAAATTATATATATCTATATATTAATAAACTGTTATTTGAGCGAATTGTTTTGCATATCCTTCCATTATATATGAAGAATATTTAGCCCTGATAATCCATTAAATTAGTTATAAAAACAAGAAATATATTTTTTTTCTTTTGACGATATGAAAGTGAAAATCCTTATTTCTCTATCATATTGTTCGCGGAGTGTTTTGAAGAACCTTTTTCTGTATTCATTGTTTTAGCACTATCATTAATATAAAAACGTAGCGATATGAATATAGAGAAACAATTAGAAACAGCTATTAAAACCAACCATTTGGTGTTGGTGGTGTTCTATGCCGATTGGTCCCCTCATTATGAGTGGATAGGGCCTGTGCTTCGAACTTACGAAAAGAGAACTGTGGAATTGATTAGAGTGAATGCAGAAGAGAATAGAGCAATTGCTGATGCTCATAATGTAGAAACAGTACCGGCTTTCCTTCTATTGCATAAGAGTCATGAACTTTGGAGACAGGTAGGAGAGCTTACGGTAGAAGAATTAAAAGAGGTATTGGATGATTTTCAATAAGATGAAAGATTGTAATTTCATCTGTCGGTTTATTAAAAAAGTGCTATCACGTGAGTTAAACTTACTGAATAATAGCACTTTTTCTTATATATAACATAATTATTATCCTTCTGATACTTCATCATCAACAATATCATTCAAATCAAAAAACAACAAACGAGTAGAAGAATTTTCATCTTCAGGTGTCAGCGGGACAAAACCATTCTTTATATAAAATGGAACAGCTTCGGAATAGGCATCTACGGTAAGAAAGCGGCACCCTGTTTTATTATTTATAACAAAATAGCTCTGAATAAAAGCTAAAAGGAATGAGCCCATGCCTGTACCCTTCACTAAACGATCTACTCCTAAACGACAAATCTTCGCTGCCGGATAACTTCTTAATCGCTTTTCATTTACAAAACGATGCTTTCGGAAATGATTAAATTCAGTTTTATCTTTAAAATCAGTTAATGAGATTCTATCATTAGCCAGACTGAAATAGGCAGCAACCCGATTATTATTTTTCTTGTCTTCAACAACATAGCTTACTGCGAGTAATGCTTTCCGATATAATAATGACTCATTTAAAATAAAATCGTTCAGATCTGTGTCACCACAGTCGAACGATTTCACTGATTCTTTTATTTTCAAGCGGCGCACTATATATGTCTCTTGAAATATTTCTTCTGTTAAAATCATACTTATCAATCTTTGAAAACGTTCATTACGGCTTTGTAACGTTTCAATCTGATTGCTTTTTGTTCCGGTGTCTCTCTACGTTTTTCTTTCATTCGCGCTTCAAATTTCCGGGCATCCTCCCCAAACAAAATTGGGGTTTCTTTTATTGGCTTTGCCACTTTGCTTTCTCCTTTCATTGTTAATTCAACATACAAAGGTAGCACTATTTCTTTGTTATGGCAAGCCCAAAGAGTCTTTTCTTCAAGCTTGCTGTTCAATTTGCTTTTAAAAAAGTGTCCTTTCAGGATTAGAACTTCTTTAATTCTTCTTGTAAGATGACCGGTTCGTTAGTGGTGATGAAATCTACCTTTTGTTCGATCAGCCATTTCATATCTTCTACTTCGTCTACTGTCCATACGTTGACTTTCAAGCCGAGGTCGTGAGCTTCTTTGATCCATTCGGGGTGTTTCTTGATCACTCCCATGTGATAGTCCAGACCGGCAGCACCAAGTTCTTTCAGCTCTTTGGGAGACAATTCTCCGTTAAGGTAATATACCGGAGTACCGGCAGGAGCCAGACGGATAAACTCTTTCATGGCATGTAGAGAGAACGTGATATATTCCATACGGTTTTCCAGTCCCATTTTCTTCACCATGGCAACAATTCCTTGCACCGCTTTAGTCTCACGTTTCTTGTTGCTATGTGCTTTCAGTTCGAGAATCAATTGGGTTTTACAGTTTTTTCCGGTTTCCAGATACTGTTCCAGGCTGGGTAAGTTTTCTCCGTTGGATAATTTAAGTCCGGTCAGCGCATCACCTTTGGAATATTCCATCGGCCTCATCTTATATACAGGATCATGGTTAACCACTAACTTGTTATCCTTCGCGATCCATACGTCAAATTCTGAACCGTAACAACCGATGGAATCTGCTTTTAGAAGTGATGAAATACTGTTCTGCGATGATCCCGGAGTTTTCCAGAAACCGCGGTGAGCTATCACTTTTGTCTGTGCCTGCATACAGCAAGCAGCCATTAGAAGGGCAGAAGCCATCATCATTTTTTTTAAATTCATTTGTTTGATCTTTTAAAAGTTTGATAGATTTAATTGGGTTTGGCCTCAAAATTATAAAAAAGATAACGCAAATCAGCCGATAATATGCTAATCTGCGTTAATCCTTGGGATTTTAGAATAGAAATGCTACAAAAGAATAACAGAATTTGCTGTTTCCGTTATTTTTTATCAGTTAAGTATAGGCCTCTTCATGTATTCCTTTCACTGCACGTCCGCTAGGCTCGTTCAGATTTCTGAAAGCGATATCCCATGCCAGAGCTTCTGCTGTGGAGCAAGCTACGCTAGGAACACTGGGGACGGTGCGTGCTGCACTTTCACTGGGGAAATGCTCTTCGAAAATGCTACGATAGTAGTACTCTTCTTTGTTTTGTGGCGTATTGATCGGGAAACGTTCGGCAGCATGTTCCATTTGCTCATCGCTCACGGCAGCTGCTGTGATCTCTCTCAATGTGTCAATCCATGAATATCCTACACCGTCACTGAACTGCTCTTTCTGTCTCCAAGCCACACTTTCCGGTAACATATCGGCAAAGGCTTCGCGAACAATTCGTTTCTCAATGTTTTTTCCGGGGCACATTTTAGCTTTCGGGTTCAGGTTCATTGCCACGTCGAGAAATTCTTTATCAAGGAAAGGGACGCGTCCTTCTACTCCCCATGCTGATAAACTTTTATTGGCACGGAGGCAATCGTACATGTGCAACTTTGAAAGTTTACGTACTGTTTCTTCGTGAAATGCCTGTGGAGTAGGGGCCTTGTGGAAATACAGATACCCCCCGAAAACTTCATCAGCACCTTCACCGCTCAACACCATTTTGATTCCCATTGATTTAATGACACGCGCCAATAAATACATGGGAGTGGAAGCGCGTACGGTAGTTACATCATACGTCTCGATGAAATAAATTACGTCGCGAACAGCATCCAGACCTTCCTGAACGGTGTAGTTGATCTCATGATGGACGGTACCGATATATTCGGCCACCTCACGCGCTTTAATCAAATCGGGGGCGTCCTTTAGACCGATGGCGAAAGAGTGGAGTTGAGGCCACCATGCATCGCTTGCACCGTCTGTTTCTATACGTTTTGCCGCATATTTTTTGGCAATGGCAGAGATAACGGAACTATCCAACCCGCCCGAAAGCAACACTCCATACGGTACGTCACTCATTAACTGGCGGTGCACAGCCTCTTCCAATGCCACTTTCACATCCTCGGTTTGTGCATCATTCTCTTTGACGGTTTCATATTCTGTCCAGTCGCGCGAATACCAACGTTTCATTTTTCCCTCTTTACTATAGAAATAATGTCCGGGGAGGAATACTTCATATTCGTCACAAAATCCTTCGAGAGCTTTCAACTCGCTGCCGAAGTAGATTTTTCCCTCTTTATCTTTTCCTATATATAAAGGAATAACCCCTATCGGATCGCGGGCAATCAGAAATTCATCCTTTTCCTCATCATAAAGCACGAAAGCGAAGATACCGCTGATATCTTCCAAAAAATGGATGCCTTTATCTTTGTAAAGGGCAAGAATTACCTCACAGTCACTTCCGGTTTGAAAGTTATATTTTCCCGCATATTTAGCTCGAATATCACGGTGATTGTAAATCTCACCATTTACGGCGAGCACCTGTTTACGATCGGGAGAGTATAACGGTTGTCCGCCACTCTGCGGGTCGACAATGGAAAGACGTTCGTGTGCCAGGATGGCACTTCCGCCTACATAGATTCCGCTCCAGTCCGGTCCGCGATGACGGATCTTCTGGGCCATTTTCAGTGCTTTATCTCTTAGTTCTTTCGTTTGAACTTTGATGTTGAGTATACCTGCTATTCCACACATAACTTTAATTTTTAGAGGGGGTAATGTAATCTGTTGATTGTTTATTCGCTATTTCTAAGAAGCTGATTAGCTATTCTTAATTCGTTCCATAATTGTTATCGTTTAGTTCCACAACTGTTTCCCTTTAGTTCCATATCTGTTATCCTTTAGTTCCACAGATATGGAACGAACCGATAATAGCAATCGAGCTTCTTGTTGTACACTGTTGCAAAACTTATTGTATTAGATAAGCATCTATTTCCGCAGCAGCCTTTCGTCCTCCCGCCATGGCACGTACCACCAGGCTGGCGCCAGTCTCGGCATCACCGGCTAGGAATACATTCTTTGCAAATTTCGGTTGCTCCGGTTTCAGGAATCCCATTGCCAATAATACCATATCAGCTTCGATGACTTCCTTCTTCCCTGTTGGTTTCATCGTGGGACGTCCGCCATCTGCTGCCGGAATCCATTCCACTTCTTCCACTTCTACACCTGTCACTTTTCCATTCTTTCCGAGGAACTGATTGGAAGCCAGGCACCAGCGGCGTGTACAACCTTCTTCATGGCTGGAAGTCGTTTTGAAGACTGCCGGCCATTGTGGCCAAGGAGTAGCCGGATTGTAGCCGACAGGAGGTTTCGGCATGATTTCGATTTGAGTGACACTGACGGCTCCCTGTCTCACACTGGTCCCGATGCAGTCGGAACCGGTATCTCCGCCACCTATCACAAGTACTTTTTTGCCTTTGGCATTCACCAATTTATCTTTCGGGAAAGTCTGTCCTGCCAGAATCCTGTTCTGCTGTGCCAGCATTTCAAGTGCGAAATGGATGCCTTTCAGTTCACGTCCCGTAATATTCAAATCACGTGCAGTAGGCGTTCCGGTGCAGATGCAGTAAGCGTCGAATCCTTCCGGCAAATGATTGACGTCTATTTCTACTCCCATTTCAAACAGTATTCCTTCTGCAGCCAATATCTTCATCCGTCGGTCAATTACATTCTTATCCAGTTTGAAATTAGGAATACCGAACCGTAATAACCCTCCGGGCGCTTCATCCTTATCGAATAAAGTAACGCTATATCCTTTTAAATTCAGCTGATTAGCCACTACCAATCCGGCAGGACCCGCACCAATCACCGCCACTTTCTTTCCGTTTCTTCTCGGCGTCTTTACCTGTATATATCCTTCACGAAAAGCCGCTTCCACGATAGCTGCTTCATTCTCGCGAATAGTCACCGGCTGATCGCAGGAAAGTTTCAACACACACGATTTCTCGCAAAGGGCAGGACAAATACGTCCTGTAAATTCCGGAAAATCGCAAGTAGACGACAATACTTCGTATGCCTCCTTCCATTTTCCCCTGTATAATGCATCCTGCCATTCCGGTTGTTTATTTCCTATCGGGCATGCCCAATGACAGAAAGGTACACCGCAATCCATGCAGCGTGACGCCTGCAATTTACGGCTGTTTGTATTCAAAGTCTGTTCTACCTGACTATAGTCAGCGATTCGCTCGTTTACAGGGCGGTATCCCGCCTCTTGTCGAGGTATATTTAGAAATGCTTTAGGATCTCCCATCTTGTTATTTACTATTTGACGATTTACTATTTACTATTTTTAGACTATCTTGTCATTTGCTATTTGACTATTTACAGACTATACATTCAAATAGTAAATTGTAAATAGTCAAATTGTAAATCTAATAGTCTCTTTGCATGTCTGCAATTTTTTGTTGTAATTTTCTCATCTGTTCCTCCTGCAATACTTTTTTGTATTCGATGGGTACTACTTGGATGAACTGGTCTGCATAATGATTCCAGTTGTCAAGCATGGTACGGGCTAGTTTTGAGCCTGTGTACAGATAATGTTGGCGGATTAGTTCGTGTAGCTCCTTCCGGTAGCTGGCTTCTTCGATGAGTGACAGTTCCACCATTTCCATGTTGCAGAAATAATCGAAGTTACCATCCTTGTTCCATACGTAAGCCACACCGCCACTCATACCGGCTGCAAAGTTACGTCCGGTTTGTCCGAGGACTACTACACGACCTCCTGTCATGTATTCGCAACAATGGTCGCCCACACCTTCCACTACGGCAACTGCACCGGAGTTACGAACTGCGAAACGTTCTCCTACACGACCGTTGATATATACTTCACCGCTTGTTGCTCCATAAAGCAAGGTATTACCGGCAATTGTATTCTTTTCGGCTTCGAAGTTGCTGCGTATAGGAGGCAATACGGAGATGCGTCCGCCGCTCAATCCTTTACCCAGATAATCGTTTGCTTCACCTTCCAGTTTAAAGTTAACTCCCGGTACGAGGAAAGCCCCGAAAGACTGACCTGCCGAGCCTTTGAACTTCACATTCAGCGTATGTTCCGGCAATCCTTTGGCACCGTATTTTTTGGCAATCACTCCGGAGAGCATCGCACCTATTGCACGGTCTGTATTGGCAATCGTATATTCTAAAGAAATCTCTTTCTCATGTTCAATAGCTTCCTGTGCTGCATCAATGAGGGTTACATCCTTTACAGTAGAAACACCATGATCCTGATCGATGACATGGCGGATAGCCGCGTTGTTATCAATGCGTGCCAGCAATTTGGTGAAGTCGATTAACGCATGTTTCGGATTCGGGTCGTTGGCAACGGATTTGCGTTCGATCAAGTCTGTGCGCCCGATAATATCATCCATTCTGGTGAATCCCATTTCGGCCAAATGCTCGCGGACCTCCTGTGCCAGGAATGTGAAGAAATTTACCAAATATTCACTACGCCCATGAAAGCGTTTACGTAATTCCTCATTCTGTGTGGCAACTCCCACCGGACAAGTATTCTGATGGCATTTGCGCATCATTACACACCCTAATACAATCAATGCCGAGGTGGCGAAGCCATATTCTTCGGCACCCATTAGCGCCATTAAGATGATGTCACGTCCGGTTTTCAGTTGTCCGTCGGCTTGCAGAACTACTTGCCCACGAAGTCCGTTCAAAACCAATGTTTGCTGTGTCTCGCTCAATCCCAATTCCGGTGAGATGCCCGCATAACGGATAGAAGAAGCCGGAGAAGCACCTGTTCCCCCTTCAGCACCGGAGATGACAATTAGGTCCGCCTTTGCTTTTGCCACCCCGGCGGCAATTGTACCGACGCCGCTTTCTGCTACCAGTTTCACACTGATTTTGGCCTGTGGATTTACATTTTTCAGATCGAAGATTAATTGTGCCAAATCCTCAATCGAATAAATATCATGATGAGGTGGGGGAGAAATCAGTGAAATTCCCGGAATGGAATGGCGTGTTTTTGCAATCACATCATTCACTTTAAATCCCGGAAGTTGTCCGCCTTCACCCGGCTTTGCCCCCTGTGCTATCTTAATCTGAATCTCATCCGCATTAACCAGATATTCTGCTGTTACACCGAAACGTCCGGAAGCTACCTGCTTGATTGCACTTCGTAAGGAACTGCCATCGGGCAGCGGTTGGAAACGGGCAGCGTCCTCGCCACCTTCACCGGTATTACTGCGTCCGTGAATTTTATTCATGGCAATAGCCATTGCCTCATGAGCCTCTTTGCTGATAGAACCAAAAGACATGGCCCCCGTGACGAAACGATGCAGAATGTTTTCCACCGGTTCTACCTGATCGATCGAAATCGGGTTACGACGGAATCCCAGAAAGTCACGAAGGAAAATAGGCTTTTCTTTTTCGTCTACCAAATGAGTATATTCTTTAAATTTCTTATAACTCCCCATCCGTGTAGCCAATTGCAGCGTACTGATTGTTTCCGGATTCCATGCATGCTCTTCTCCGTCTTTACGGAAAGCATACAAACCGTTGTTTTTTAATAATGGAAAGTTGAAAGTGGAAGATGGAGAATTACTTTGTGTTCCTTCATTTCTATTTTTGATTTCTGAAAATCCTTCCTCATGGAAAGCGATGGCATCTCTGGCTATTTCTTCCAAGCGAATACCTCCGATGGGCGAACCGAGTCCCCCGAAATAGGCCTTACTCAATTCTTCGCTCAAACCGACAGCTTCGAAGATCTTTGCACCACGATAAGAGCGGATGGTAGAGATCCCCATTTTACTCATGATTTTAAACAAGCCTTTACAGATGGATTTGATATAATTCTTTTCAGCAGTGGCATAATCCAACTGAATATCCCTGTCTTTAACCAAGCGGTCGAGAACGGCGAATGCCATGTAAGGATTCAGGGCACTTGCTCCGAAACCCAGTAATAACGCAGCGTGCATCACCTCACGTATTTCACCGCTTTCTACAATCAATGCTGTTTGTACACGTTTGCCAACTGAAATCAGGTGGTGATGAACGGCGCTTACTGCCAGCAATGAAGGAATAGCGGCATGGGTAATATCCACGTCACGGTCGGTCAGGACAATGTAGTTTACGCCTTCCGTCACAGATTCTTCCGCCATTTTACAGAGGCTGTTCAGTGCCTCCTGCAATCCGGCTTTCCCTTTCGCTGCTTCAAATAACATGGGCAGTTTGACTGTTTTGAAACCTTTATAGCGGATATTACAAAGAATATCCAGTTGTGTGTTGCTCAAAATCGGATGATTCAGGCGGACCATTTTGCAATGACTTTCGCTGGGTGTCAGGATATTCATGCCGACTGCCCCGATGTATTCAGTTAATGACATTACCAGTTCTTCGCGGAGCGGGTCGATGGGAGGATTGGTCACTTGTGCAAATTGCTGCCGGAAATAGTTGTAAAGCAATTGCGGCTTATCCGAAAGTACAGCTAACGGAGTATCATTACCCATTGAATGGATCGGTTCTGCTCCGGTGCTTGCCATTGGCATAATCAGTTTTTCAATATCCTCTTTGGAGTAGCCGAAAGTGCGAAGCATACAGTCGTAGTTTTCTACATGATGAGGTACTTTGCGTCCGCTCTTCAGTTCATCCAGTTCGATTCGGTTCGTAGATAACCAGGTGCGGTAAGGTTTGGCTTCAGCCAACTGTTTTTTCAGTTCGCCATCATAATAAATTTCACCTTTTTCTGTATCTACCAGTAAAATTTTACCGGGCTGTAAGCGACCTTTTTCTTTGATGTCTCCCGGTTCGAAATCCATCACACCAACTTCCGAAGCCACTACCATCATATCGTTTTTAGTAATCAGATAACGGGCAGGGCGCAGACCGTTGCGGTCGAGCATACCTCCGGCAAATCGTCCGTCACTGAAGAGAAGTGCAGCCGGTCCGTCCCACGGTTCCATCAGGATAGAGTGGTATTCGTAGAATGATTTCAGATCCTCGCTGATGGGATTCTTTTCGTTGAAAGATTCCGGCACGAGCATAGCCATAGCGTGTGGCAGGCTCAACCCCGACATCACCAGGAACTCCAGTACATTATCCAGGGAAGCACTGTCGCTCATGCCCGGTTGTATAATCGGGCGAAGTTCTTTTATGTCACCCAAGGTAGGAGTGGAGAGTACGCTTTCGCGGGCTTCCATCCATCCGCGGTTACCACGGATCGTGTTGATTTCACCGTTGTGTGCCAGAAGGCGGAATGGTTGTGCCAATCCCCATGTAGGGAATGTATTGGTACTGAAACGGGAGTGCACCAGTGCCAGTCCGCTGGTAAAATAGCTATTCGTCAGGTCCGGATAGTAGTTGCGCAGTTGCAACGACGAAAGCATACCTTTATATATAATGTTTTTTGTAGAAAGCGAAACAACATAAAAATCGTCCTTTGTCGGAATGGATGACAATCTGACCTTATTCTCGATTCTTTTCCGGATCAGATATAACTTCCGGTCGGCCGTTTCCGTTTCTGTAAATCCGGTGATAAACACCTGCTTGATGTCAGGTTCGTTTGCCAAAGCAGATTCTCCTAGAATTTCAGGGCAGGTGGGCACATTGCGCAGATGCATCAATGTGAGTCCTTCTTTTTCAATTTCTTCAATAATGATACTTAAAATGGCTGCCTGGTCTTTCTCATTTTTCGGCAAAAATAGCAATCCTGTGCCGTATCGTCCTTTTTCGGGTACAGGAATACCTTGCAATAAAATAAACTCATGCGGAATTTGCAGCATGATACCTGCACCGTCGCCGGTTTTGTTATCCGCACCTTCGGCGCCGCGGTGGCGCATGTTCTCTAATACCTTTAAAGCCGACTCAACAATGTCGTGTGACTTTTCTCCATGAATGTTTACCAGCATACCAACACCGCAGGCATCGTGTTCGTATGCCGCATTGTACAAGCCCATCTGTTTGGGCTGTCGTTGGTAAGGGGATCCTTCTGTTACGTTGTTAAAAAGTTCTTGTTTCTTCATTCTTACTAGCTTTATTGTATGATAATACCTAATTGAAGTGTCAATTTGTTCGGCAAAGTTAGTGGTTTAATTTCAAAATGATAGTAAAATATAAGTTTTCTGTAACGCGAAATTAAAAGAAGAGCCTGTCTTCTTCTAATTTGTAATTAAAAGAAGGAGATTTACTTTTAATTTGTTAGCTCTTTTGGGTTAATGGTGAGCTAATTGTAATTTGTTTCTTTTTGAGCTAAAAATAATATATTATTTAACTTTTTGATGTGTTTACAACTTTTTTATGCGTTTCTGTCAAATAAATATGCTTTTTGTTGTCTTTATGTTATTTGTAATGTGTATATTTGCAGTCGAAATAAAAATATCATAATATGTGTGGAATAGTAGGCTATATTGGTAAACGAAAAGCCTACCCTATCCTTATAAAAGGGCTGAAGCGACTGGAGTATCGTGGATATGATAGCGCGGGGGTAGCAATCATCAGTGATGACCGACAGTTAAATGTGTATAAGACGAAAGGAAAAGTCTCCGATCTTGAAAATTTCGTCATACAAAAAGATATTTCCGGTACAATCGGAATTGCCCATACTCGTTGGGCTACTCACGGGGAACCTTGTTCCGCTAACGCCCACCCTCATTACTCTTCTTCCGAAAAGCTCGCTCTCATTCATAACGGTATTATTGAAAACTACGCCGTTCTCAAAGAAAAACTTCAAGCCAAAGGCTATATTTTTAAAAGTAGTACAGATACCGAAGTCCTTGTTCAATTAATAGAATACATGAAAGTCACTAATCAAGTCAGTTTGCTGACAGCCGTTCAATTGGCGTTGGGAGAAGTGATTGGTGCCTATGCGATTGCGATTCTTGATAAAGAGCATCCCGATGAGATTATTGCTGCCCGTAAGAGCAGCCCGCTGGTAGTGGGGATTGGAGCGGACGAGTTCTTCCTTGCTTCGGATGCCACTCCGATTGTAGAATATACAGATAAGGTGGTTTATCTGGAAGACGGAGAAATTGCAGTTCTCCATTTGGGAAAAGAATTAAAGGTGGTCAACTTGAGTAATGTTGAAATGACACCTGAAATTAAAAAGGTGGAGCTTAATCTCGGCCAGCTGGAAAAAGGGGGATATCCGCATTTTATGTTGAAAGAGATTTTCGAACAGCCCGATTGTATTCATGATTGTATGCGCGGACGTATCAATGTGGAAGCAGACAATGTGGTACTTTCCGCTGTGATCGATCATCGGGAAAAGCTACTGAATGCCAAGCGGTTTATTATCGTTGCCTGCGGAACTTCCTGGCATGCCGGACTGATTGGTAAGCATCTGATTGAAAGTTTCTGCCGCATACCGGTGGAAGTGGAGTATGCTTCCGAATTCCGTTACCGTGATCCGGTGATTGACGGACAGGATGTAGTGATAGCAATCTCCCAAAGTGGTGAGACTGCGGATACTTTGGCTGCTGTGGAATTGGCAAAAAGCCGCGGAGCATTTATATATGGTATTTGCAATGCTATCGGGTCTTCTATTCCCCGTGCCACTCACACCGGTTCGTATATCCACGTAGGTCCGGAAATCGGAGTCGCTTCCACCAAAGCGTTTACCGGACAGGTCACTGTGTTGGCAATGCTGGCATTGACGCTTGCCAAAGCGAAAGGAACAATTGACGAACGGCATTATCTTTCAATAGTACAGGAATTAAATCATATTCCGGAGAAGATGAAAGAAGTGCTGAAACTGAATGATACCCTGGCGGAGTTATCGAAAACTTTCACGTATGCGCATAACTTTATTTACCTGGGACGCGGATATAGTTATCCTGTTGCATTGGAAGGTGCATTGAAATTGAAAGAAATATCGTATATTCACGCCGAAGGTTATCCGGCTGCCGAGATGAAGCACGGACCGATTGCCTTGATTGACGCGGAAATGCCGGTAGTGGTGATTGCTACGCAGAATGGACTGTACGAAAAAGTGCTAAGTAATATTCAGGAGATCAAGGCTAGGAAGGGAAAAGTGATTGCGTTCGTTACGAAGGGAGATACGGTTATCAGCAAGATTGCCGATTGTAGTATCGAACTTCCTGAAACAATAGAGTGTCTCGATCCGTTAATTACTACGGTACCTCTCCAACTTCTTGCTTATCACATTGCGGTATGTAAGGGGATGGATGTAGACCAGCCGAGAAATCTGGCGAAGTCGGTAACGGTGGAGTAATGTGATTTACAATTAGACAATTTACTATTTACTATTTACGATTGAAGAATCAATGATAGATAGTAAGTTGTTTGATTGGCAGGTGGTAATTTAAATCGTAAATAGTAAATCGTCAAATCGTAAATAGTATAGATGGAACAATTGAAACATGAATGTGGCGTTGCCATGATACGCTTGCTTAAACCGTTGGAGTATTACGAGAAAAAGTACGGAACATGGATGTACGGTCTTAATAAGCTCTACCTGTTGATGGAGAAACAACATAACCGTGGACAGGAAGGTGCGGGACTGGCATGTGTGAAACTGGAAGCAAATCCGGGTGAAGAATATATGTTTCGTGAACGTGCTTTAGGCTCCGGAGCTATTACGGAGATTTTTGAAAATGTTCAAAACAATTTTAAGGAGCTCACTCCCGAACAGTTGCATGATGCTGCGTATGCCAAACGAGTCCTGCCTTTTGCCGGGGAAGTATATATGGGGCATCTTCGTTATTCCACTACGGGAAAATCCGGAATCTCATACGTGCATCCATTTTTAAGAAGAAATAACTGGCGTGCCAAGAATCTCGCTCTTTGCGGAAACTTCAATATGACGAATGTGGACGAAATATTTGCCCGTATCACTGCCATTGGTCAGCATCCGCGTAAATATGCCGATACATATATCATGTTGGAACAGGTGGGACACCGTCTTGACCGTGAAGTGGAGCGTGTATTCAATCTTGCCGAAGCCGAAGGGCTTACGGGCATGGGCATCACGCATTATATAGAAGAACATATTGATTTGGCAAACGTACTGCGTACTTCCAGTCGCGAATGGGATGGGGGGTATGTTATTTGTGGATTGACCGGAAGCGGTGAATCTTTCGCTATCCGTGACCCGTGGGGCATCCGGCCTGCATTTTGGTATCAGGATGACGAGATAGCTGTTCTTGCTTCCGAACGTCCGGTTATCCAGACAGCTTTGAATGTTCCGTTTGAGGAAATCAAGGAACTGCAACCGGGGCAGGCATTGTTGATTAGCAAAGAAGGTAAGATACGTACTTCGCAAATCAATAAGCCGCGCGAAAATCAGGCTTGTTCTTTCGAACGTATCTATTTCTCCCGTGGCAGTGACGTCGATATTTATAAAGAAAGGAAACGGCTGGGCGAAAAGTTGGTTCCGAAAATACTGAAAGCTATCAATAATGATATCGATCATACGGTCTTCTCTTTTATTCCAAATACTGCGGAGGTTGCTTTCTACGGAATGTTGCAGGGACTGGATGATTACTTGAATGAGGAGAAAGTGCAGCAGATCGCTGCATTGGGGCATAACCCGAATATGGAGGAGTTGGAAGTTATTCTTTCCCGTCGTATTCGTAGCGAAAAGGTGGCAATCAAGGATATTAAGCTCCGTACGTTCATCGCCGAAGGAAACAGTCGTAATGATTTGGCTGCCCATGTGTATGATATTACATACGGAAGTCTTGTACCCGGTGTTGATAATCTGGTGATTATCGATGACAGCATTGTGCGTGGCACTACGCTGAAACAAAGTATTATCGGTATTCTCGACCGTCTCGGTCCGAAGAAGATTGTCATCGTATCTTCTTCTCCGCAGGTGCGTTATCCTGACTATTACGGTATTGATATGGCAAAGATGAGCGAGTTTATCGCCTTCAGGGCTGCTGTCGAACTTTTAAAGGAACGGGATATGAAAGATGTGATTGCGGCCGCCTACCGTAAATCGAAAGAGCAGGTAGGACTGCCGAAAGAGCAGATGGTAAATTATGTGAAAGACATTTATGCTCCGTTCACTGATGAGGAAATCTCTGCCAAAATGGTGGAACTGCTGACACCCAAGGGAACCAAGGCGAAAGTGGAAATCGTCTATCAACCGTTGGAGGGATTGCACGAGGCTTGTCCGCATCATAAAGGCGACTGGTATTTTAGCGGTAACTACCCTACACCGGGTGGTGTGAAAATGGTGAACCGGGCGTTCATCGACTATATAGAACAAATGTATCAATTCTAACAACCATACAACGATTCAATAATAAGAATGAGAAATGTGACATTAATCCTTGACGACGGGAGCCGGTTTTCCGGTAAGTCGTTTGGCTACGAGAAGCCGGTGGCGGGCGAAGTAGT
>OGZW01002117.1_pt1 | contig 15729 bp, 12 predicted proteins | sample 1577001 | NCBI WGS metagenome assembly OGZW01 (sample SAMEA3541519, study PRJEB24748) | human gut metagenome | biome: human gut; feature: human-associated habitat; material: faeces | place: China | collected 2012 | reverse complement strand
ATTGCGTAAATATATCCTTCCAAAAACATCGAAGTATCATCTTCATCGCAAATTGGAAAGACCAAAATCATTTGGTTGGACAGATTGAGAACCGCTGCTATGGCGATGGCGCCGAACGCGACGTGGGAAAGACCGTCTCCGATAAAGGAAAACCGCTTGAGCACCAGCGTCACGCCGAGCAGAGAGGAGCACAGCGCAATGAGTACGCCGACAATCAACGCATATCGAACAAACGGATAGGCAAAATAAAATGCCAGTGTGTCCAAGAAACTCATTGTGCGTCACCTCCTTCCAGAGAAGCAAAGCGTTTGCCGATTTTGCTGTTGAGATATTGTGCCTTGGTGCCATAGAACGAGGTCTCACCGATGTGAAGGATGTGACTCGCATAGTGCAGCGCAGCATCCATATCATGAGAAATCATGATAATGGTGATGCCGTCCTGCTTGTTCAGGTCATCAATGATGCGGTACATCTCGGTGGTAACTTTCGGGTCGAGACCGGCAACCGGTTCGTCGAGCAGCAAAACCTTTTGCGCCGTGTCCGCTTATCTCCTCTATATCTGTAACCTGTCCGGTTTCAACTTCCATACCATAAGCCTCACGTATACTCTTACTGATTGGGTGGCTTGAATAGCTTTCTGCATATGCTGCCAATTTAATAATATCTTCCTTAGTAAATCCATTGGCAGTTATAACATCTGTAACTTCAAATACACCTTTAGTAAGTGTTCCTGTCTTATCGCATACAACATATTTGGCTTTAGATAAATTCTCAAGATAGTTAGAACCTTTGATAAGGATACCTCTAGAAGAAGCTCCGCCTATTCCACCAAAGAAGCTGAGAGGAATAGATATTACAAGGGCACAAGGGCAGCTTATAACAAGTGTTGTAAGAGCTCTTATAAGCCATTTTGACCATTCAGCAGGATTGCCCATAATAAGACTTACTACTGGTGGAATAACCGCAAGCACCAAAGCTCCTATACATACCGCTGGTGTATACACCTTTGAAAATCTTGTGATAAAATTCTCTGAACGGGATTTTTTCATACTTGAATTCTCAACAAGATCCAATATCTTAGATACTGTAGACTCGCCAAATTCTTTAGTTGTCTCTATCTTTAAAAGGCCTGTCAGATTGACACAGCCGCTTATTACCTCATCTTTGACCTTTACACTTCTTGGAAGGCTCTCACCTGTAAGTGCACTTGTGTTAAGTGTAGATTCACCACTTACAACAATGCCATCGATTGGGATTTTCTCACCAGGTTTTACTACTATTATTGTCCCGATTTCCACATCATCCGGATCAACCTGTTCTAACCCACCTTCCTGCTCGATATTTGCATAGTCAGGCCTTATATCCATAAGCGCTGTGATATTCTTTCTGCTCTTGCCTACAGCGTAACTCTGAAAAAGCTCACCTATCTGGTAGAAAAGCATAACTGCTGCACCTTCTACATATTCACCAAGTGCTATTGCACCGACAGTAGCTATTGCCATAAGAAAATTCTCATCAAATACTTCACCATGGAATATTCCGTGAACAGCCTTCTTTAAAATGTCATATCCTATTACAAGATATGGAATAAGGAAAAGCACCAGTTCCACATATTTATTAACCGGAGCAAGATAGCATATAAGCTTAAATGCTACTAAAAGAACGGCTGATATAATAATTCTTATTAATACTTTTTTCTGCTTCTTAGTCATATTATCCTCCATTCCTGCGAAGCATTCTCCTAATTAACATTAACTAATTATTAATTAAAGAAATATCTCGCAATCAGATTCAACCTTCTTACAGTTCTTTAATACGTCCTGCATTACAGAAGCCACTTCTGCTCCCTCATCGAATTCAACCTTCATCTTCTGTGTCATAAAAGAAACTGTTGCATCTTTAACACCTGCTGTCTTCTTAGCTGCATCTTCCATCTTTAATGCACAGTTAGCACAATCAACCTCAATACCATATGTTTTCTTCATAACAAACCACCTTTCTGTGTCTTAACCGACACTGCAGACCTGTTATCAAGCCCGCTTTGCTTATAAATTTAATATTATGTGAAGCACTTATATATTATGCTTTACTTCATATAAACATTTAAACAAATGTTTAATTGTTTGTCAATAGCTTTTACTTATTTTCCAATAAGTTATTGTTACAATTTTCTCAATAAGTTATTGTTTAATTTTTCTCAATCAGCTATTTTACTCCAAATTCATCTACAAAAAAAGCCTGACAAGATTATCCTATGTAATCCTGTCAGGCTTCTGATATTTCTCATAATTCTGAATTATTATATTGATAGTTAATTATAACTGTAAATCTTCGTAATCTTCTGGAAGAAATCTATGATATATAATATGACATCCTTCATCTTTAAAGCAGTAATAATATCTGTCATCAGCTTTGTCTACAAACTTTATAAGAACATCAAACTCACCATCTTTGATATACTCAATAATAACTCCATCATAACTGTCATTAAAAAATTCAATTATATCTTTCATAGATATACTATGGCTTCTAATAAGATCAACAAGCTTTCTTATAAACTCATTCTCGTCAGTATTATTGTGAATATATTCCACTCCATTTTCATTAATCTCAAAGCAGAACCTGTCTTTTTTATTACTGAATGTGACACCGCCAAGAATATCAGTATATTGCCTGAAATCCTCATCATCGCCTTCAAGAAGCTTTACCATATCACTATAGCTTGTATTCCTAACATCGCACCCAAACATATGACATAATGAGCTTAAAGGATAATATAATCTTATATTCTCTTTTCTGTAACCAAGCTTAGCTTCTTCTTCCCTGATTAAATCAATAAGATTGTGCTGTAAATTATCATATCCATTGATAATATTATTCTTCATCCTCTATTTCTTCCTCGCCATCGTGAACATCTTTCTTAGGCTCTTTAAGACCAGGAATATCAACATTATGCTTCTTGCAATAATCCCAGAGAGCTGCGTGGATTGATTCCTCAGCAAGAAGCGAACAGTGTACCTTTACTGGTGGAAGTCCATCAAGTGCTTCCATAACTGCCTTGTTAGTTACTTCCATAGCTTCGTATATTGTCTTGCCAATAACCATATCTGTAGCCATACTGCTTGTTGCAATAGCTGCACCACAGCCAAATGTCTTGAACTTGCAATCCTTGATTATCTTAGTATCCTCATCTATATCAAGATATATTCTCATAATATCTCCGCACTTAGCGTTACCAACTGTACCGACACCACTTGCATTCTCTATCTCACCTACATTATGAGGATTGCTGAAATGCTCTATAACTTTATCTGAATACTGCATATTCTAATATCTCCTTTACTAACCTTTGTACCTTAACGACAAAATAAGGCATTTTAAAATTCATATCATTATTGTATGTTTTACCATTTTTCGTACAATATGTCAACCATACAAATGAATACGCAGGCGAAAACATATTTCACCTGCATATTTAACCTATTCATCAAATAATATTAATTATATTATCTCTTCTTTAACCCGTTACCGCTGAATTTCTTTATCTGTGTAACAAGCTCTGCGGATACATTAGCAATCTTATCTGTAGAACCTTTACACTGTTCCATAACCTGCTCAAGATTATTCATATTCTCCTTGGTAACCTGTCCACTGCTTGCATTTTCTTCTGCAAACTGTGCAAGATTATCAACACCATAAGCTATTGTGTTCTTATGCTGCTCTAAGTCAGAGGCTTCTGCCGCTATGCCGCTTACAGCACTTCCAACTCTGTTAATCTCTGAATTAAGAGTTGCAAATATAGCTTCTGTATCTTTAATCTTGGCATCCTGCTTTTCAAATGCTTCCGATACCTTCTTAGCTGTTTCCACACTGATATTAGAATTCTCAATAAGTCCATTGACAATCTGGTTAATATGCTCTGTAGACTCTCTTGACTGATCTGCAAGCTCTCTTATCTGCTCTGCTACAACTGCGAAGCCCTTGCCATTCTCACCTGCTCTTGCCGCCTCAATACTTGCGTTAAGAGCCAGAAGGTTAGTCTGGTTAGATATACCGGCAATAATCTCAGTTACCTTTCTAATCTCCTGGGCTGAGGCATTAGTACGCTCTGTTTCATTACTTACCTCGTCCATAGCGTGTCCGCTTTCTTCACTTATTGTAATAAGCTCTTTCATAATATCAGCAGCTCTGTTGTTACACTCATTAAGTGTATCTATGCTTTCCTTAAGCCCTTCAATATTAGTCTGTATATTATCAACAGCCTTGCTTATTGAGTCAGTCTTTACCTTAATATCGGCTACCTTATCAGCCTGTACTGTAGTATTATCTGTAATTGTTGTTACCGCTGCATTGGTGCTGTCGGCAACTGTGTGCATTGTATCAAACATTGCAACAAATTCTTCTGAAACCTGTTCAAGTTCAACTGTAGCATTTCTTATTGTAGCAACTGTTCCTGTAATACCCTCAAATGCAACTGTTACATTGCGGACGATTTCTCCAACTTCATCATTTCTTGCTAAAACCTTCTTAATCTTTCCAGCAGTCTTATCATCACTTGATGCAGTACCTGTTATTGCTCCCCTTAATAGAACAACTATGATTCTTAAAATATTAAGAATTAACACAACAACTATCGCAAATACAACTGTAATTAATACAAAAGCAGTCAATACATTAATAATATTCTTATTAAGCAATATAAATATTATAATCATAACGATTAATATTGGTGCTATAAAAGCTGCTGCCGCAAGTATAAGCTTTTTTATAAAATTATTATCTTTCATTATATTAGTGCCTCCTTTTTTAATGCAGAACCTCTCCTAACCCTGTATCACTATATTTTAGATATTATACACTGATTTTTGACAAAATGCACTATATCAACCTCTAAAATCAACCATTTTCTTTACGTTGCATAAATATTCACATCTCATTAAGGCCCGTGATACACTACATAAATCTTTCATCGAATTCATTTGCCGGATAAGGCTTTCCAAATAAATATCCCTGTATATAGTCGGGATTTATTCTTCTTAACTCATCAAGCTCCTCCGGTGTCTCTACACCTTCTATACATAATGAAAGCGACAGACTGTGTGTCATCTGAATTATATATGTAAGCAATTCATAATCATAATGGTTCTTAAGAGCTTTTACTGTAAATGAACGGTCAATCTTAATGTAATCCGGCTTTAAATCACTAAGGCAGTGCAGATTAGAATATCCTGTACCAAAGTCATCAAGAACAACCACAACACCATTATCCTTAAGCTTTGACCACAATTCATTAAAATGTGGATTGGAATCTAAATAACCACTCTCTGTAAGCTCTATTCCTATATTATATGGCTTTATTCCGTTGTCATTAATAGCTGCCATAATATCTGTTAACACATCACTTTTAATGACCTGAATATACGATACATTGACATTTATACGGAAACTTTCTATCTGCTTTGTCCATATAGCACATTGTCTGGCTGACTGCTCTAATATCCATTTGCCTACCGGTATAATAAGTCCGCTTTCTTCTAACAGCGGAATGAACTCAACAGGTGATACAAATTGTGGGCTTCCACCATCTGGGTCAGGCATAAAAAATCTCATAAGTGCTTCTGCACCTATAAGTCTGTAAGTCTTTGTATCAACTATAGGCTGGTAATATACTTCAAAACCTGCAAAATCATCATCTACGGCATTATGAAGTGCTGTATTAATAACCCTTCTTCTATTGTAATGCTCAAAATCTTCATTCCTATATATATAATATGTATTCTTCCCACTGTCCTTCGCCTGCTTTAATGCGAATTCTGATAATTTTATATATGAATCATCCTCATCTTTTATGTGTGATGCATCAATAACTCCCGCAGATAATGTATACATTATTTTGTAATTATTGTCCTCTATAAATTTATTGACATTCTTTTTACAATTCATATAGATTTTAATCGCTTCTGTTATATTGCTGCCGCTAAAATCAACAATCATAAACTCATCTGATACAAGCTTAAAAAGTCTCTGATTAGAATTAAGGGTATTTGCTATGCAATCTGCCGTCTTCTTTAATATGTAGTCTCCGTAAGCCATACCATAATTGGTATTAATGGCACTGAAATTATCTATTCCTATCCTTATTATAAAACCTTTAGGTGTTAAAGCCGCATATGCTTCCCTGATATAATCAGCAAGCCCCACATCCCCTAACAGACCACTGACGTTATCCGCCTCAGGCTTAACACCAATCTCATTAATACAGCCCATAAGATAATGTGGTCTTCCATCATTAAACAACACGCTTCCCCTGCAATTAATCCATATTGGATTGTGGTTCTTATCTAACCAGCGGTATTTCATATTATGAAATACTTTCTTACCATCCTTTATATCCTGAAGTTCCTTACTAAGCATTTCATAATCATCTGCATATACGAACTCTTTATGCTTTGCCGCTGCATCATAGAATTTGTCTTCTGGAAGAATAAACCTGTCCACTGCATGCCCTGAAATAACATAATAATCATCTATCAAATCATATACATAAATATAATCGTTCATACATGGATTTAATATCTCAATTGCTTTTTCCATCTGTTCTCTTGATATCTGCAACACATTATCAATCATATACCCACGTCCTTTCGCTTATTACATTGATAGTACATTTTTGATAATTAAATGTCAATAAATGTATTTACAAAACCGAATAATTTGTTTAATCATCTATTTTTTATGCAAATTTTCAATTGGCAAGCTTAATTAAATGTGCTAGAATTTATACAATCTATGTTATGTATGAATACGGATATATTAACACAATTATACATATGGAGTTATATTATTAATATTGTTATATTGCTGCATCACATATCAACTATTATAATTATATATGCACAGCTATATTATATAAATATAACTATATAAAATATTGTTCATATCACTATATCATAGATAAAGATATGCAGAATAATATATATAACATACTATGATATATATTACTTTGCGTATTTTAACATAGGAAACGAGGTTTTAAGTATGAGCGAAATTGTTGAATATACCTTAGAAGAACTAAAGAAAGAAATGGAGCTGCTATCACCACTATATGACGTAGTACGGCTTGTCAATCCATTCAAATGTGAGATTATTGATATTAATGATAATTATCTTACACCATATGATACACAGCTTTCCTGTTATGACACTTGGAAATGTATATTTCAATGTATTAACTGTACTTCTGCAAGAGCACTTCTTACCGGTAATATACAATCCAAACTTGATGTAAACGATGATACTGTATACCACGTCACTTCGCGGCCAGTAAGAGTCAATAACACCCTGTTAGTTCTTGAAACCGTCCAACATTTCTCATACACATACCGACAGCTTGAAGCCGGCAATACTAACAACGCTTTAATATCTCTGATACAAAATTCCAACAGGAAACTTCTGCTTGACGAGGAAACTGGTGCTTACAACCGTTATTATCTTTCAGAACATCTTCCTTATGAATTATATAAGGCAGAGAATAACCACCAGTCTAATGCAGCATTTGTAAAGATTACTAATCTTGCTGACACAATAGCCGAATATGGTGACATCGCTTCTAATGGAATTGTATGCTGTCTGTACAATTTAATTACACATACTTTTAAAGATATCTCTGACGGCGAATTGATGCTTGTTCGCTACGGCAAAGATTTATTCTTTATATTAGACACTAATCTTAAGTACACAGATTTTGAAAATAGAATTAATAATCTTATAGCCGCAGCCGTTCCAGAACATATTCTATTCAAAAGTAATAAGATATCTTTTAAGATTTCAACAGCCTGTATTAATCTTGCTGATGAAAATATTAATACGGAAGATGAATTAATTAATACACTAAATAATAGATTAAATAATTAACAACTAACAAGTATTACTAAACATTAATAAGGAGGATTTAATTATGAGTAATGTTACAATTTCTGAGTCAATTAAATATATAGGAGCTGATGATACTACTTTGGATTTATTTGAAAGCCAATATATCATTCCTAACGGCATTTCCTATAATTCATATGTAATTCTTGATGAAAAGGTAGCCGTTATGGATACAATAGATGCAAGAAAGTCAGAGGAATGGTTTAATAACCTTTCTAATGTTCTTGCCGGAAGAAATGTTGATTACATTGTAATCTCACACCTTGAGCCTGACCATGCCGCTAATATTAAATCACTTTCAGACAAATATCCAGATGCTAAGCTTGTACTTAGTGCTAAAGCAAAAGCTATGCTTCCTCAGTTCTTTGCTATGGATAATCTTGATGACAAATGCATTACAGTTGCAGAGGGACAGGAATTATCATTAGGAACTCACAACCTGAAATTCATTATGGCTCCTATGGTTCACTGGCCAGAGGTTATGCTTGAATATGAAACAACCGAAAAAGTACTCTTCTCTGCTGATGCTTTCGGCAAATTTGGTGCATTAAGTGCTTCTGAGGATTGGACTTGTGAAGCAAGAAGATACTATTTTAATATTGTAGGAAAATATGGTGCACCCGTACAGGCTTTACTCAAGAAAGCCGCCACTCTTGATATCAATACTATATGCCCTCTACATGGTCCCGTACTTAAAGAGAACATTGAATTCTACATTGGAAAATATCTTACATGGAGCAGTTACGAACCTGAAGATGACGGTGTACTTGTAGCCTGTGCTTCAATACATGGCAATACTAAGACAGCCGCTGAAAAGATGGTTGATATTCTTAAAGAAAAGGGATTTGCCAAAGTTGCATTTATTGATCTTACAAGAAATGATATGGCAGAAGCCATTGAAGATGCTTTCAGATACAGCAGGCTTATTGTTGCTGCAGCATCTTATGATGGTGGTGTATTCCCACCTATGGAGGACTTCCTTAACCGTCTTTCCCACAAAGCTTACCAGAACCGTAAAGTCGGAATCATCGAAAATGGCTCGTGGGCACCTACTGCCGGCAAATGTATGAAGACAGCATTTGAGGGAATGAAGAACATAACTATATGTGGCGATACAGTAACTATCAAATCTACTATGAAAGATGAAGATATTACTAATATGACCAAGCTGGCAGAAGCTATCAAATAATCATTATCAATTACTGATTATACTATATTGATATCATACATAATTCGCAGGTTATATTTTTTCTATAAGTCAAATTTTGTTCTATAAGTCAAATTTAATAACTTTACCAACTTTAATAATAATAAAAACCTCCGGCTGGCATCTAACCAACCGGAGGTTTTGTAATTTACTAATAAATTGCATTAATAAATTCTAACTTATTTCATCTGTAATCGTTAAAATATTTTTATACTGTAACAATCACCTGATGTTATCTATTAGATTTCTTCTTCATATCAGTAACAACAAGACCTGCAACTACTGCTGCTGCCATTAATGTTTCCATAATATATAAGAACATTCTTGTTGTATCGGCTGTATCGGCTGAATTACCATTATCAGCTATTTCACTAACTTCATTAAATGGTGAATCATTAACTGTATCTGGATCTACTGCCTTTATAGCCTGAGCTGTTTCCTGTGATAAGAAATACAATGAGCAGTGGGTAATTGTGTATTCAACATATCCATCCTTAACTACAAGTCCCTGATTAACACCGCCTACTGATTCAACTCGGTTCTTATCTTCATTGAAGTAGTAAAGATATACTACATCTCCGTCCTTATATTTATTACCAACATAAGTCTTGATTTTAGCAGGTCCAGGTAATGCTCCGTGATGACTGAATGAAAGATACATAAGATCATCACGTCCTGTTATTTCCTTAACTTCATTTTCTCTGTCTGTATCAAAGGAGATTGTTAAATCCATATCAATACCTGACTGAGTAATTGTATCACTGCTGAATGACCACTGATACTGAAGTCTGTTATTCTCGTCCGTTACACCAATTGTAATATCCTTCTGGTTCTTCTTCATCTGTGAGAATATATTAGAGCTGAGTGTCGGAGCTTTCTTGGCACTTACAATACTTACCTCTGCAAGTGATGAATTAACAAGGCTGTCTGTAAGCTTGCTGTTGACTTCATCTACATTAGTAAGCTTGTCCTCACTTATAACTGCTGCGCTGACATTCTTGCCTGTGGTATCACCATTGTCTTCATTATCGTTCTTGCCATCATTCTTGTTATCATTATTATTCTGGTCATTGTTCTTGTTATCATTATTATTGTTGTTGTCATTATCTTTATCAGGTGTATCACTTGGTGTGCTTGGTGTGTCACCTGGTGTTGCATAATCTGCTGATTTCACATAAGCATATGTGCCTTTTAGAAGTGTTACAGAGCTACTTGGTATTGAGCTGCCATAACTAACAATTTTACCATTATTCAATCCCAGTCGTGTATAAGTAACTCTGTTTTCAAATTTAGCATTTAATACAGTAGGATCACTATATGAATACCTGAATCCATTCTCAATTGCACTCTTGGCTGTAACATATCTTACTGCAAGAGCAGGGTCTAATACCTTCTCAAAATCAGCATTGTTTGTAGTAATCTCTACATCTGGCTTTTCAATAGTAATATCTTTAGGTTCAACATCTCTTAAATTGCTTGGATATGTAGAAACCACACCTGTTTTCATTCCTATATTAGAATCATAAAATTCAATTTCAAAGAATGTATGACCATTTTTAATTGTATTAACAGTATCAGCATCTAATACAACCTTATCTGTGCATACATTAATCGTAGTACTACGACTTATGCTGTTATTATACTTATATATTGCTTTAATAGTATCGCTGTCAGGATTAGCTATATAAGAAAATCTGTTGCCAGCATAATCTCCATCAGTAACTGTTACAGTCTTGACAAATGTATCAACAGCAGGGTCTACAGTAAAGAACTCACTGTTAGAATCTTTATCCGCACTAACTGATTGCCGATAATCTCCACCTGATGACTGTGCTACTGGAATGCAGTTACCATCTCTTACTGTATATAGATTAAGTCCTTTACCTTTACTCTTAAATGTCTGTGAGAAAGTAACACCTTTGATTTTATCAATATTACCTATTTTATATACATAGCTTGGTGTACCACCTGAAAAGCTTGCAGATAATGTACTTGCATCTTCGCTTACTGTAACTTCCGGTAAACTAAAATCAAGTGCTTCCGAAGCAGTACTGCTATAATTTATATACACTCTTATTCCTTCTTGAATGTTCTCTTTATCAAATGAAGTTATGTTAAGGTTCTTCTTTGAAGTCTTAAGTTTATCTATAGTATCTTTTGATAAGCTTATACTATTGCCTGTAAAGTATGGTGTATAATGATACTGTGCACCTTTTGTTATAGATAATAATCCATTAACCACATCATCATTATATTGCTTAAAGCAATGATACAATCTATATGAGATTGAACTCTGAGTACTATTTGTTATAACCTTTATCACTTCCAAAAGATTATCTTTACTTGCTGGAACATAGAATAAAATAACCTCTTCATCATCTGATGGTTTATTTAAACTTGTCCACTTGCTATAAGATGTTAAACGGAATGTATTATCTTCTTTATTAAACTGGTAACAATTATAATCTTCTGATGAAGCAAAGTCCGGCTTAACATACTCAGAATACTTAACACCATTAATGCCTGAATCAACACTCTTTTTAAGTGCAATACTGCTTTCAACCTCACCATATTTACCAAATACAGCTTTAATCTGATCCATATATGGATTAACTTTATTATTAGTAAATGTTACTTTAAATGATTTAGTATCATTATCTAATGAATCAGATCTTATAGTCACCTGATCACTGACTACATCATTATTGATGTATTTAATTGTAAGTGTCTTATTCTTTTCTTTAATATAAGATACAAGCTCCTCATCAAAATCTATATTCTGCTGTGTTGTGTAAATAAGGCTAGTTGAATCAGACTCTAATACCTTTGAAATAATCTCATTATTAAGGCTCTTAAAATATATATGACCATTAGCTGTTGAACCTGTAGTAGCAGCATACATCCAATATTTATCGTTCTCACATGCCTCAGGAACCTTACCTTTTATGTCTTCTTCTGTAAGACAGTTACCCGAAAGTGAGAATCCATAAAATCCACTATCATAAAACTGCACGCTACCATATGTGCGCTGGTTATTACTTAACTTTGTATCCTTTAAATCTGTAAGTGTAGTAATCTTATTACCGCTAAGGTTTAACTCTGAAAGAAAATTTATTGTTGTTGGAAGTCCATTAGTGCTTTCAAGCTTATTATAAGATAAATCCAGATAATTCAGATTATTAAGATTTTCAATATTGCTTATAGCTGATATTGCATTATGTGGCATATTAATACTATGCACTCCTGATGGTAACGCTGGAATCTCTGTAAGGTTACAGTAACCTATATTAACCATAGAAAGGCTGCTGCACTTATCAAGATTATTAACGGCTGTTATATCAGAATTCTTTATTGATAAAGTCTCAAGGTTAGATGGGAATTTATCTAATACTGTACCCTCTGTAAAATTATATTTGCTTACGCTTAAATACTTAAGACTGTCAGGGATATCATTCATAGATATAGTAGCAGTATAATCACGATTATTTAATAATGTTAAAGAATCAAGCTTGGAAAGTGTATTTTTTGCTGCTATCAGAATGATACTTTTTTAAATGAGTGTATAAAATATACAATTTCTGCAACAGCTGTAATTATCCATGAGCATGGATATAACAGGAACAATGATGGTATAGTGTGGAAATATGCAAATATTGTATACACCCATGCTACCCTGAACACACACGAACCTATAATAACCACTATTGTTGGAACTATCGTCTTGCCAATTCCTCTTGATGCTGCTATTGTACAATCCATAAATGAAGATACAGCATACGAAAATCCCATAATCATAATTCTCTGCATACCTGCATCAATAACTTCTGGTTCACTTGTAAATAATGACAGGAACTGTCTTCCAAATATTATAAGAAGTCCTCCAAGTATCGCCGCCGCCAGGAAAGCGTAAGCCATACTTATAAGGTAACTTTTTAACATTCGTTTCTTGTTACACGCTCCCATATTCTGCCCCATAAAGCTTGAGCATGCCGTATAAAAAGCCATCATAACATTATATATAAGCATATCTGCATTAGCAGCGGCGGCATTTCCTGATACCATAACCGCACTGAATGAATTAACACCTGTCTGGATAAATAGATTAGCCATAGCAAATATAGCATTCTGGATACCTGCTGGAATTCCAAGCATAAGTATTACCTTTGGCACACCCGGATAAAGCTTTAATTCTCTTACTCTTAACCGGCATCTGTCTGTGTCATTTCTTCTTAACAGATTAACCACTACAAGTATTGCTGATATGTACTGGGCTGTTATACTAGCAAATGCAACACCATCCTCAGCCATACCTATCCCTATAACAAGTATAAGGTTAAGGCATACATTCACAACGCCTGCAAATGTAAGATATATAAGAGGCTTCTTTGTATCTCCGCTCGCACTCATAACCGCATTACCAAAGTTATATATAGCCATCGCCGGCATACCAAGTGCGTATATTCTAAAATAAAGCACCGCCCCATCTATAAGCTCTGTCTTGGTATTCATAAGTGACAGGAAGAATTCAGCACCCAATATACAAAGAAGCAGTGCTGCAAGTCCTACAATAAGACAGAGAAGAAATGATGTATGAATAGTCTTTCGTACATTTTCTTTCTGACCTGCACCAAGCTGCTGTGCAACTCTTACATTGACACCACATCCCATACCTATAAGAAATCCTGTAAATAATGTTACAAGCAATGATGTAGAGCCTACTGCTCCAAGTGCCTCGTAACTTGAAAATTTACCAACAACCGCCACATCTGACATATTAAACAGAACTTCCAAAATCTGTGCCAGCATAAGCGGAATACTGAACTTTAATATTTTAACCGGTATCGAACCTGTAGTCATATCCATACCGCTTAGTACTTTTGTGTTATCGTTACCCATATATACCTCAATATTCTTTATTTTATTAAGCAAATCAAGCCCTTCAGACGGATACTGACTATAACACATTTATAATTCTTTTTCAATAAATAATTATATGCTTTAATTAGCAATTTTTATGTAGTTTTATTAAATATTTTGTCGTATAATGCTTTTTAGTACCAAAGGCCTACTGGCTAAGAATTGAGGTTATATATGTTTAATTTTAAATCATCGGATAATAAGACAACAATACAGGCAGCTGTATGGAAAGCTGAAAGCAAACCAATCGGTGTAATCCAGCTTGTACACGGAATAACAGAATATATGGGAAGATATGATAAAGTTGCCCAGTATTTTACAAGCAAAGGATACGTTGTATGTGGTATTGACATTATAGGACACGGCCACTCACTACAAAATGGCAGCAGAAAAGCATATCTTGGCAAGAAAGGAAGCTGGGAATATGTAGTTAAAGATGTTCATACCTGCTACACCGAAATGAAGAAACGATACCCTAAACTTCCTTATTATATTGTTGGTTTCTCTATGGGTTCATTCATCGTAAGAGATATGCTTTTATCTCCTCACTTAATGACTAAGATTGACGGATGTTTCCTTATCGGAACTGGTTCTCAGCCACGTTTTATTCTCAAAGCGATAAGAAGTTATATCGAACACGCCTGTATGCAGGCTAACGGACAGAATTGCAGTCCGCTTATACAGTTCATTGCATTTGGAATGTACAATAATAAGATTAAAAATGCTACATCGCGTGCAGACTGGCTTCTCTATAATGAAGAAGAACGTGATAAATATCTTAACGACCCTCATATTCCAGCACAGATTACAGCAAGCCTTATGTATGAACTATTATCAGGAATGATTAACTGTGTATCTAAAAAGGCTAAGACAGCAAGCTTGGCACCTGTATATATTCTTAGCGGCAGTGATGATGCTGTAAGTGAGTATGGAAAAAATATTAAAACTACCGTAAATTTAATGACTAAACAGGGATTTAATATAAAAGATATCGTGATATTTAATAATATGCGCCACGACATTTTACACGAAAAAGATAACATAAAGGTTCTTGATTATATATATGAAGCTATAACGCACTAAATAACTAGATATAATAGATGAAGGGCATCAAGATCGGCGGCGATCTGATCTTAGCTCCCGGCGTTACGAAGGACGTGACCCTGGTGGACTGCGTGATCCAGGGCAATATCCGCAATTACGGCACCGGTGAGGTGCGCTTTGAAGCACCGCAGATCACGCCGGAGAGCACGGCTACCAAGCCCTCCGAGGTCTACAAGCCCGGTGCCACGCTGGACCGCACCCTTGAATACGGCGGCAAGACCGTGCCCATTTACCGGGACCGTCCGCTGAACGTGTTCTCCGACGTGGATTTCATTTGGACGGATGAAGAAAATGAAAACCAGCGGCGGCTGGAATATCTGGGCGGCGAGTTCCGCACCCGGTACGGCATTGACGTTTCCTCCTTCCAGGGGGAGATCGACTGGGACGCCGTGGCGGATGACAACATCGACTTCGCCATGGTCCGGGTGGGCTTCCGGGGCACCGGCACCGGCAGCCTGAACACCGACAAATACTACGAGCAGAACATCCGGGGCGCTATGCGGGCGGTGAGCATATGATCGTTCTTCTGATCTACAACGGCATGTCCATCGACCCCAATGTGGGGGCTT
>OGZW01002116.1_pt1 | contig 15730 bp, 9 predicted proteins | sample 1577001 | NCBI WGS metagenome assembly OGZW01 (sample SAMEA3541519, study PRJEB24748) | human gut metagenome | biome: human gut; feature: human-associated habitat; material: faeces | place: China | collected 2012 | reverse complement strand
TGGCACATACAGCTGCCGAAGCGCCGCAGACGATACAGCTCGCGATGGCGGCCGCAGCAGTTTTCTTGATGAATTGTTTCATAGCTTCCTCCTGTCAGCTGACCAATCGAACACCGTATTCATCGTACTCAATCGGAATCAGTTGATTCATTTCACTATCGTATAGATAGTAAATATCTTTTTGCGCATTGTATGCGATGGTACAGAACGTCGTACCGTCTTTGTCTGCAATCGCAGCAAAGAGATATGTCGTACCATCTACGAGTTTTTCGCTCAATTCTGCATGATCCGCCTGATAGTCCGGATACAAACAGCGCGCATATTCCAGCATGGCGTTGCACTGTACTTCATCCGCATCCACTTGTGCGGTTTCTTCACGCGGCGCGGCTTCTGCACGGATGGTCTCCGCGTCAGACGCTGCTTCATTCGTGAAATACTCCCTGACAGCTCCATATTTCTCCAAAGTTTCAGCAGAGACATGGAGCAGAGACATCTTTACCTCATTAGAATATGCCACAATCCCTCCGTTAAAGTATTCCGAGCTCCCTGGAACTGAAGTCACCAAAGCTGCAATACTGCCTCCTGTACAACTTTCTGCGGTGGAAAGGGACAAATTCTTCGATTTTAATAACTCCCCAATCTTTTCTTCCAGCTTCATATACCTTATATATATATTATTTCTGTATTTTGTTCTATTTTTCCTCTCCATATCACCAAATCCGTATCAACTCCGTGTTTGCTCCGTATCTATACACTTGGACTTGGTATGGAGTTGGTATGGACCAGACACGGACCAGGTACGGTGCAGGCCGAAAAGTGCTTTAAAACTCCTTTTATTGCAACGTTACACGTGAGTAAGCCGGTGCATCTATCGAACAGAAATCTTTATCCTGATATTTGAAATAACCTGTAATCGCAATCATAGCGGCATTATCCGTCGTATAGCTGAATTTGGGAATAAATATATTCCACCCATACTTTTCAGCATGTTCACGAAAGGCATTGCGCAAGCCATTATTAGCAGAAACACCACCAGCCACGGCTACTTGCTTTATCCTATATTCTTTAGCAGCCTTGCGGAGCTTATCCATCAGGATATCCACTACGGTAGCTTCGAGCGAAGCCGCCAAATCGACCTTATGATGTTCGATGAAATCGGGGTCTTCCTTTATCCTGTCACGCAAAGAATACAGGAATGAGGTTTTCAAACCGCTGAAACTATAATCTAATCCAGGGATATGAGGTTTGCTAAAAGTAAATGCCTTCGGATTTCCCTGACGGGCCAACTTATCAATAATCGGACCACCGGGATACCCCAATCCCATTACCTTCGAACACTTGTCGATGGCTTCTCCAGCAGCATCATCAATCGTCTGCCCTAAAATCTCCATATCATTGTATGCCTTTACCAGGATAATTTGCGAATTTCCTCCCGATACAAGCAAGCAAAGGAAAGGAAATTCAGGCTGAGTATTCTCTTCACCTTCTGCTTTAATAAAATGAGCTAACACATGACCTGTCAAATGATTAACATCAATCATAGGAATACCTAAAGAACGAGCAAAACCTTTGGCAAATGACACACCTACCAACAAAGAACCCATCAATCCCGGTCCTCTGGTGAACGCCACTGCACTCAATTCTTCCTTAGTCACTCCAGCGCGTTTCAATGCTTCATGCACCACCGGAACTATGTTTTGCTGATGTGCACGTGAAGCTAATTCGGGAACTACACCGCCATAGGCTTCATGCACCGCCTGACTGGAAACGACGTTTGATAGCAGATACCCATCTTTGATGACGGCAGCAGAGGTGTCGTCGCAAGAGCTTTCTATTCCTAAAATTATTGTACTCATATCGTTATTTACGTTTAAACGCTGCAAAAGTAATGATAAAAGTAGGATTGATAACGTATTATTTCATATTTTTGTTGGCTAATTCAAACAAACCGCCTATCAGAAAGTTAAAAAAGACAGTTCGCTGGGTGCTCGGTATTATACTTAGTTTGTATATCGGGACTATATTGTTGTTGAACATTCCTTACGTTCAGCGACAAATATCTGTGTTGGTTGCAAACGAATTGGCTAACGTTCTGGGTACACAATTGACCATCGGGCGGATAAATATGGGACTGCTAAACCGCATCATAATTGATGACTTATTATTGAATGACCAGTCCGATAAAGAAATGCTGAAGATATCCCGTCTTTCAGCTAAATTCGATATATTGCCCCTATTCAAGGGAAAAGTTTCCATCAGTAACGTGCAGTTATTTGGTTTTAACATCAATCTGGAAAAGAAAACACCGGAAGATATACCCAATTTCCAGTTCGTACTTGATGCATTTGCCTCTAAAGATACCATCAAAAAAGAAAGTAATCTGGATATCCGCATCAATTCTTTATTGATACGGCGCGGCAAGCTGTCCTACAATGTGCTGTCGGCAGAAGAAACACCGGGAAAGTTCAATGCACAGCACATACAGCTACGTAACATTATTGCCAATATCTCCTTAAAAGCACTTCAAAATGATTCTATAAATGCTGCTATCAAACGTTTAAGTATAGAAGAAGGAAATTCCGGATTTGAGTTAAAGAGGCTGAGCTTAAAGGTTGTTGCAAATAATCAGAAGATGAATATCGAGAATTTTGCAATCGACCTGCCCAATACTTCACTTGCCATGGACACCATACGTATGGAATATGACAGTCTGGGGGCTTTTGGCAATTTTGCTAATGACGTGCACTTCTCGTTCCGTATGCTGCCTTCAGATATCGTACTTCGTGATTTGGCAGCATTTGTTCCCGCATTTTCTCCTTTTAAAGAAAAGCTGCAAATAGCTGTAGAAACAAACGGTACCATTAACCAGCTGAACTGTCCCCACCTGTCAATCACAGGAGGACCGCATTTCCGTTTGAGAGGAGATGTATCTTTACAAGATCTATCCCGTCCTCAGGATGCATTTGTATTTGGTAACCTGTCCAATTTATATGCCGATCCGGAAGGGGTTGCTTTTTTTGTACGCAACTTGAGTAAGAATTACGAGAGTGTTCCTCCTATATTACAACGTTTGGGCACCATTTCATTTCATGGAGAAGTATCAGGCTATTTCACGGACATCGTAACTTATGGTTTGATATACACAGACATTGGCTCCATCAAGACAGACTTGAAAATAAGTTCAGATAAAGAAAAAGGTTATTTTGCATATTCGGGTGCCGTAAAGACTGAAGAACTCGAATTGGGCAATATGCTGGATAACGAAAAGCTGGGAAAAGTAACTTTCAATCTTGACATTGAAGGCAGCCACTATGAAAATCAATACCCTTCCATTGTGATGAAAGGATTGATTGCTTCCATCGACTATAGTGATTATAATTATGAAAATATCACACTGGACGGAGAATACAAACAAGGCGGTTTCAATGGAAAAGTAGCATTGGATGACGAAAATGGTTCTATTCTGCTGAACGGTAATATCAATACCGTCAGCCGTATACCGACTTTCAACTTTTACGCCAGCATTCGCAATGTGCGTCCGCACGAACTCCACCTAACCCCCAAATATGAGGATACAGAACTTTCAGTTCAATTAACAGCCGACTTCACAGGTGGATCTATTGATGAAATGAATGGAGAAATCAATATCGACAGTCTGCAATTCACTGCACCCGATAAGGAGTATTTTCTGGATAACCTGAAAATCGCTGCCAGCCAAAGGGATAGTTCTCATAAGCAGCTGACAGTAACCTCTAATTTCCTGAATGCAAGCATCGAGGGGGATTATTCCTATCGTACCCTGCCTGCCAGTGTAATGAATATCATGCGGAAATACATTCCCGCTCTGATATTACCGGACAAGAAACCCATAGAAAGCGAGAATAATTTCCATTTTGATGTAAACATCTTCAATACGGATTTACTGTCCACCGTATTCAATGTTCCCATTAAAATCTATACACACTCTACTCTAAAAGGTTATTTCAATGACAAAGCGCAACACTTGCGGGTAGAGGGCTATTTTCCACGTCTGCGTTATGGAGATAAATTCATTGAATCCGGAATGCTATTATGCGAAAATCCGGGTGACAAAATTCATGCCCGACTGCGCTTCAATAACCGCAAGCCGACAGGTGCAATAAACATTGCATTGGAAGCTCAGGCCAAAGACGACCTTATTCAGACTTCCCTAAACTGGGGTAACAGCAGTTCCGTCACCTATAGTGGCAAACTGGCTGCTTGTGCACATTTTCTCCGTGCACAAGCCGAAGAACGAGATAACAAGCGTTCCCGTAAGGCAGTTTCGCCCTTGAAAACGGTAGTAGATGTACAAAAGACAGATATCATTCTGAATGATACTCTATGGGAAATACACCCCTCACAAGTAGTCATAGATTCCGGGAAAATACATATTAATGATTTCTATTTCAGCCATAAAGACCGACACTTGCGCATCAATGGGGTCATTTCAGAAGAACCCAATGACACGGTACGCCTGGACTTGAAAGATATTAATATAGGATATGTATTCGATATAGCCAACCTTGGGGTTAACTTCAAAGGTGAAGCTACCGGTCCAGCCTATGCCAGTGGAGTATTAAAAACTCCCGTTATGTATACCGACCTGTTTATCCGAAGTCTTGGGTTGAACGACGGATTATTGGGCGATGCCAATATTCATGGAGAATGGCATCACGAAGTAAAAGGAATTTATCTCGATGCACATATTCGTGAAAAAGACATAGCCAAAAGTCATGTATATGGATATATCTACCCCATAAAGCCCACAAGTGCACTCGACTTACAGATTGAAGCGGACAGCACCAATCTCAAGTTTATTGAACACTACATGAGTAGTATTACACCGGAATTTAACGGACGAGCCAGTGGCAACGTACATTTCTATGGTAAATTTAAAGGGCTTACCATGGAAGGACGCGTACTTGGCGATGCTTCCATGAAAGTAGACGTATTGAACACCACTTTCTTCATAAAAGACAGTATTCTCATAGAGCCGAACGGGCTGACTTTCCATAATAACCGCATTTTCGACCCTCAGGGCAACCAGGGACACGCAAACGGTTACCTGCACTATGAACACTTCAAGAATCTGGAATATCGTTTTCAGTTTGACGTAAATAATATGCTGGTGATGAATACAAAAGAATCGCTTGACTTGCCTTTCTATGGTACGGTATATGGAACAGGCAATGCTCTGATTGCCGGTAATGCGCAAGATGGCGTAAATATAGATGTAGCTATGACTACCGACCGAAATACTAATTTTGTTTATATAAAGGATAATGTATCTTCAGCTGCCAGTACCCAATTCATCAAGTATGTAGATAAAACACCTCGTCGTGCTGTGCTGGACTCCATCAATTTGACCTCTGATTATGAGCTGGCACAACAAGAAATACAACAGGAAGAAGAAAGTCATACCGATATCCGCCTAAATCTGCTTGTAGAAGCTACTCCGAATGCAACCATGAAGATTGTTATGGATCCCATTGCAGGCGACTACATCAGTGGACGAGGGTCCGGTAATATCCGCACAGAGTTTTACAACAAAGGCGACGATGTAAAAATGTTTGGTAGTTACCGCATCAGTCAGGGAGTTTATAAATTCAGCTTGCAGGAAGTGATACGCAAGGATTTTACAATAAAAGACGGAAGTACTATCAGTTTCAACGGTCCTCCGTTGGATGCCACCATGGATATCCAAGCAAACTATATGGTGAATTCCGCATCATTGAATGATCTGGTACCCAATGCAAGTAGCTATGGAATCCCTACGAATATCCGGGTAAACTGTACCATGAATCTGACAGGTCACCTCACTTCCCCTGACATTAAGTTGGGACTGGAAGTGCCTAATGAACGAGATGAAGTACAAGCACTTATCCGCAACTATATCCCTACGGACGAACAAATGAATATGCAGATCCTCTATCTGTTAGGTATCGGCAAATTCTATACACCCGAAAATGTAGATGCCACGCAAAATTCGAATATGATGACTTCCGTGCTTTCATCGACCCTTTCAGGACAACTAAACAATGCACTTTCCAACATTATTAATAGTAACAACTGGAATATAGGTACCAACCTCAGCACCGGAGAAAAAGGCTGGACGGATATGGAGTTCGAAGGAATGCTATCGGGACAATTACTGAACAACCGTCTGCTTATCAACGGTAACTTCGGATACCGCGACAATCCGATGGCAAATACGAACTTTGTAGGTGACTTTGAAGCAGAATGGCTTGTGAACCGTAGCGGAGATATCCGTCTGAAAGCATATAATGAGACGAATGACCGCTATTATACAAGAACCAATCTGACAACACAAGGCATTGGCATCATTTTCAAGAAGGACTTCAACCGATGGAAAGAGCTTATGTTCTGGAATAAGTGGAGGTTGAAAAGGCTGAGACGGGAAATGGAACAAAAGGAAGCGGAAAAAAATACCGAAGAGCAAACGGAAGAAACTAAGACTACTGCTTCCCATGCGGCAGCAAAAGAAAAGAGAGAGAGAAGTTAATTTTCCCCTTCTTTATTTTCATATCACTTTTCTTATTCATATATCAATTTATAATCATTTATAAAGCCTATTCCTTCCACCGTTTCTATACAGTTCAGTAACCGCCACTCGCAACTGCGTACCCAGCTACGGAAATTCTCTTCGGGTTGATACTCACTCCGGGCGAATTCCAACAAACGGTCTACCTCAAAATTATCGGAAATAATACCTGCTCCGCCGCGTGCCGCATCATAAGCGTTACAATCCTGTTCAATGTGTGCCGGTACCATCAGCAAAGGCTTACCCAGATACATAGCCTCGCAAACGGATTCAAAACCTGCCGTAGTGGCATACGCCCGGCAACCCGACATATAGCGAAGGAATTTTTCGTCATCCAACTGATGAAATGACAATGTTTCATCCATTCTGCATACTTCCGGTTCATCCGGTTTGTCCCAGAAGAAGTGCAAAGGCACTTCGGGGTGCTGCTCATGCCATTGGGAGATACTTTTTCCAAATCCGGCATTAACCATATAGCCATGTACATACTCTCCGGCAACAGCTTCGCAACAAAGCACTTCGCGCCGCAGTAAAGGCGGTACCACGCGTATATGCGCTTCTTCGTCCGTTTCCATCGGACGGAATGAGAGAGCCAGCTTCTCTTTGGCTCCGATACACGTGAGTCGCGTAAAAAAACGGAGCATCAGCAGGCTCACGGGATTCTTTTTGGGAAACTCAAAGTCATGATGCAGGAAAAGATATTGATGGCCGACACTGATCTGCGGTACAGAAGGGCGGAAAAAAAGATAAGTCAAGCCCGTCAGTAACTCATAAAAGTTGATTACGAGGTCCGCATCAGTTTCATGGATACGCCGGTGAATATAACAGATGCTACGCATATAAGCAGGAACCTGCATCAGATTATATGCGATACTGCGAGACATACTAACCCGCTTATTGGCAAGCGTAGGCAGAAAGTTCGGACTGAGAAAACGTTTCACAGGTGCCTGTATATTACGGTTAAAGAAACCCGGCAGGCGACGGGTGTTACTCTTCCCCACCAGTACTTCTACTACCTCGTGACCGTTGCACCGTAGAATTTCTTCCAGCGTGATGGCCTGCGTCAGATGACCGCGGCCTTCTCCTTGAACAATAAAAAGAACCTTCATCTTTATATTTATAATTTTTAGTAATTTATAATACCATCGCATTTACGTGCGTGGACAAACTTCACCAGTTCCTCTTCAAAATTGGGAATATAAGAAACAGCGAATGTTGTAGGCAAAGGTCAGCTATTCGTATTACGCCGGTATGTAGAAAATATGACAAGTCTCTTTCATTTTTTTCGCGAACCTCCTTATCTTTACAGAAGATAAGCTGCATCTCAGCATAACTTTTTCATGCAAGCATGAAAGTTATACCTTCAATTTGCATTATCTTTACCCCTCAAAAGAAACTCTCGTATGAAAAAGCCCGGAAATATCCTTATTGTTGATGATAACCGCGGTGTGCTCACCGCAGTGCAATTGCTGTTGAAACCCCATTTCGAAAAGATCATCACGCTCCCTTCACCTGTCACACTAACCTCTGTGTTACGTGAAGAAAATCCATCGGTGGTGTTACTTGACATGAATTTTACCTCAGGTATCAATACGGGAAACGAAGGATTATTCTGGTTACAGGAAATCAAACGCCTTCGTCCCTCCTTGCCTGTGGTTCTTTTCACTGCTTATGGAGATATTGATCTTGCCGTGCGTGGCATTAAAGAAGGAGCTACAGACTTTATTGTCAAGCCATGGGATAATCAAAAGCTGGTGGAAACCTTACTGAATGCAGCCCAAGCCATTCATAATAAAAATAACGGAAAAATCGCCTCTCCTGTAACCTCTGCCATGTATTGGGGAGAAAGTCCCATCATGCAGCAATTGCGCTCGCTGGTGGAGAAAGTCGCCATAACCGATGCAAATATCCTCATCACCGGAGAAAACGGTACGGGAAAAGAGATGCTGGCACGTGAAATTCATGCACTTTCTTCCCGCCGTACGAAGGAAATGGTTGCCGTAGATATGGGAGCCATCACCGAAAGCCTCTTTGAAAGTGAACTTTTCGGGCATACAAAAGGCTCTTTCACAGATGCATACGCTGACCGTCCCGGTAAGTTCGAAACAGCAGACCATAGCACACTGTTTCTCGATGAAATCGGCAATTTACCCTATCACCTGCAAGCCAAACTACTGACCGTATTGCAACGCCGCAGTATTGTCCGTGTAGGCAGCAACCAGCCTATCGCTGTTGACATCCGTTTGATTTGTGCCACCAACCGCAATCTGAACGAGATGGTACAACGCAATGAATTCCGTGAAGACTTGCTTTACCGCATCAATACTATCCATCTTGAAATTCCTCCTTTGCGCGAACGGCCGGAAGACATTCTTCCTCTTGCCGAACGCTTTATAACACGCTTCTGCAAGCAATATGATAAAGCATTATTACGGCTTTCCGGTGCTGCCTGTACCAAATTGAAAACACACCCCTGGTACGGAAATATCCGCGAACTGGAGCATGCCATAGAGAAAGCAGTCATTATCTGCGATGGCAACGAACTGCCGGCGGAACTGTTCCAGTTGCCTAAGCGTCCCGAAACCTCACGCACCGGAAGCGATGCCGGTACAGAAGCAGCCACCCTTGAAGAAATGGAACGGAAAATGATACAGAAAGCTCTGGACACCTGTAACGGCAATCTATCCGCTGTTGCCGCACAACTCGGCATCACCCGGCAGACTCTCTATAATAAAATGAAAAAGTTCGGATTATGAAACATTACTCCCGATACATCACCGACCGCTACCTTTTCCGCATTGTCATCTCTCTCCTGCTGGCGGGAGCCGTCACGGTATCCATTATTTATAAAGACCTTCTATGGATCGTCATCTCTTCCTTGCTGTTGTTGACGAGTCTGCGCTGGCAATGGAAACTGTATCGTCGGCATACACAGAAGGTTTTGTTTCTGCTCGATGCCATTGAAAACAACGATGCATCCATCCATTTCTCCGAGCACGAAGACATTCCGGACAACCGTATTGTAAACCAAGCCCTGAACCGCGTTGCTTCTATATTATATAATGTAAAGAGCGAAACTGCACAACAGGAAAAGTATTACGAACTCATTCTCGACTGCATCAATACCGGTATCTTGGTACTGAACGATGCAGGTGCTGTTTACCAGAAAAATAATGAAGCCCTCCGCCTGTTAGGGCTGGAAGTCTTCACTCATGTCAGCCAACTTAGCCGTATTGATACAAACCTTATGGGACTTTTCGCCCATTGCCGTCCCGGAGATAAGTTGCAAACCCGCCTGTCCAACGAACGCGGTACGGTCAATCTCTCCATCCGCGTCTCCGACATAACCATCCGTCAGGAGCATTTTCGTATCCTTGCCCTGAATGATATCAATAACGAACTGGATGAAAAGGAAATCGACTCCTGGATACGCTTGATCCGTGTACTGACACATGAAATCATGAATTCTGTGACTCCCATCACTTCATTGAGCGACACATTGTTGACACTGATACAGGGAAGTGAAGAATTAAAAGCGAAAAGTGAATCCATCTCTTCCGACAAAGAAACTGCTGACGAAATCCGCAATGGCCTGCACACCATCAGCACCACGGGCAAAGGACTTCTCTCTTTTGTAGAAAATTACCGCCGTTTCACCCGTATCCCCAAACCGGAACCTTCCTTGTTCTACGTCAAAGGTTTTATCAACCGCATGGTGGAACTGGCACGGCATCAATATCCTGATTCCCATATCACTTTCCACTCCCACATCACTCCAGATGATCTTATTCTTTATGCAGATGAAAACCTTATCTCGCAGGTACTTATCAACGTATTGAAAAATGCCATTCAGGCCATTGACGCAGCAGGAATTCCGGAAGGCATCATCACCCTACACGCTTATTGCAATGAAAATGAAGCCGTACTCATCGAAGTATCCAATAACGGTCCTGCCATTCTTTCTGAAGTAGCAGAACACATTTTTATTCCTTTCTTCACCACAAAAGAAGGTGGCAGCGGCATCGGTTTGAGCATTTCCCGTCAAATTATGCGGCTGTCAGGTGGCAGCCTTTCCCTGCATCTCGGAAAGGAAACCACGTTTGTACTAAAATTCAATTAAGAAAATTTGTAATGAAGGATTATATGAAAAGAAAGTAAAATTCAATCTGAACATTTTACACCTTGCAATTGTTAAAAAATAGACGTAACTTCGCTTTGCGATAACTAAATCCTTGAATAAACAACTTAAATAATACCTAATTTATGATTTTTACAGCAGAAAACATTCTTTTAATCGGTTCTATCTTACTTTTCATTAGTATTATTGTCGGCAAGACCGGCTATCGATTCGGAGTCCCTGCCCTGTTACTATTCCTTGTCGTCGGCATGATTTTCGGTAGCGATGGTTTCGGACTACAGTTTCATAACGCTAAAGAAGCACAATTTATTGGTATGGTTGCTCTTAGCGTTATTTTGTTTTCCGGCGGTATGGATACTAAATTCAGCGAAATTAAACCGATTCTTGTTCCGGGTATTGTTCTCTCCACAATCGGCGTACTGCTAACTGCCATCTTTACAGGATTTTTCATCTGGTGGATTGCCGGCATGAGTTGGTCAAATATTTATCTTCCTATCACTACATCCCTACTGCTTGCCTCCACCATGTCATCTACCGATTCCGCTTCTGTATTCGCCATCTTACGTTCGCAGAAAATGAATCTGAAACACAATCTTCGCCCCATGCTGGAGCTTGAAAGTGGTAGTAATGACCCGATGGCTTACATGCTTACCATCGTGCTGATACAGTTCATACAATCCGGTGGAATGGGTATTGGAGGTATCTTCAGTTCGTTCGTTATCCAATTCATAGTAGGTGCAGCTGCCGGATACCTTCTCGGCAAACTTGCCATCCTCATGCTGAATAAGCTTAATATTGATAATCAGGCTCTTTATCCCATTCTTCTACTTGCATTTGTATTTTTCACTTTCGCCATTACCGATCTTCTGAAAGGAAATGGTTACCTCGCCGTTTACATTGCCGGTATTATGGTAGGTAACAACAAGATAATGCATCGCAAAGAGATTTATACTTTCATGGATGGATTAACCTGGCTGTTCCAAATCATCATGTTCCTTTGCCTCGGTTTGTTGGTAAATCCTCACGAATTACTCGATATTGCTTTGGTGGCAACACTTATCGGTGTATTTATGATTGTTATCGGTCGCCCACTCAGTGTCTTCCTCTGTTTGCTGCCTTTCGGCAAGAAGATCACAAACCGTTCGCGACTTTTTGTTTCCTGGGTAGGTTTGCGTGGAGCAGTGCCTATCATCTTCGCCACTTATCCGGTAGTAGCGCAAGTACCGGGTGCCGATGTAATCTTCAATATCGTATTCTTTATCACGATTGTTTCTCTCGTTATCCAAGGTACTACCGTTTCCTTGGCCGCCCGCATGCTGAAACTTTCTACTCCGTTGGAAAAGACCGGTAATGAATTCGGAGTGGAATTGCCCGAAGAAATAGACAGCGATCTCAGTGATATGACCGTTACCACGGAAATGCTGGAAGAAGGCGATACCCTGAAGGATATCACTCTGCCTAATGGAGCACTCGTAATGATTGTGAAACGAGGCACGGAGTTCCTGATACCGAACGGATCACTGAAATTGCATTTGGGGGATAAGCTGTTACTGATTTCGGATAAGAAGAGTAGTGATTAATATGTGTGTACTTTTTCTTTCGTTTGCCCGAAAGAAAAAGATACCAAAAAGAAAGGGCACGGGCTACGTCTACGGTGCTACTCCAATACTGCCATGCGCAGACGGGGCTCAAACTCGCTACGCTCAGACAGATCGCCTCTTACCTGCGCCTGACAACATCTCCGCCTGACGCACCTACGCCTATGCCCGAAGGCTGCGCAATAAAGCGTTGCGCGCACAAGACTGTGAAGCACCTATGTGATACAAAACCACGTAATATTTCCCCATTCACGCCGAATGGTCTCCCGGCCTCACTGTAGGGGCGTTAAGCGTAGAAAGTATTTTCGGAGTAGCCCCGGAAGTGCAGCCTTGATTTTTTCTTTGGTATCTTTCTTTTGCATCAAGGCAAAAAAAGTACAATTGGTTATTTTTTCTTTTTCTTTCGCCTCCCACCAAAGAATAAATATATAAACTTGCACGCCATCACATTTAGCTCTATATTTGCGCAGTTTTAACTAAAGTGTGCAAATTTAACAGATGGAACAGGAACAACACTTCATTGATTACATTGAACAAAGCATCATTCGGAACTGGAACTTAAACGCCTTGACTGACTATAAGGGTGCTACTCTCCAATATAAAGACGTGGCTCGCAAGATTGCAAAATTCCATATTGTACTGGAAAGTGCCGGTATCCAACCGGGTGATAAAATTGCCGTCTGCGGTCGTAACAGTGCACACTGGGCAGTTACTTTCCTGGCAACCATCACTTATGGAGCTGTTATTGTGCCTATCCTTCATGAATTTAAAGCGGATAATATACATAATATCGTCAATCACTCAGAAGCCAGACTGCTTTTTGTGGGAGACCAGGTGTGGGAAAACCTGAATGAAGACGCCATGCCGCAATTGCTGGGCGTTATTCTGATGACTGAATTCACCCCTGTAGTCTGTCGCGACAAACGATTGATGGAAGCTTTCGAGCACCGCAATACTCTATATGGACAGCGCTATCCTAAAAACTTCCGCCCCGAACATATCTGTTACCGGAAGGATGAGCCGGAAGAACTTGCCATCATTAACTATACTTCCGGTACTACCGGATATTCCAAAGGTGTTATGCTCCCCTATCGCAGCCTTTGGTCCAACGTGAATTACTGCCATGAGATGCTTCCGGTGAAACCGGGCGATAACATAGTTTCCATGCTTCCTATGGGACATGTATTCGGAATGACTTACGATTTCCTTTACGGTTTTTCAGCCGGGGCACACATCTACTTCCTCACTCGCATGCCGACTCCTAAAATTATCGCACAGTCTTTCGCTGAAATCAAGCCACGTGTCATCTCATGTGTGCCTCTGATTGTAGAAAAGATTATCAAGAAGAATATTCTGCCCCGTGTAGATAATAAAATTGGTAAATTACTACTCCATGTTCCTATCATCAATGACAAGATCAGAGCTCTTGCCCGCAAAGAAGCAATGGAAATATTCGGTGGTAACTTCGATGAAATTATCATCGGTGGAGCCCCGTTTAATGCAGAAGTAGAACACTTCCTCAAACAGATAAGCTTCCCCTACACCATCGCCTACGGTATGACGGAATGTGGCCCGATCATCTGTTCCAGCCGCTGGGAAACCATGAAGTTGGCATCATGCGGTAAAGCAGCCACACGCATGGAAGTGAAGATAGATTCGTCTGATCCGGAAAAGATAGCAGGAGAAATCATTTGTCGGGGTACCAACCTGATGCTGGGATATTATAAGAACCAGGAAGCAACTTCACAAATCATTGACGTAAATGGCTGGCTGCATACAGGCGATTTAGGTACAATGGATGCGGAAGGTTATGTAACCGTTCGCGGGCGCAGCAAGAATATGTTGCTCACTTCCAGCGGACAAAACATCTACCCGGAAGAGATTGAAAGCAAACTGAATAATATGCCTTACGTTTCCGAGTCACTCATTGTGTTGCAAAAAGAAAAATTGGTAGCACTGATTTATCCGGACTTTGACGATGCATTTGCCAATGGACTGCAACAAACGGATGTAGAGCGTATGATGGAAGCTAACCGTAACGAACTCAACCAGCAGTTACCGGCTTATTGCCAGATATCAAAGATAAAGATCCACTTCGAGGAATTTGAAAAGACAGCCAAAAAATCTATTAAACGGTTTATGTATCAGGAGGCTAAAGGTTAACAAAGATATAAGATTAAGTCTATATTTTTAATTAATGTTATAGAACATACTTTTTTATTTGGATAATTTGCAGTTATCCCGAAAGTACGTATCTTTGCATTGTGTTTTTCATAGTATTAGATTTAAGGTTAACAAAGGTTGGAGTACAGCGGTACTCCTTTTTTTATGTTCGTACTTTCCGGAATATTTATATCAGAAGCGGAAGTTGCCACAAAGTATCATCTTCTCCTTTCACTATCTGCACAAAGAAAAAACAAATAGGAAGAAACAAGAAATGCGTGTTTTCATAATCAATATGGAATTATAGTTTTCTATGCAAAAATAAGTAAAATCCTCAATAATCTGGCAATCAATTGTTATCTTTACTTCCAAACCAAAACTCTGTTATCATGGATATACATACTTTTATGACTAATTATCGGGAAGCATTTGGTGAACGTGCTGAACTTCCCATCGCCTTCTGGTACTCTGACAAACAGGAAAACGAAACAGAAAAAATCAGCGGTTGCTTCTTCAAGGGCCTGCAACAGGTAAGGGAAGGTAAAACCATCAGCCTGAACAGCGACGTCATAGGATGTGGCGGCGGAAAATTCTACACCGGTTTCACGGAAATGCCTATACACGTACCTAACTTCGTATCCCTGAAAGAGAAGTACAAAAAGACTCCTGAAATGGTAACAGATTTCATAAAACAAATCCAGGTACCACGTACAGAAAAAGCCTATCTGCATTTTGCCCGGATAGATAAACTTGCTTCTTTCGATCATGTAGAGGGTTTGCTGTTCCTTGCTACGCCTGATATCCTGTCAGGACTTACCACATGGGCTTTTTATGATACGAATGCATTCGATACCGTAGCTGCTCCTTTCGGTTCCGGTTGCAGTTCCGTTGTAACCCTCACTGTTCTCGAAAACCAAAAAGATGGTAGGCGCTGTTTCCTCGGCTTCTTCGATCCGTCCGTGCGTCCCCACTTTGAAGCCAATCTGTTGAGTTTCACTATTCCCATGTCCCGCTTCAAAGAAATGTATCACACCATGCGCGAAAGTTGCCTGTTCGATACACACGCCTGGGGAAAGATAAAAGAGCGTATCAATGAATAAAACCTTGAAAAAAAGTAAAGAAACAACGCCTATCTTTTAATTAGTGTTATAAAAACACTTATATTGGCCTAATCATTTGGAAATACGCAGAATGTCCGTATCTTTGCACTGTGTTTTTCATAGTATTAGATTTAAGGTTAACAAAGGT
>OGZW01002095.1_pt1 | contig 15847 bp, 10 predicted proteins | sample 1577001 | NCBI WGS metagenome assembly OGZW01 (sample SAMEA3541519, study PRJEB24748) | human gut metagenome | biome: human gut; feature: human-associated habitat; material: faeces | place: China | collected 2012 | reverse complement strand
CGATGCGTTTTGCCAGATATTTCAGCATATCTGTGCGCACCCCTCTTTCGTTTCTGCCGGCCGCAATGAGCGCACCGCCGAGCGCAAACCACCAGAAGCCGGCCGGCAGCACCAGCGCCAGAATGATGAACACACCGGTGACCACGCACGCGATGCCGATCCAGAAGCAAATCCCCCGCCGTCGAAACATAAAGCACCGCCCTCCGCTTGCAGGTTCTCCCTACAGTGTATGCGGAGGGCGGCGCTTTGGTGCGTCACTTCTTCTTTTCCCAGTCATTGACCTGGGCCGAGAGCGCGTACAGGCGCGCATAGCTCTCGTGGCGCTCCGGCGCGATCTTGCCTGCCGCCACGGCGGCGAGGACGGCGCAGCCGGGCTCTTTCAGGTGCGCGCAGTCACGAAATCGGCACTGGCCGATATACGGTCGAAACTCCCGGAACGCATATTGCAGATTTTCGCACGAGATGGGGTCGACCATGTCCACCTCAAACGAGGCAAAGCCCGGCGTATCGGCGACGAACGTATCCGCTCCAAGCGCATAGAGCTCGACATGGCGCGTTGTGTGCTTGCCGCGGCCGAGCCGCTCGCTGACGGCCCCAGTCGCAATGCCGAACGACGCATCGAGCGCATTGAGCAGGCTCGATTTTCCAACGCCGGAGTTGCCGGTGAAGGCGCTGGTCTTCCCGCGCAGTGCATCGCGCAGCTCGTCGACGCCGAGCCCCGTCGCCGCGCTCGTGCGCAGGACGCGAAAGCCGATGGAGCGGTAGATCTCATAGAGATGGTCCGCCGGGTCAAGGTCGCACTTATTGAAGCAGACGACCGGCTCGCAGTCCGTGTTTTCCGCAATGGCGACCACAGTATATTAAAAAGTGGTGGAAAAGTAATTGCACAAAAAAAGATGTTGGAGTCTGTAGAACAGTTAGATGGTGGTAAAGAGATAAGAGAAGCATTAGTAACGGCATCAGTTATTACAAAACCTTTTACCAAGGTGGCAAAAATTACAGGTAAAAATATAAAAGAACAGGTAAAACAAAAACATATAAAGGAAGAGCACATAAAAAGTGTAAGAGGAAAGAACAGAAGTAAAAAGAAACAATTACATAGTAAAGATTCAAACAACTTGCAAAAAAAAGAAAAGGATAAAACGGTACACCGCAAAGATAAAAGTGTAAAATCCGATTACAGAAAATTTGAACAGAGAAGTAAGGATAATGTAAAAAGAACTAAGGATGTCAGTTCGGACAAAGTAAAAAAACAAAAATTAAATTATGTGTTAAGCAAATTGAAAAACAATAAATCAGATACAAGTGCAAACGTGAAAACATTGGATAGCGTAAAAAATATATTAATAAAAGCAGGAATGTGTTTATTACCATTTGCTTTAGTTCTTCTTATGATTATATGCATTGCAGCCATAATAATAGCTCTTGTAATTGCACTTATATATAATTCACCATTTTCAATATTTTTTCCACCACTTGAAAATGGAGATACAATAATGACAGTCACTAGTCAGTATGTAGCAGAATTTAACAGAGAAATAAATACGTTAGTATCGGAACATAAAGAGTGTGATATTGGAAAGATAGTGTATAAAGATTATGAGGGAACATCAAATACACCATCAAATTATTATGATGTAATGAGTGTTTATATGGTTAAATATGGAATTGGAAACACGGCAACAGTAATGAATGAAAATGCAAAGACAGAGTTAAAAACAGTATTTGACGATATGTGTACATACACAACTTCCATAAATGAAGAAAAGATTAAAAATGACAAGGGAAAGAAGGAAAAGAAAAAAGTTTTATACGTTAATGTAAGTCTGAAAACATATTATCAGATGGAAACAGAATATAGTATGAACGAAAATGAAATAGAACTGTTGAATTCAATTATGAGTTCGGATGCAATGTTGGCATTAGGATATAATAATGGAAATTCAGGAACAGTAAATGGTGGAAATAAGAAGTCCTCATTATCACAGGAAGAAATTAACGAAATATTAAATGGAGTAACTGATATCAATGCAAATGCAGTTTGCTCATTTGTGTTATCAAAAGTAGGATATCCATATAGCCAGCCACTTAGAAATTCAGGAACACATTTTGATTGCTCATCATTAGCATATTATGCTTGGAAAAGTGCCGGAATATCGGTAATGTGTGATGGGTGCCAAATCCTCTGAAATACATTTTTTGATGGGCGTGTCACTGTACACCATATCCGGCAAGAACACTTCCAGATAATCATCCTTGGCTCCTAACACACCGGCTATAGCCCTACGTATCAGTTCATAATCTTCTTCGGTAACGAAGGTTTCGGGTTCGTCCTCTCCTATCGGCTCACACGGAGGCAACAAAGTCGCTTTCAAATAAAGCAACGGAAGTATTTTTAAGGCGGTATCTACAAAGTCATAGCGTTTCATATCACGGGCACGTTCCAGAAAGCCACAAAATTCGGCGGCTACCGTTACAAACTCTACTGTATTTTTGTCAAATATCACCTGACTGTACTTTTCCATAAACATTAAAATTGAATCGCAAAGTTAAGAAAAAAGAGATTAAATAAGGCAATAATTAATGTTTTTCATGTACATTTGCGAAATAATAAATAGAACGAAGACCTATGGCAAAGAAAAAATCAGATAAGGAGACAGAGCCTAAAAAGGTATCTACCAAACGATTCTCCGCTTTTTTAAAGAACGAAACCACACATTTTGTAATCGGATTGATCAGTGTAATTTTTGCAGTTTATCTGTTACTGGCATTTACCTCTTTCTTCTTTACGGGGGCCGCCGACCAAAGTATTTTGGATAATCAGCAGCCGGGTGAACTGATGCAAACCGCCAATCATGTAAAAAATTACGCTGGAGCACGCGGTGCACAACTTGCCGAATTCCTTATAAACGAATGTTTCGGCTTAGCTGCTTATTTTATCATTTTATTCCTGGCCGTAGTGGGTATGAAATTAATGAAAGCTTACCAGTTCCGTATCTGGAAATGGTTTATGTCCTGTTCTATCCTGCTCATCTGGTTCTCTATCACATTGGGATTTATTTTTGACGGCACCTTTGGGGATAGTTTTATCTATCCGGGGGGATTGCACGGACATAATGTAAGCAATTGGCTGATTTCACAAATTGGGATTCCAGGTTTGGGATTATTGCTGTTCATAGCGGCACTATTGTTCTTTATCTATTTAAGTAACGAAACCATACTGGTTATCCGTAAAGCACTGCGTCCCAGCTTCAGACAAAAGAAAAAAGAGGATCAAACAATTTCTGCGACTGAAGAAAATCCGATTAAAGAAGCTCCCCGGAAGGAAGAATCCAGGAAAGAATTCTCTAATCCCGGTCCTGCTATCGTAGATTTCGAATTAGAACAGCCGACAAAGAAAGAAGAGGAAGTGGAAGAACAAGTGCCCTTCCCTTTTGAGAGCAAGCAGGTTACCGAACCGGCAGTGATAGAAGAACCTGCCTACACAAACGAAGAAGAGGAAGTTGAAAATACAGATGAACCTGATTTTTCAATCAGTGAAGAAACAAATGAAGAAGACGAGGCGTACAAAGGTCCCGTACTTCCACCATACAACCCTCGTCTGGATTTGGAAAACTACAAATTCCCTAGTTTGGATTTGCTAAATGAATATGAAGATGATGGTCCTAATATTGACATGGAAGAGCAAAACGCCAACAAAGACCGCATCATCAAGGTTTTACGTAGCTTCGGTATTGAAATCAGTTCCATCAAGGCAAGTGTAGGTCCTACCATCACATTATACGAAATTACTCCGGCAGAGGGGGTACGTATCTCTAAAATCAGGAACTTGGAGGATGATATCGCATTAAGTTTGTCGGCACTGGGTATCCGCATCATTGCTCCGATACCGGGCAAAGGCACTATCGGTATTGAGGTTCCGAATGCCAATCCGCGCATTGTACCGATGAAATCCATCCTGAACAGCAAAAAGTTCCAAGAAACCACCTATGAGCTGCCTGTGGCATTAGGCAAGACCATTACGAACGAAGTCTTTATGGTGGACTTGGCAAAAGCCCCCCACATGTTGGTAGCCGGCGCTACCGGACAGGGTAAGTCCGTAGGATTGAATGCCATCGTGACCTCTTTATTATATAAGAAGCATCCGGCAGAACTTAAGTTTGTAATTGTAGACCCCAAGAAGGTGGAGTTCGCTATCTATGCTCCGATTGAGAAGCATTTTCTGGCCAAGCTGCCGGATGGAGAAGACGCGATTATCACCGATGTTACCAAAGTGGTACAAACCTTGAACTCACTATGTATAGAGATGGACAGCCGATACGACTTGCTGCGTAAAGCCGGTTGCCGTAATATTAAGGAATATAACGCGAAATTCATCAACCGGCAGTTGAATCCGGAAAAAGGACACCGCTTCATGCCTTACATAGTGATTATCATTGATGAGTTCGGTGACCTGATTATGACTGCGGGTAAGGAAGTGGAATTACCTATCTGCCGTATCGCCCAGTTGGCACGTGCAGTAGGCATACATGCCATTATCGCGACCCAGCGTCCGACAACGAACATTATTACCGGTACTATCAAAGCTAACTTCCCGGCACGTGTTGCCTTCCGTGTAGCTGCCATGATGGACTCACGTACTATTCTGGACCGTTCGGGAGCACAACAGCTGATTGGTAAGGGAGATATGCTTTACTTGCAAGGTAATGATCCGGTACGTGTGCAATGTGCATTCGTGGATACTCCTGAAGTGGAAAAAATAGCCAATTACATCAGTAAACAACAAGGATACACCACCGCATTCATGTTGCCCGAATATGTAGGCGAAGAGAGTGAAAGCAGCGTTGGCGAAGTAGACATGAACCGGTTAGACCCTATGTTTGAAGATGCAGCCAGACTGGTCGTGATTCACCAGCAAGGCTCTACCTCATTAATCCAACGCAAGTTCTCTATCGGCTATAACCGTGCGGGGCGTATCATGGACCAACTGGAAAAAGCTGGAATTGTTGGCCCCACTCAAGGAAGCAAGGCGCGTGACGTACTCTGCATGGATGAAACAGACCTGGAAATGAAATTGAACAATCTGCAACAATAAGTTGTTTAATAATGTTATGATAAAAATGAAAAGAACATATTTACTGGTATTAATCCTTTTCCTTTCAGTCAGCCTATCCGCACAAAAGGACAAACAGGCACGGGAGATATTGGACAAAACCGCCAATGCCCTGCAACAGGCCGGAGGCATCCGTGCCACCTTTGGAGGAACAAGCAATGGAACCTTATTGCTAAAAGGCAACCGGTTCTATCTGAACAGTGGCGGAATACAAAGCTGGTTTGACGGAACAACGCAATGGAGTTATCTGGAAAGCAGCGAAGAAGTGAATGTGAGCAATCCTACCCCGGAAGAGTTGCAAACCATCAACCCTTATGCACTGTTATCCATTTACAAAAGCGGATATAATTATAAGTATACAGGGATCAAAAGCCGTAACGGCAAACAGGGGTTTGAAGTGATACTGACTCCGGAGAATAAACAGGATATCACATCCATCACCTTGTTCGTTTCCCAAACATATCAGCCTTTATATATAAAGGTAGAACAAAGTAATAAATCGGCAAATGAGATTATCGTCACTTCTTACCAAACCAACCAGCCGCTGGACAATGCGACATTCAAGTTTGATAAAAAGAAATTCCCAAATGCCGAAGTGATAGACTTACGATAACAAGCAGAGTTCAAGATAGAGAGATAATATAATATTCATCAAATTAAATTAAGTAAAGAAATAAGTATTATGAGTACAGAAAAAGTTAAATGCCTTATCATCGGCTCAGGTCCTGCCGGCTACACCGCCGCCATTTATACAGGACGTGCCAACATCGCCCCGGTCTTATATGAAGGTCTACAGCCCGGAGGCCAGTTGACCATCACTACCGAGGTGGAAAATTTCCCCGGATATCCCGAAGGTATCAGCGGTACCCAACTGATGGAGGACTTGCGCAAACAAGCAGAACGCTTCGGCGCGGATATCCGCAATGGCATTGCAACCTCCGCCGACCTGAGCAAACGTCCTTACCGTATCACCATTGATGACGAAAAAGTGATTGAGGCAGAAACTGTAATTATATCCACAGGTGCCACCGCCAAATATCTAGGCTTGGAAGACGAACAGAAATATGCCGGAATGGGTGTAAGCGCCTGCGCCACCTGCGACGGTTTCTTCTATCGCAAGAAAACCGTAGCTGTAGTAGGTGGCGGTGACACTGCTTGCGAGGAGGCTGTCTATCTGGCAGGACTGGCCAAACAGGTTTACCTGATTGTACGCAAACCGTTCTTACGCGCATCCAAGATTATGCAGGCACGTGTTATGAACCATCCTAACATCAAGGTACTGTTCGAACACAACGCTGTCGGCTTATACGGAGAGAATGGCGTAGAAGGTGTTCATTTGGTAAAGCGTCAGGGTGAATGCAACGAAGAACGTTATGACTTGCCTATTGACGGATTCTTTCTGGCTATCGGCCATAAACCCAATTCAGACATTTTCAAGGATTATTTGGACACAGACGAAGTAGGCTACATTATAACAGAAGCAGGTACTCCGCGTACGAAGGTTCCCGGTGTGTTCGCTGCCGGTGATGTGGCCGACCCGCATTATCGTCAGGCTATCACTGCTGCCGGAAGTGGCTGCAAGGCTGCCATAGAAGCAGAAAGATACCTATCTGCCAACGACTTATTATAATAAAAACAAACTAACCCCACAACAAACACTATGACACATTTTCTAAGGAAGATGGCAGCTGCCTGGATTATTCTAGGCAGCGTGTCGGTGGGCTTTGCACAACAGCAAATGCCTCCCATCCCGACGGACCCTAACGTTCGCATCGGCAAATTGGACAACGGATTGACTTATTACATCCGTCACAACGAACTCCCGGAAAAAAGAGCCGATTTCTACATCGCTCAAAAAGTAGGTTCCATTTTGGAAGAAGACAACCAGCGAGGCTTGGCACACTTCTTAGAACACATGTGCTTTAACGGGACTAAAAACTTTCCCGACAAAACCCTCATCCAATATCTGGAAAGCATAGGGGTGAAATTCGGTGAAAACCTGAATGCTTATACCAGCATAGATGAAACCGTATACAATATTTCCAATGTTCCCGTGATACGTGACGGCGTTGTAGATTCTTGTTTACTGATTTTGCATGACTGGGCCGACGACCTGACACTGGATCCTAAGGAAATAGACAGCGAACGCGGTGTGATTCATGAGGAATGGCGTACCAGCACAAACGCTATGATGCGTATGTACGAAAAAGCCCTCCCTACCCTTTATCCGGAAAGTAAATATGCCTATAGGCTTCCCATCGGCATTATGGAAGTAGTAGACAATTTCCCTTATCAGGCATTACGCGATTATTATGAAAAATGGTATCGTCCGGACCAACAGGGTATTGTCGTAGTAGGCGATATAGATGTAGACAAGATTGAGGCAAAGATTAAGAAGATATTCTCTCCTATTAAAATGCCAGAAAACCCGGCAGAACGAGAATACTTCCAAGTTCCCGACAATAAGGAAACTATTGTAGCAATAGAAACAGATAAAGAACAGGCAAACCCAGTAGCTTATTTATGCTACAAACATGAAGCTATTCCTAATGAACAAAAGGGAAACATGGATTATCTGGTAGTGAACTACATGAAATCCATGATAGAAAATATGTTGAACGCCCGTCTGAACGAACTGACCCAAACAGCCAATCCTCCTTTCATCTTCGCTCAAGTCAGCGACCAAGAATTCCTGATTTCCAAAACAAAAGATGCCTTTACAGGAATAGTAGCAAGCAAGGAAGATGGAATTGACAGTGCAATAACCGCCATTGTACGCGAAATTGAACGGGTCCATAAATTTGGTTTCACCGCGTCCGAATATGCCCGCGCCAAAGCGGATTATCTGCGTATGCTGGAATCTGCATACAACGAACGCAATAAAGTGAAAAACGGTGCATACGTGGATGAATATGTACGCCACTTCATTGACAACGAACCGATTCCAGGTATTGAAAATGAATATGCCATTATGAATCAGATCGTCCCCAACCTGTCTGTGGAAATGGTAAACAGTCTGATCCCGGCCTTGGTTACCGACAGCAATCTGGTAGTAAATGTATTCTTCCCAGAAAAGGAAGGATTGAAAGTTCCATCCAAGGAAGAAATTTTGGCTGCTGTCAATAAAGTAAAAGCTGAAACACTGACTGCTTATGAAGACAAAGTTTCTGATGAACCTTTGATTTCTGAAAAGCCCCAAGGTGGAAAGATTACAAAACAGGAAAATGGTCCGTTCGGTTCTACTATCCTGACTCTATCCAATGGAGTACGCGTTATCTTAAAGTCGACCGATTTCAAAGCGGATGAAATCAGAATGAGAGCTTTCAGTCCGGGTGGCAGTTCCTTGTTCCCGAATGATGAAATTATCAATATCAATGTCATGAATGATGTGGCAAGTATCGGCGGTTTGGGTAACTTCAGCAATGTTGATCTGGAGAAAGTATTGGCAGGTAAAAAAGCGAGTGTAAGTGCTTCTGTCGGTGGCAATACAGAGGGGCTGAGCGGAAGCTGCTCACCCAAAGATTTTGAGACCTTGATGCAATTAGTCTATTTGTCATTCACGGCTCCACGAATGGACAATGATGCATTCACCTCATTCAAGAACCGTCTGCAAGCATCTTTGGCAAATCAAGAGGCCAACCCCATGACTGCCTTACAGGATACATTGCAAAAAGCCCTCTATATGGGACATCCGCGTACTATCCGTATGAAAGCCGATATGGTGGACAAGATTGACTATGCCAAAGTTATGGAGATGTACAAAGACCGTTTCAAAGACGCCAGCGACTTTACTTTCATCTTTGTAGGAAACATCAAACCGGAAGAAGTAGAGCCGTTAATTGCAACTTATCTGGGAGCTTTGCCTTCTGTCAACCGCAAGGAAACCTTCCGTGACAATCACATTGATATGCGCCAAGGCGACTATAAGAACATTTTCAGCAAAAAACTGGAAACGCCCAAAGCCTCTGTACTGGTTATCAACAATGGTAAATGTGCATATACTCTGAAAAACCAAATCATGATGAGTATGCTTTCACAGATACTGAATATCATGTATACCGAAAGTGTGCGTGAAAAAGAAGGCGGTACGTACGGAGTAAGCGCATTCGGCAGTCTGACCAAATATCCAAAAGAGAAAGCGGTTCTGCAAATCTATTTCGATACCGATCCTGCCAAACGTGCCAAAATGACGGATATCATTTTGAATGAACTGAATCAGTTTGTCGACCAAGGACCGTCTGCCGAAAATTTGAACAAGGTAAAAGAATTCATGCTGAAGAAATACAAGGAAAATGCCAAAGAAAACAGTTATTGGGTAAATATACTGGGTGAATATTTCTGGGAAGGAACAGATATGAACACCGGCTACACAAATACCGTAAACAGCATTACCGCTAAAGATCTGCAAGAATTTACCAAAGCCTTGTTGGAACAGAATAACCGTGTAGAAGTAAGCATGACCTCGGAAGAAACAAAATAATCCAAGCCTATGCTTCTATCTATTATAAGACAGAATCAAAAACTTGCGGCCAAGCGGAATCCTGCATTTGACAGGAACCGCTTCGCCAAGTTTTTAATTTACTTTATGGTCGCTTTTTGGGCAGCATACCTCATCTTTATCGGGGTCATGCTGTCCTTTGCTTTTGAAGATATCTTTCCCAGCATGGAACCTTACCATATTATGAACCAAGGATTGATTTATCTTCTGATACTTGATTTCCTGTTACGCTTCATGCTCCAACCGGCCATGTCGCAAGAGATCAAGCCCTATCTGCTTATGCCGGTAAAAAAGAATAAGCTGGTGGATACCCTGTTACTACAATCCGGAATCAGCAGTTACAATTTCTTCTGGTTTTTCCTGATCATACCTTTTGCTCTGCTTACGATTATCCGTTTCTACGGACTCACGGGCATCCTATGCTATCTGTGCGGCATTTGGCTTCTGATGGTTATGAACAGTTATTGGTATTTGATATGCAAAACTTTACTGAATGAGAAACTGCTTTATATACTTCTCCCGATCGGAGTATACGGATTATTAGCGGGAACTGAATTTATTCCCGAAGGAAACCCGGTTTCCACGTTCATGATGAATTTGGGAGAAGGATTTATAGAAGGAAACATACTCGCCTTTCTAGGTGTCATAGCAGCCATTCTGTTACTTCTGCTAGTAAATCGCAAGCTACAGCTGCACTTCATCTATAATGAAATAGCCAAAGTGGAAGACACCAAGATGAAGCATGTATCCGAATATAAATTCCTGGACCGCTATGGTGACGTAGGTGAATATCTACGTCTGGAACTAAAACTGTGTTTCCGTAACAAAACCGTAAAGACACAATTCCGCATGGGATTTATCATCATGCTGGCTTTTTCGGCACTGATTGCCTTCACGGATGTGTATGACGGAACAGGAATGATAAATTTTATCTGCATATACAATTTTGCCATTTTAAGTATCATGACCCTGGGGCAAGTGATGTCTTTTGAGGGCAACTATCTGGATGGTCTTATGAGCCGTAAGGAATCTATCTATAACTTGCTTCGTGCCAAGTATTACCTGAACTGCATCATCGTGTTCATCCCTTTCCTGATTATGATGATCCCTGTAGCTAAGGGCAAGATACCCTTCCTCATGGCTCTATCCTATATGCTGTTTACAGCAGGATTCGTATTCGCCATGATGCTGCAACTGGCTGTGTACAATAAAAAGACACTCCCGTTAAACGCCAATGTCATGCGAAGCAATCGGGGAAGTTCCTTATTCCAGACCATTATCATCTCATGTGCTTTTTTCCTGCCCTTGATTATCAACAAAGCTCTGACAGCTTTCTTTGAACAGGATACAGCCTGCATCATCATGATGATTATAGGGTTGTTACTGATTGCAACCCACAATATTTGGATAAAAAATATCTATAACCGTTTCATGAAGCGCCGTTATGAGAATATGGAAGGCTTCCGTGACTCACGTTAAAACGAATTGCGTATGAATATCATAATAAACCAATTACAAAAGAACTTTGGCCCGAAAGTGGCTGTAGACATAGAAAATTACTCCATTCAAAGCGGTAACATGTTGGGACTGGTGGGCAATAACGGAGCAGGAAAAACGACCCTGTTCCGCCTGATGCTGGACTTGCTGAAAGCCGACGGAGGCAGTGTACATATCGGAAACATCGATGTGAGCCGGAGTGAGGAATGGAAAAATATAACGGGAGCTTTCATTGACGAAGGTTTCCTGATAGATTATCTTACCCCCGAAGAATATTTCTACTTTGTAGGAAAAATGTACGGACTAACAAAAGAAGAAGTAGATAAACGTGTCGCTAGGTTTGAACGTTTTATGAATGGCGAAGTCATCGGACAAAAAAAACTGATTCGTAACTATTCGGCAGGCAACAAACAGAAAATAGGCATCATTTCGGCTATGCTGCACCAACCGCAGGTACTGGTTCTAGATGAACCGTTCAACTTTCTGGACCCTAGTTCGCAGTCCATTATCAAGCATTTACTGAAAGCTTATAATGAAGAAACCGGAGCCACCATACTGGTATCCAGCCATAATCTGAACCACACAGTAGATATATGCCCACGCATCGCTCTGTTGGAAAACGGAAAGATTATCCGAGATATTGACAATAAAGGGAATTCCGCCGAAAAGGAATTAGAGGACTATTTTAATGTAACAGAATGAAAAAACTACTATTCCATTTGCTGGTATTAGGTACACTGGCCATGTTGTTGGTTTCATGCGGTACCTCTGCCCCACGTTATAACTACAAAGAACTGGCGCGTGCCTCCATCCGTCTGAATATGGATATTGACATGAAAGACAATCACCAACTGTACGTAGAATCAGCAGCATGGCTGGGAGTCCCCTACCGTGGCGGTGGTAACAGCAAACGGGGAGTGGACTGTTCCGGACTGACTTCACATTTATATAAAAAGGTATACCACAAAAAATTGAAGCGTAACTCGGATGACCAACGTACCCAAGATTGCCATAAAGTAAGTAAGAGAAACTTGCGCGAAGGAGATTTGGTATTCTTCCATAACGGCAGAAAAAAACGGATTGCCAGTCATGTAGGTATTTATTTGAAAGATAATAAGTTCATCCATGCCAGTACCAGCCGAGGAGTCATAATCAGCAGCCTGAATGAAGATTATTACCGTAAACACTGGTTAAGTGGAGGCCGTCCTTGACAAAATCCTTGCGGACAATATATTCATTACACTAAAATGAATTTAATTTGAAAGAATGAAATACACAACATACCTTTTTGATTTTGATTACACACTAGCCGATTCTTCACGCGGCATCGTTATCTGCTTTCGTAATGTACTGGAACGCCATGGGCATACGGGCATCAGTGATGAAGCCATAAAACGCACCATTGGAAAAACACTGGAAGATTCATTCAGTATTTTGAGCGGAATCACTACTCCCGAAACATTAGCCGAATATAAAAAAGAATATGTAAAGGAAGCAGATACATACATGACTGTCAACACTTTCTTTTTTCCTGAAACGGTTACCGTACTGAAAACACTGAAAAGCCAAGGTGCCCAAATAGGTATCATTTCCACTAAATTCCGTTTTCGTATCCGCGAAATGGTAGACCAACATTTTCCGAAAGATTTTTTTGACATTATTATCGGAGGAGAGGATGTAAAGCAAGCCAAGCCAGATCCCCAAGGTATAAAAAAAGCACTACGCCGGCTGCATCGCCGGAAAAGCGAAACACTCTACATCGGTGACAGCACAGTGGACGCAGAAACCGCCCAAGCAGCCAAAGTAGACTTCGTAGGTGTGCTCAATGGTATGACAACCCGTGAAGAACTGATGGTCTACCCACACCGGCAAATACTAGACAATCTTTCGTTACTTCCATTAATTCATAAATTCACCCCTTACGAACCAGACAAACATTTTCCGGAAAAGTTCTTTTATTCTTCCTGTTTTCCCAAAAAAATAGTAGCCTTCTACAAACTGCTCCATCAAAAACAAATAAGAGGGAAACATGAAATAAAAGAGAATCCGACATGTTGCGTCTGTAAGAACTGCGGAAACACGTTTCAAGGAAATTATTGTCCCCATTGCGGACAAAACCGCCACACGCCACGTTTTACCATACGAAATGCCTTTCAGAATATTTTAAGTGGGTTCTTTAACATAGACCATGGTTTCAGCCGTAACCTGATAGAACTACTCTACCGACCAGGATACATGATACGGGATTATCTGAAGGGAAAACGTGTACATTACTATAAACCATTTCAAACCTTGTTCGTTCTGGCTGCTCTATACATCATGGGCGTACAACTCATTGACCCGGCAGCGATAAAACTATCGGAAAAGGAAATGGAAGAAGAGCCTACTATCGCCAGCCTGATGGACGACATCAAGTACCAACAGGAACAGACATCAGACAGTTGTACCAAATATTATCTAGGACAAAGTATTACTTATGCAGACAGTGCACAGTGGGCCCAAACTCACAGTTTATCAGAATCAATACAAGCACAAATCGATGCAAAATTCAGCAATCAAGACCCCAATGAGCTAAAAAAAGAAATAAGCAAACAAATAAAAAAGGAGCTTAAACAAAAAATAAAAGCAAAAAACGGCGAGATTGATGACTGGAGAGGTCTGATGAAAGAAATTGGTACGACTTTGGCAAGACAAGATAGCTTACGGATGGCCACTTTAGGAAGAGAAGCCAACAAACAAGACTCAACCATATCGGAAATAAGAAAAAACATATTGGCAAACATGGCCCAACAAGATAATCCCTATGAAGATCAAGATATCTGGAATGATTTGAGCGAAGCCGGAAGTGAAATGAAAAATGTCTTTAACGAAATGACTAACAATTATTTCACAGAAAATAGCTTTCTCTCTGCAGTCGGTAACCTGATGAAAAGTTGGATACATGGCAACAAAGCCTTCAGCATCCTTGCTCTGCTCCCTCTTTTTACAATAAGCACCCGGTTAAGCTTCTGCCGGACCTCTATCGGACGTAGACTAAATCTGACGGAAAACTTTTTTGCACAAGTTTATATAGCCTGCCAAATCTTATGGATTTCTTTACTGATCCTGCCATTTACCGGAACAGCACATTTGAATGATATTTTTGATTTAAGTTACAAAGCAATCTTTATATTATTTGTCTGGGATTACCGCCAACTGTTCGGACTTTCCTGGTGGAAAAGCTTCTGCCGTACAATAATCATGTTTTGGTATTGCTTTTTGGGACTGTTGCTAGTCTGTTCTATCATTATAGGCATCATTGTATTGATAGCCTATATTATACAATGGGGTAAATAAAAGTACAATCACACAAACCTTATTTATACAATCGCGCATCCACAAAATGCAATATGAATAAAAACATTGAGTACAAGAAAAAAGAAGATGGTTTTTCTTTGCAGATATAAATAAATATAGTAATTTTGTGCCCGATTTAGTCCGATGAGGTAGAAAAGTGAAGGCAGTGATGCATTCCACCTTACGGAGAAAACCGTTTAATATTATAAAAAGATGTACGTAATTGTAGAAATTAACGGTCAGCAGTTCAAAGCTGAAGAAGGCAAAAAACTGTTTGTACACCACATTCAGAACGCAGAAAACGGCGCAACTGTTGAATTTGAAAAAGTATTGTTGGTAGACAACAATGGAACAGTAACTGTAGGTGCTCCTACTGTAGAAGGTGCCAAGGTAGTTTGTGAAGTAGTATCTCCGCTGGTAAAAGGCGACAAAGTACTTGTATTCCACAAAAAGAGAAGAAAAGGTTATAGAAAACTGAACGGTCACCGCCAGCAGTTTACAGAGTTAACTATTAAACAAGTTATTGCTTAATCATTTAAAATTTAAGAAGAAATGGCACATAAAAAAGGTGTAGGTAGTTCTAAGAACGGCCGTGAATCAGCAAGTAAGAGATTAGGCGTTAAGATATTTGGTGGACAGGCTTGTAAAGCAGGTAACATCATTGTTCGTCAGAGAGGTACAGAATTCCATCCGGGTGAAAACATCGGTATGGCGCTGTAACACCGCTGTTCCTGCGCTTCTCCCGGCGTCAGGCACCCCGTATCGTAGGCTACCCCGTGCCTGTCCACCGTGTTCAAGGTAAAGCTCACATCCTCTCCTACGCCCGCTCCGTTCATTCCTGCATCCCTGTCAGTGATGTTCCCTTGCAGGGCCACAGCTTCGTTTTTGTGCGCTATGATCGTTCTGTCATGGTCTGTTGTCAGCGTCGTTGCCGTATTCATCTGGCTTTCTGCGCCCCCCTGCGTGCTGGCCCTGCACAAAACATCCACTACCATCGGTGTGTTGCCCCCCCCGTGCCGTATCTCGCAACCACACATCCGGCCACCTTCACCGGCCCCACGACCCGCGAATCCGCCGGGTGTGTGTCAAACACCCACGCCATCTTCCGCCTCTCCTTCGTCCAGCGTCACCGTTTCCGTTCCGTTCTCATACGCCACAGCATGTTCATGCCCTGCGGTTATCGTGTACTGCGGTTCACCAATGTCCCCAACGCCAAGCCCTGTTCCTCTGCCAAGCGCTTTGCATCTCGTTGCAAGCATCATGTTTACAGGCAGGCATTTATCTCTTGCCGGTGCAAACACTGTCTGATCCTGATGCGTTGCCAGCGTGGCAGATAAATCATTCTGCACCAGTGGTCCCTTGCCGCCGCCCTCGCATCCTGACCGTATCTTCATTGTGTAGGC
>OGZW01002094.1_pt1 | contig 15848 bp, 10 predicted proteins | sample 1577001 | NCBI WGS metagenome assembly OGZW01 (sample SAMEA3541519, study PRJEB24748) | human gut metagenome | biome: human gut; feature: human-associated habitat; material: faeces | place: China | collected 2012 | reverse complement strand
CGCAGCCGCCGGAGCGGTGCTTAAGCCGTCAGGCGGGAATTGTGCGGTGTTGCCATAGAATTCACACCCCCGCCGTGGATGCACAACTCCGCGGCGGGGGTGCGTTCTATACGCTGCCACTTGCCCCAAACCGGGGGATAGGCTATAATGAAGGAACCAAACAAAAGGAGCATTTTTGCATGAACATCCGTCCCGCGCAGCCGGGTGATTTGCCCGCGCTGCTTGAAATATTTGCCCATGCCCGCGCTTTTATGGCACAGACCGGCAACCCCACCCAGTGGCCCGCTACCTACCCCGACGCAGAGCTGATGCAGCAGCAGATCGCCCGCGGCGTCTGCTATGTTCTGGAGGGTAATGCCCGCCCGGAGGCAACGTTCTGTTACATTCCCGGCCCGGAACCGACTTATGCCGAAATCTATGATGGTGGCTGGCCGGATGATGCTCCCTATGCCACCATCCACCGCATGGCATCGGCCGGGCGGGTGCATGGGGCGGCGGCAATCTGCTTTGCCTGGTGCGCGGCCCGCGGTCTGCCCCTGCGCGCCGATACCCACGCGGACAACAAAGTAATGCAGCACCTGCTGGAGAAAAATGGCTTTGTGCGCTGCGGCAATATTACACTGGCGGATGGAACTTCCCGCATTGCCTACCATTGCACTGTGCCGTCGCGCGGGGGCAAACAGCAAACTGCTGCCCAGGCCGCCGCAGCGCTGGCCCAGGCAGCCAAAGCTCTGCCCAAACCAGCCGACGGCCCGCTGCTGGTTGCATTGGATGGCCGCTGCGCCGCGGGCAAAACCACCATTGCCGCCCAGATGGCCCGGCAATACGGCTGGGGTGTGGTGCACTTGGATGACTTCTTTTTGCAGCCGATCCAGCGCACCCCCCAGCGCATGGCGGAGCCCGGCGGCAACCTGGACCGCGAACGCCTGATTGCCGAGGTGCTGGAACCCCTGCGCGCCGGGCAGCAGGGGAGCTACCGCCTGTTTGACTGCCGCACGATGGCGCTTGCCCCCGGCACTGTACCGCTGCCCCAGACGCCGATCATTTTGTTGGAAGGTTCCTACTCCTGCCACCCGGATCTGTGGAATTACTGCGCCTTGCACGCCTTTGTGGATGTGGAGCCTGCCGAGCAGCTGCGCCGCCTTGCCGCGCGCGCCCCGGAAAAGCTGGAAGATTTCAAAACCAGATGGATCCCCAAAGAGGAAACCTATTTTGCACATTTCCAGATCCCGGAACGGTGCGAGGTGAAGGTATAATTACGGCACGTTTTGTAAGACCCTGCCGGCCTATAAAATGCTGTCAGGGGGGATGCCCTTATCCCGCCACGAAAAATCATAAATGGTGTTGTCATAATAAAACCAAAAATCCCGGCACGATTTTCATTCCAAAATCATGCCGGGATCTTTATTATTCTATGCGAAGCCGATTAAAGTTTTTCGCCGAAGCCTTTTTTCAAAAAGGCTGGAAAGGCAAACTTAAAATCAACCCTTGTTCTTTTTGCTGGTGGCCTTCATGCGCAGGTCGTGGTCCAGGATGCGCTTGCGGATGCGCAAGTTCTCCGGAGTAACTTCCAGCAGCTCGTCCGGTGCCAGGAATTCCAGGCAGCCTTCCAGGCTGAACTTGGTCACGGGGATCAGGCGCAGAGCATCGTCACTGCCGGATGCACGGGTGTTGGTCAGGTGCTTGGTCTTGCACACGTTGACGGTGATGTCCTCACCGGTCGGGGTGTAGCCAACAACTTCGCCCTCGTAAACCTTTTCGCCTGCGGTCACAATCAGGGTGCCGCGCTGCTGGGCGTTGAACAGACCGTAAGTGACGGCATCGCCGGTATCAAAGCTGATCAGGGAGCCGGTGGAACGGGTGGCAATGGGGCCGCACCATTCTTCGTAACCATCAAAAATGGTGTTCATGATGCCTTCGCCGTGGGTGTCGGTCAGGAACTGGCTGCGGTAGCCGAACAGGCCGCGGCTGGGCATACGGAACTCCAGACGGGAACGGTTGTTCATCATCTGCATGTTCATCAGGATGGCCTTGCGGGCGCCCAGAGCGGTCATAACGTTGCCCTGATAGGTTTCCGGCACGTCAATCACAACGCGCTCCATGGGCTCCATGGTCTTGCCGTTCTCCTCATGGGTCAGAACATGCGGGGGGCTGACCTGCAGCTCGTAACCTTCGCGGCGCATGGTCTCAATCAGGATGGACAGGTGCATTTCGCCACGGCCCATTACGCGGAAGGAATCGTTGGTGGCGGAATCTTCCACACGCAGGGCAACGTCCTTCAGCAGCTCGCGCTGCAGGCGGTCACGGATCTGGCGGCTGGTGACGTACTTGCCTTCCTTGCCGGCAAACGGGGAATCGTTGACGGAGAAGGTCATCTCAACGGTAGGATCGTTGATCTTAACAAAGGGCAGCGGCTCAACCTTGCTGGGGTCGCACACGGTGTTGCCGATGGAAATATCGGGCAGACCGGCAAAGGCAACAATATCACCGGCAGCGGCCTGCTCAATGGGCTCACGGCCGTTTGCCTTAAAGTCAAACAGCTTGGTGATGCGGCCGGTCATGTGCAGGTCGGGGTTGTGCCAGTCGCAAACCTGAACAGCCTGGCCAACCTTGATGATACCGTTCTGCACGCGGCCAACGCCCATGCGGCCCACAAAGTCGTTGTAGTCCACGCTGGAAACCAGCATCTGCATCGGGGCTTCGGGTTCACCCTCCGGCGGGGTAACGTACTTCAGGATGGTATCAAACAGCGGCTTCAGGTCGGTGCCGTTTTCGGGGTGGGTCCAATCATAGCTGGCGGTGCCGTTACGGCCGGAGCAGAACACCATCGGGCTGTCCAGCTGCTCGTCGGTAGCGCCCAGGTCCATCAGCAGCTCCAGGATCTCGTCAATAACTTCCTGAATGCGGGCGTCGGGACGGTCGATCTTGTTGACGGCAATGACCAGGGACAGATTTTGCTGCAAAGCTTTCTGCAGAACAAAACGGGTCTGGGGCATGCAGCCTTCGGCTGCGTCAACCAGCAGCAGAACGCCGTTGACCATTTTCAGCACGCGTTCTACCTCGCCGCCAAAGTCGGCGTGGCCCGGGGTGTCAACAATGTTGATCTTGACGCCTTCATAGACGCAGGAGCAGTTCTTTGCCAGGATGGTGATGCCGCGTTCACGCTCGATGGCGCCGGAGTCCATCACACGCTCAGCAACCTGCTGATTGGAGCGGAATGCGCCGGACTGCTTCAGCATCTGATCCACGAGGGTGGTCTTGCCATGGTCAACGTGAGCGATAATGGCAATATTGCGAAGATTTTCTTGGATCATAACCTACGATACCTCTTTATACTTTCAAAATCTGGGGTTTGGTGCACGAACATAGGTTGCGGCAGGGGTTAACATCCCAACTGCAGCACACTTATACTATATTGTACGGCACCATGATGAAATTGTCAAGAATCGTAAATTGTTTTTTCTTATGGTATAATTAAAAATAATCGTGGGGAATTGCGCGGTTTTCTGGTTATTCTACCAACAACATGGTTTGCGGTAAATAACCCAAAAGAGGGGAAAGGCCGCTGCATATACCCCTTGCATTGATTGGGAAAGGGAAGAACTATGCCAAAGACACGCCGTAAGGTCAACATCATTGGTCACCGCAACCCGGATACAGACTCTATCTGCTCTGCGCTGGCCTATACCTACCTGAAAAACCAGCTGGGGGATGCTGTGTACGAAGCCCGCCGTGCCGGGCAGATCAACCGCGAAACCGCCTTTGTGCTCAAGCATTTTGGGGTGGAGCCGCCGCGCCTGTGTACCGACGTCAGCCCCCAGGTGAAGGACATCGACATCCGCGAGCAGCCCGGCATTGATAAGGAAATGAGCATCCGTGCCGCATGGAGCATGATGCGCGACACCGAGATCGATACCTTGTGCGCCATTGACGAGGATAAAGAACTGCTGGGCCTGATCACCGTTAAGGACATTGCCAATGCCAATATGGACCTATTTGATACTGAGGTTCTGGCAAAATCCAAGACGAGCTACAAAAACGTGCTCAGCACCCTGGAAGGCGAAATGCTGCTGGGCGACCCCGATGCCTGCATTACCTCCGGCCGCATTTTTATTGGCACCAGCCCGGAAATTATGGATGGTGCCGTGAACCCCGGCGATATTGTGCTGGTGTCCAACCGGTACGAAGTGCAGATGTGCGCCATTGATTGTGGCGCCGGTGCCATTGTTGTCTGCTGCGGCTCTGCTGTGCCGCGTACCATTTTGGCCCGCGCACAAGAAAAAGGATGCATTGTCATTACCACCCCGTTTGATACGTACGCCGCCGCCCGCCTGATTTCCACCGCCGCCCCGGTGCGTCACTTTATGCGCAGCAAGAACCTGTTGGAATTCAGTGTGAATACTGCAGTGGAAGACGCCCGCAAGGTCATGGCCAATGTGCGCCACCGCTATTTCCCCATCCTGGATGCCAATGGCAAATATTGCGGTGTCATCAGCCGCCGTAATTTGTTGAACGTGCACCGCAAGCAGGTCATTATGGTGGACCACAACGAGCGCGGTCAGGCTGTGGATGGTCTGGAGCAGGCGGAGATTCTGGAGATCATCGACCATCACCGTCTTGGAGCACTGGAAACTGCCGGGCCGGTGTATTTCCGCAACGAGCCGGTTGGCTGCACCGCTACTATCATCAGCCGCATGTATGAAGAGCACGGTGTAGAGATCCCACCCCAGATTGCAGGCCTGCTGCTTTCCGCTATTCTGTCGGACACGCTGATGTTCCGTTCGCCTACCTCCACGCCGCTTGATCAGCACATTGCCGAAAAGCTGGCCAGGATCGCGGGCGAGGAGATCCCCTCCTATGCGGAGCAGATGTTTGAAGCCGGCGCCGACCTGACGGGCCGCACGGCGGACGATGTGTTCTTCTCTGACTTTAAGGTATTCAGCCGCGGCGATGCCAAGTTCGGCGTTGGCCAGGCTATTTACATGACCTCCAACTCCCGCTCGGCGGCAGAAACGCTCATCACGCCATTTTTGCCGGAAGCACTGGCCCAGGCCGGTGTGCCCATGGTGTTCTTTATGTGCACCGATATGCGTGCTCAGGCCACAGACCTGCTGTTCTGCGGCCAGCAGGCGGAAGAAATTGTGCGCAGCGCATTCCATGTGGAAACCAAGGACGGCAAAGCTGTGCTGCCCGGGGTTGTCAGCCGCAAAAAGCAGCTGATCCCCCCGCTGATGGCGGCATTGCAGGCACTGCAAGCGTAAGTTAGGAGTTAGGAAGTAGGAGGTAGGAGTTATCTCAATTAGAGATTAGAAATGAGAAATTAGGAATTTGAGCTGAACCAAGGGCGGCGGGGGAAGTTTCGGGATGATGCGGAGTGAGGCCCCGGCGGCTATGCCGATGGGGTGGGGTGCCAGCGCCCGGTATGTCCCGGAACTTCACACCATCGCCCGCGGGCAACTACCAGGTTCCGAGGCCTCAGACTAATAATTATTCTGATATTTATACATTGCTTTAAGATGGCCGTGAATGTTCTTTATTTTAGTACATTTGCGGCTTTTTGTTGCCGTTCGACATGATTTCACCAATTAAAATTAACGCTTTTTTCACCTTTTGACGTTGAACACGGTGTATAATAATCTAATACACTGTATAATGCAACGATAAGTCTCAAAAGTAAAAGGAGGACAAACCATGGGTGAGTATGCGGCAATCGAAAAAGAAGCCAAGCTGTTTACAGAACTGTGTGTGCATAACGATGCCATTGATCCGAACCTGTTTGATGAGTTCGGTGTAAAGCGCGGCCTGCGCGATAAGGACGGCAACGGTGTGCTGGCCGGGATTACCAATATTTCCCGCATTGATGCGTTTGAAATGCGTGACGGCGTTAAAACCCCCTGTGATGGCAAGCTGTGGTACCGCGGGTATAACGTGTATGACCTGATCCGTGGTTTGCGCGGCAAGCGCTATGGCTTTGAGGAAGTTGCCTACCTGCTGCTGCTTGGCGATCTGCCCAACGAACAGCAGCTGCATGAATTTACCGACTGCCTGACCAAATGCCGTGCCCTGCCCAGCAACTTTGTGCGGGACGTTATCATGAAAGCCCCCAGCAAGGATCTGATGAACAGCCTGACCCGCAGCGTGCTGACCCTGGCTTCTTATGATGATTCGGTGGGGGATAACAGCCTGCAGACCCAGATGGAGCAGTGCATCAAGCTGATCAGTGTCTTCCCCATGCTGGCGGTGTATGGCTACCATGCCTATAATTACTACCTGAATGACGGCAGCATGTACATCCACCGCCCGCGGCCGGAGCTTTCGGCGGCAGAAAACCTGCTGCAGATGCTGCGCCCCGACCAGCAGTATACCCCGCTGGAAGCCCATGTTCTGGATATTGCTCTTCTGCTGCACATGGAGCACGGCGGCGGCAATAACTCCACTTTCACCACCCGCGTGGTCACTTCTTCGGGGGCGGATACCTACTCGGTCATTGCAGCGGCGCTTTCCAGCCTGAAGGGCCCCAAGCACGGCGGCGCGAACATCAAGGTCATGGAGATGATGGACGATATCCGCGCCCATGTTTCCGATGTGACCGATGAGGACGAAATGCGCGCCTACATCGGCAAAATTGTAGATAAAGAGGCCTTTGACCATAAGGGCCTTGTGTACGGCATGGGCCATGCGGTCTACTCTCTGTCGGACCCGCGCGCGGTGGTGTTCAAGAGCTTTGTGCAGCAGCTGGCCATGGCCAAGGGCCGCAAGGCGGACTTTGATTTTTATAATACGGTGGAGCGCCTGGCCCCGCAGGTGATTGCCGAAAAGCGCCATATCTATAAAGGCGTTTCCACCAACGTGGACTTCTATTCCGGCTTTGTCTACAACATGCTGGGCATCCCCGTGGAACTGTATACCCCCATGTTCGCTGTGGCTCGTGTGGTCGGTTGGAGCGCCCACCGCATGGAAGAGCTGGTCAATGTGGATAAAATCATTCGCCCCGCGTACAAAAGTGTTATGGCAACCAGAGATTACCTGCCGATGGAAAACCGCGGCTGATTTCAGCCTTGCACTGGCGGGCCAGACCTGTTAAAATTATAGCGTAAGCATTTTGGGCATAGCCGCAAAGGCTGTGCCTTTTTTGTGGTATATCAGTAGGAGGAATCCCCATGAACGAAACACAGGCATCCCAGCTGCCGGTTTATGCCGGGAATGACCTTGGTGCAGTGTGGCGCAGCAGCGCTACGGCATTCCGCCTGTGGGCCCCCACGGCGTGCAGCGCGGCACTGCACCGCTTTGCTACGGGCACGGACGCAGAGCCGGAAGCTGCCGACCTTGGCACCCTGGCCATGCAGCGCAGTGAGGGCGGCACCTGGTACCTGGAACTGGCGGGTGACCTGGCCGGGCAGTATTACCAGTATGAGCTGCAGTTCCAGGATGGAACCTCCACCGTTACAGCGGACCCATATGCCCATGCAGCCGGGGCAGGGGGCACCCGCAGCATGGTGCTGAACCAGGCCGCCGCCGTGCCGGACGGCTGGCAGAAGGATGAACGCCCGGCTATCCCCGCCCATGCCCGCAGCGTGTGGGAGGTGCATGTGGCGGATTTTACCGCCGACCCGGCCAGCGGCGTGCCGCAGGCTTACCGCGGCAAGTTTATGGGCTTTACGGTGGACGGCACCACCCTGAACGGGGACGGCGTACACCCCACCGGGCTGAACTACCTCAAGCGGCTGGGTGTGACCCATGTGCAGCTGCAGCCTATTTTTGACTTTGCCACGGTGGACGAAGTGAGCGGCGAGGACTACAACTGGGGGTATGACCCGCTGAATTATAACCTGCCGGAGGGCAGCTATGCCACCGATGCGTTCCACGGCGAGGTGCGCGTGCGGGAATGCCGCGCCATGGTGCAGGCCCTGCACAGCGCCGGGCTGGGCGTGGTGATGGATGTGGTGTATAATCATACCTATTATTCCAACAGCTGGCTGGAACGCACGGTGCCCGGCTACTGGAACCGCCGGTGGGAAAACGGAAGCCTGACCAACGGCTCCGGTTGCGGATGTGACCTTGCCAGCGAGCGCACGATGGTGTGCAAGTATCTGGTGGATTCCTGTGTGTACTGGGCCAAAGAGTACCATATTGACGGGTTCCGCTTTGACCTGATGGCTCTGCACGATGTGGAAACTATGAACGCGATCCGCGCTGCGCTGGATGCCCTGCCCGGCGGCGAAGATATCCTCATGTACGGTGAACCGTGGCAGGGCGGCAGCACCCGCATGGAACACGGCGCGATCCCCGCCAACAAACAGGCGGCGGGCCTGCTGGACAGCCGCATCGGATTTTTCTGCGATAACACCCGCGATGCCATCAAGGGCGGGGTGTTCAATGCGGGCAGCGCGGGCTACATCAACGGCGATATGCACTGTGGGTATCAAGTGCTGCATTCTATCCCGGCGTGGCGCGGTGGTCAGGCGGATTTTATGCCCCAGGCGCCGGGCCAGGTGGTGCAGTATGTTTCGGCTCATGATAACTATACCCTGTGGGATAAGCTGAAATGCGTGGCCCGCCGCGGGGATTATGCCGCGCCGGATGCCGATCTGCTGGCCCAGAACCGCATGGCGGCGGGTATTTACCTGACCTGCCAGGGTCTGCCGTTCATGCAGGGGGGCGAAGAGTTTGCCCGCACCAAGCATGGCGACCACAACACCTACCGCGGCCCGCTGGAGCTGAACCGCCTGGATTGGACGCGCGCCGCCCAGCTGGAGGAGCTGGTGCAGTATTATCACGGACTGTTGGAAATCCGCAAGGCGTATCCGGAGCTTTCCGGTATGGCGGGGGATGCAGAACCCTGCATTCTGTCCCTGCCGGGGTGGCTGATCGGCTTTGTGCCAGAGCGCCGGGGCGAAAGCCTGCCAGGGCGGCTGGCCGTTTATTATAACCCGGAGCGCACCCGCCAGTGGGCGGCCCTGCCTGCCGGGAGCTGGCGCTATCTGTGCGATGGTACCCGTGCCGCCGCCGAACCTTTTGGCCCCGCCTGCCGCAATGCCATCGAACTCGCCCCCGTCAGCGTGACGATTTTGAAGGTGGAATGAGTTTACGGGGGTTTTTGTTCCTTCTTTGAAAAGAAGGAAGCAGAAACTTTAAGGCAATACCGCATAATTCTAAGTGTCGATACGGCGAGCGAGGTGCGGCAGATGCCGTGCCGCAGCCGCCGAAGCGGTGCTTAAGCCGTAAGGCGGGAATTGTGCGGTGTTGCCTTAATGCAAAATCCGGCTGCGTTTGTAGAAATAGGCTACATTCTCGTCTTTTCAGATGTCCTCCAGTCCATGCTGCTCCCGCATGCGGCGCAATGCGCACAGAGCGCGCATTGCCTTTTGGCGGGCGGCGCGCTGTTTGGCGGCTTCCGGCGTTTCGGGCTGGGGCTCTTCCGGCACGGCGGGCGCTTCTTCTTCGGCTTCAGGCTCCTGCGGCTTTTCCCGCGGGGGAAGCGGCATGGCCGGGGCGTCCAGCTCGTCCTCTTCCTCAAAGCTGGGCATTACCGGGGCCATCGGCGTGGCGGAAGGCGGGGTATCGTCCGGGCGCGGGGCATCCGCCGGGCGCACAATGGGCGAAGAGAAGATGGCCCCCGGCACTTCAGTCAGCGCCGGACCGGTCTGGTGGTTGGGGTCCCCGGTGGGATGGTCCGGCTTATCCTCGGTCTTTTCCGGTTCGGGTGTTTCTTCTGTCTTCGGCTGTTCTTCTGTTTCAGCCTCCGGCGCTGCGTTTTCCGGCGTTTCTTCCTCCGGCTGCACGGCTGCAGGCTCTGCCGGGGCGGCAGCTTCTTCCTGTTTTTCCACTTCCTGCGGGGCGGTGCTCTGCTGGCTCAGGGTTTCGGGTTCGTCCTCCTCCCCGGCAGCAGCGGCCTGGGCGCGCAGTTCATCCACCGCGCGGGCCACCGTTTCGGGGCTTAAATCCAGCGCAGCTTCCGGCGTAGGCACGGTGTGCAGCTCCGGCAGCTCGGTTTCCAGCTCGCGGTCCGCGTTATCGGCAGCGCGGGCTTCGGCGGCGGGGTCATTGGCAATGGCTTCGTTCTGCAGGTTCAGCAACTTGCGGCTCATCAGGCCAAGGTAGTCAATCAGCGCGGCACGCTGGGCCTCCATCTCCCGCACTTCGGCGCGCAGGTTGTTCAGCCGCAGCTGGTGGGCGTTCTGGATCTCATTGGCTTCCGCAGCGGCGGCATCCACCAGCTTTTGTGCCTGGGCTTTGGCCTGGTCGCGGGCCGAAACATCCATCGCCTGGGCTTCGGCCTGGGCGTCCTCCTTGATCTGGTCGGCGCGCACATGGGCGTTGGCCACAATGTCCTCCGCCTTCTGGCGTGCTTCCTGCATGATCTCTTCTTTGCCGTTTTCCAGCGCATTGCGGGCATCGTCCAACTCACGGCCCTTGATGCGCAGGGCGGCTTCGGCCTGGTCGGCACGTTCCTGCAATTTTTCTTTTTCTTTTTGCAGGCTGCCGTTCTTCAGCCGCAGAACGGCCACCTGGTCGTTCAGCGAATGGTTGCGCTCCTGTAGGGCGGAAACCTGGGCGTCCAGGCTTTCTTTCTGGCGTGAGTATGTAGAGCTGCTGCCCGCCAGCGCAGCGTTCTGGCCGGAAAGCCGGTTGTTCTGGGCGGTCAGGGTCTGGCAATGCTGCTGCAATGCAGCGTTTTCCTGTTCGGCCTTGCGGGCCTGGGCTTCGGCCCGGCCAAGGCGCTGTTCATATTCCGTGCAAAGGGCCTGCAGTGCCGCACGCACATCGTCCGGCTCATAGCCGCCAAAGCGTGCTTTACGCATTCCACTCTGCTCCATAAAACGGGTCACATCAATTTTCGGCACGGTATTTTGCCCCCTCCTGCTCCGGGCAGCAGCACGGCAAAAGCTTTTTGTGCAGTTTTGCAATCCTGCGCCTGGGCAAACGTACATTATTAAGTAATATTATACCAATTCCCCTTGTGGTGTGCAACTAATTTGTGTGATGTATGAAAAGTAAAGGAATCGGCTGAATTTCCGCTCTTTCCGCCGCCTCTTGGGGTGGGCGGTGTAAAAAATGTAAAAACCGCACCGCTGGTGCAAAATCCGGGCCGGGAGGCTCGTATGATTTAATAGTCAGCCAAATGCTGCTGCAACGGCCCGCGCAGCCCAGCAAGCATTCCCGGCTTGCTATTTTTGTTGCTTTTCACAATTTTCAATTTCACAATTTAGCAGTGCTGCACAAAAAAATGTAGTTCGATTTGTCAATCCTTGTCGCCGCTTTCCCTTGTTTTTGACACATTTGGAGAGTATAATACTCTATCATCGCAAGGGGAATGGTCCCCCTGCGGCGGCCTTTTTTTCTTAAAAAGGAGTGTTTTTTGTGATTCGTACATGGTGCAAAGACCATCCCATCCAGTTCATGGCCTGCTACCTGGTCTTTTATCTTGCGTTTTTCAAATTGTTGGAACAGGGCATCCAGGTGCCGGATCTGGTGCTCCACTGCCGGTTGGATGATCTGATTCCGTTCTGTAAATACGCCATCATCCCTTATTACCTGTGGTTCGCCTGGATCCCCTGTACACTGTTCTATTTGTTGTGGTTCAATGACCGGAGGGAATTCTGGCGGCTGTGCCTGCCGCTGTTTACCGGTATGACCCTCTCACTGCTGTTCTGCGCAATCGTACCCAATGGTACCGACCTGCGTCCCGCTTACATTTACGGCAATGATATCTTTACCCGCGCGGTACGCGCTTTGTGGCGCACGGATACGCCCACCAACGTGTTCCCGTCCATCCATGTGTTCAACTCCGTCACGCTGGCGCTGGCTTATCACCACTGCGCACGGCTGCGCGGCCGCAAATGGCTGTGGGTGCGCGTATCTGCCGATCTGCTCTGCGTTTCCATCATTCTTTCCACCATGCTGTTAAAGCAGCATTCGGTGTTTGATGTGATGGGCGGCATCATCCTGGCTCTGACGCTGGACGCCGTGGCCGATGCCGTTGCCCTGCGCACAGCGCCCTCGGTTGCTTATCGCCACAACCATCACCATGCGCTGCCCGAACATTCTTAAATGTTTACCGGTTCCTGAAAAGGGGCCGGTTTTTGTTTGCAATCTTTCGGGGGAGAGGATATAATTCCGGCAAGGCCCTGCGTGTGGGACGATGCGGAGCATCGTCCCCTACAAATGTTTTTTAGGGCGATACCGCATAATTCTAAGTGCCGATACGGCGAGCGAGGTGCGGCAGATGCCAAGCCAAAAGCGCAGATAATACTGGATGCTGCAAAGGTGAGCGCCGCCAGTGGCGGAAACAGCGAACCGAAGCAGGGGCAGCGGTCGCAGAGTGCGAGGGGCTTTTGCCCCCGAAGCACGATGCGGGTACCGCAACCCGACATTATCGAGCATTTTGGCAACGCAGATGCCGTGCCGCAGCCGCCGAAGCGGTGCTTAAGCCGTAAGGCGGGAATTGTGCGGTGTTGCCTTAGAATTACCACACTAGTAGGGGCGCACATTGTGCGCCCGCCGCCCTATCATCTGCTCCTTTTGCGGGCAAGCCGCTCACCATCCCCACAAACTCCCGCCCCTCAAATCACCACACATCCCATCAAAAAGCCCCTATTTCATCTTGCAGTACGCCCCAAAATGTGGTATTCTATCCTCAGCAAAGTTTTACTGTGTCCTAATCATTCAAAATGTTTTTCACTATTTCTACTGATACGGAGGAATATTCATGCAAAGCATTCAGACTGTATCCGAAAATACAATTTATGTCGGCGCAAGTGACCGCCGCCTGGCAAAGTTTGAAAACCTGTTTCCCATTCCGCGCGGCGTCAGCTACAACGCCTATGTGATTCTGGACGAAAAAACCGCCCTGCTGGACACCGCCGATGCCAGCGTTGGCGCACAGTTCCTGGAGAACGTTGCCGCCGCCCTGGATGGCCGCAAACTGGACTATCTGATCGTGGACCACATGGAGCCGGACCACACCGCCATGATCGAAGCCGTGCTGGTGCGCTGGCCGGATCTGCGCCTGGTGGTGAACGCCAAAACCCTGCCCATGCTGAAAATGTACTTTCCCACGGACAGCGCCGCCATTGACGATGCCCTGGTGGTAAAAGAGGGCGACACGCTGGACCTGGGAAAACACAAGCTGACCTTTGTGATGGCCCCCATGGTACACTGGCCGGAAGTGATGATGACCTTTGACACCACCACCGGTACCCTGTTCAGCGCCGATGCTTTTGGCACCTTTGGTGCCCTGGAGGGTGCCCTGTTCGCTGATGAGGTAGACTTTGCCGGCAAATGGCTGGACGATGCCCGCCGCTACTACACCAACATTGTGGGCAAGTACGGCGTGCAGGTGCAGGCTGTGCTGAAAAAGGCCGCCACCCTGCCCATCGAGACCATTGCCCCGCTGCACGGTCCCGTGTGGCGCAAGAACCTGGGCTGGTTCATTGGCAAGTATGACCTGTGGAGCCGCTGCGAACCCGAAGAAAAGGCGGTTGTTGTGCTGTACGGCAGCATGTACGGCAACACCGCAAGCGCCGCCAACGCCCTGGCCGCCAAAGTTGCCGCCAAGGGCGTAAAGGTTGCTGTGCATGACCTTTCCTGCATTGACAACAGCGAAGCCGTTGCCGAGTGCTGGCGCGCATCCACCATTGTGCTGGCCGCCCCCACCTACAACGGCGGCATTTACCTGCCCGCCGCCAACCTGCTGGAGGACCTGAAAGCCCTGAACCTGCACGACCGCACCTTTGCCCTGGTGGAAAACGGCAGCTGGGCCCCGATGTCCGCCAAGCTGATGGCCGCCAAAATCGGCGAGCTGAAGAATTGCACCGTGCTGGATGCCAAGGTAACGGTGCGCGGCCGCCTGACCGCCACCCAGGATGCCGAACTGGAAGCCTGCGCCGCCGCGGTTGCCGCCAGCATGTAAAAATTTCGCCATTCCCTGAAACGATCAACCATAAATACAAAAGCCATGCCGCCGTGGGTTTTCCACAAAGCGGCATGGCTTTTGTTGAATGTTGAGTTTGCTTTTTGCTTTTCTTTGCTGGCTTACAGCTGCAATTTCGGGCTGTTCCCGGTGTTTCCGGTCAGGCCATCGGCACGCAGCATGTTTTCCATCACATCAATGTCAGTCGAAACGTCCAGCGCGTCATCCTCAAACAGGCGGTCCAGCTGGGCTTCAAAGGCGGTCACAAGGGTATCCATCACCTGTTCAATGCGCTGTTTGGACTCGCGGATGTTCTCCCCCTCCACACCCTGGGCATCCAGCTCGGCATACGTTTTGAGCAGCTTCAGGGCCGTGGGCAGATAGTAATCCATGAACTTGCGCATCTGCGGCAGCTTGTCCGGGTTCTGCTTGGCCTGGGCAAAAATTTTGGCGCTGACGGCTTCCAACCGGCTGATCTTATCGGACATTTCCTCGCCGGGGATGGCATCATTCAAGGCCCGCAGCTGGTTCAGAATCTGGGCATAATTGTCCTCCGCCTTTGCTTCTTCCGGCTGGGCTTTTGGGGCTGCCGCGGGGGCAGGCTGCGGAGCGGGCGGTGCGCCGCGTACCGCCAGGGTACCGGTGCGCATATCCAGGTAGGCGTTCTCTCCAAACACGCCCTTGTCAATGCAGTTTTCCAGGTGCTTGCAGCACTTGGCGTAATTGCAGGGGATGGCATCCGCGATCTCCTGAATTTTCATGTAGGGGGCGTTGCCAACAATGTTACTGATCTTTTTGCGCATGCGGCGGCCGGTGCGCAGCTTCCACCCGGCAAACAGGAAGCCCGCGCCCGCAAACAACAGGGTCACGCTGCCCGCAAGATCCTGGAACAGCCAGGTCCAGTAACTGCCGCCCTGCGTAAGGGCTTCCGGCAGCCAATACACGGCTTCCGGCAGGTTGGCCACCATGGCAATGGAAAAAATCACGCCCAGAACCGTCAGGGCAATGCTCCAGCCCTCACCTTTATCCTTGCGGCCGCGCTCATTCTGGCGGGCGGTCTGCTCCGGGTCATACGCCTGTGCGCGGTCCGCGTTCTGGTAGATCTCGACCCGCTTCTCGGCTTTGTGCGCGGCTTCTTCCGCTCTCTGCACCACGCGCTGGGCATCCCGGCGCATCTTTTCCACTTTCTGCGGGTCCGCATAGATGGGGCGAGCGGTGTACGGCTGGCCGGTCTGCCGGTTGCTCTGGCTCCAGCTCTGCGGCGCAGAGATTTTGCCCATTCGCAGCAGATGGTTGATGATCATCATTGCAACGCCAATCGGCCACGCCGCAAAGCAGAATGAGCAGTCGGTCGGCCAGAAAGTCGGCATCCTGCGCCACAGGGTCGATGCGCTGGGAAGCCAGCCCCACCACGCCAGAATACCCCGGCAGGATGGCCGTTGCCACAAAGGCGTGTTTGGAGCCGTTGCCGCCAAAGTCCACGCCAATGCGGACGCGCCACGGGTGCAGCGGCTTGCCAGCGGGCCAGAAAAAGCGCCTGTCCCCGGCGGCGATGCTGTCGGCCAGCAGCCGGTAGATCACGCCGTTGGCCGCCATCCACTGACCGAGGATAAAGCGGTTGTAGTAGACTGTGCCAGCATATTCCTGTTTCAGGTCAGAAACAAATTGGGGCGGCAGGGTGGGGTTGTCGTCGATGGTATACGCCTGACAGTAGATATCCGCGTCACTGTCCAGAAACTTCTTGAACCAGTGGGTGGGGCTTTCCGGGTTGCAGGTGCCGTCAAAATGGGAGCGGGGGCAGGAAAGACGGCTTTTCAGCATCTGGAACACACCCTCGTCCCAGGTGGTGATCTCGTCACCGTAGACGTACTCAAAGGCAGCGCCCTGAATGCGGGCGATGTGTTTCTTGTTGTCAGCACCGAGGACATAGACCTTC
>OGZW01002089.1_pt1 | contig 15882 bp, 8 predicted proteins | sample 1577001 | NCBI WGS metagenome assembly OGZW01 (sample SAMEA3541519, study PRJEB24748) | human gut metagenome | biome: human gut; feature: human-associated habitat; material: faeces | place: China | collected 2012 | reverse complement strand
TTGCCAAGCGGTGTAATTGAAAAAATTGAAAATGGAGAGCTTGAAGTAATGCCCTCTTTGAGGGAAACCGCTCCGAGGATGTTCCACACGCGATACGATCTGTCGTCGCGGCGCAAGGCTTCTTCCAGATCCTTGCGGGCCCCGGCGGTGTTCCCCTGCTGGAGCAGGCAGATCCCCCGCGAGAGATAGGCCTCCGCGGAGGGTTCAAGCCGGATGGCTTTCGTCAGATCATCGAAGGCGTCGTCGGCGTACCCGAGCTGGCTCAGAGCCAGCCCGCGGCGGATCAGCGCCTGTGGGTAATCGGGCTCGATTTTCAGTGCTTCGTCAAGGTATTCCAGCGCTTTTTCCGGGTCGGTACACGTCTCGCCTTTCCAAAGGACATGTGCTTTTGCGAAAAGCTGTTCGGCCTGCGGGTCATGCTTGCCCGACACGCCCGTGGGGTTGGCGGGCTTGGGAGGCATCTTTTCCGGCTCCAGCAGCGAACAGCCGGGCAGCGCGAGGATGGACAACAGGGCCAGCCCTCCCGCAATCGCCCGGAATCGGACAGGATTGATTTTATTTATAAGCTTATATAGAACATTTTTACTAATGTTAAAACTTTCTATATTCATTATCATATAGTAACTCCGGAGGTAATGATGTTTCGACACAAGGTACCGGCCATCAAGGTTGCTCGTGACCGGCTTTTGGACTTGCCTGTGGAACAGGCCCGAACGGGAGCTTTGGTTCTCGGAGGGTTGCGCCGTGTTTGCGAATTGGCCGACACGCTCGACTCCTGCATAACCGAAGACATGACGTTTGCTAAGCATTTTTTCAACGAATTGGTGAAAATGGAGTGATGGCTTTTGGTTTCGACCTTACTGCATTTGTAAAGCCGGGTAAGGAAAATGTTATTGCTGCACGTATTGATAATAATTGGGACTATGCAGAGAAGGCTACTGGCGTGAAGTATCAGTGGAGTAACCGTAATTTTAATGCAAATTACGGAGGTTTACCCAAGAATGTGTGGTTACATGTGACGGATAAGTTATACCAGACCTTACCTTTATATAGTAACCTGCAAACGACAGGTGTCTATATTTACGCGGAAGATATTCAGGTACGTGCTCGTAAAGCTCGAATTCATGCCGAATCGGAAGTGAAAAATGAAACAAAGAAAAGCCAGACGGTTGGTTATTTGGTGGAGCTTTTTGACCGTGACGGGAAGCTTGTAAAGTCATTCCGTGGTGAGGAGAAGAAAATTAATCCAGGAGAAAAAGTAGTACTTTCGGCTGAAAGTGAAGTGGAAGGCTTGCATTTCTGGAGCTGGGGCTATGGCTATCTGTATACGGTAAAGACTGCTTTGTGCATAGAGGGAAAGAAAACGGATGAAGTAATTACGCGTACAGGTTTTCGAAAAACACGATTTGCCGATGGAAAAGTATGGTTAAACGACCGGGTGATTCAGTTGAAGGGATTTGCCCAGCGAACAAGTAATGAATGGCCTGCTGTAGGAATGTCGGTGCCTGCCTGGTTGAGTGATTACAGCAATGGTCTCATGGTGAAAGCTAATGCTAATTTGGTACGTTGGATGCATGTAACTCCCTGGAAGCAGGATGTAGAGTCATGCGACCGTGTCGGTTTAATTCAGGCCATGCCGGCAGGAGATGCAGAAAAAGATTGCAAAGGACGTCAGTGGGAGCAGCGTAAACTGGTAATGAGGGATGCAATTATCTATAACCGCAACAATCCGAGTATCCTTTTTTATGAATGTGGCAATGAATCAATCAGCCGTGAACACATGCTGGAGATGAAGAAGATACGTGATGAGTTTGATTATCATGGTGGGCGTGCAATCGGTTCTCGTGAGATGCTGGATATTCGTGATGCCGAGTATGGGGGAGAGATGTTGTATATTAACAAAAGTGCGCATCATCCTATGTGGGCCATGGAGTATTGCCGTGATGAAGGCTTGCGCAAGTATTGGGATAATTACTCCTATCCATATCATAAGGATGGAGAAGGAAACAGTGCTTATCATTCTGCGGCTACCGGAAAAACGAAAAAACAGGCAGATGCCAGTGTATACAATCGCAATCAGGACTCTTTCACCATTGAGAATGTGATTCGTTGGTTTGATTACTGGCGTGAACGTCCGGGGACAGGGAAAAGGGTAAGCTCAGGCGGCGCTAAGATTATTTTTTCAGATACAAATACTCATTTTCGTGGAGTAGAAAATTATAGGCGTAGTGGAGATACAGACCCGATGCGTATTCCGAAAGATTCTTATTTCGCTCATCAAGTGATGTGGGACGGATGGGTAGATACGGAAAATCCTCGTTTGCATATCGTAGGACACTGGAATTATGAACCGGGAGTGGTCAAGCCTGTGTATGTGGTTTCTAATACGGATAGTGTGGCGTTATTTTTAAACGGAAAACCAATGGGACAGGCTCAGTGTGACTATCATTTCTTGTTTACTTTTGATAAAATCGCCTTCACTCCTGGAGTATTGGAAGCTGTGGGGTACAATGACGGAAAAGAAGCTGCGCGTATGCAGTTAAGAACCGCAGGTAAACCAGCTAAATTGAAATTAGCTGCCATTCAGCATCCGAAAGGATGGAAAGCCGATGGATCCGATTTGGTGTTGTTGCAAGTGGAGGTTGTCGATGCGGAAGGGAATCGTTGTCCGCTGGCGAACGATTTGATTCATTTTACGGTAGAAGGTCCGGCAGAATGGCGAGGAGGTATAGCGCAAGGCCCGGATAATTATATCTTGTCGGAAAAACTTCCTGTGGAATGTGGGGTGAACCGTGCGTTATTGCGCTCGTCTGTTACAGCAGGGAAGGTGGTTGTACGAGCTGAAGCAGAAGGATTGGCTTCCGCCTCATTAGAACTGGTTTCTTCTCCTGTAGAAGTACAAAACGGACTGAGTACATACATTCCTGGAGATGATTTGGAAGGAAGTTTAGATCGTGGAGAAACACCTTTGTCTCCTTCTTATATAGATCGTGCGGTGGATGTGGCTGTGCTCTCTGCAGAGGCCGGAATAAATACGGAGGAAGCTTGTAAGAGTTTTGATGACAATGAATTGAGTGAATGGAAAAATGATGGAAAAGCTTCCACTGCATGGATTAAATATCACCTTGAAAGGGTAGCGCGTGTGGATGAGATATGTATGAAACTTACAGGATGGCGTATGCGTAGTTATCCTTTGGAAATTTATGCGGGCGATGAGTTGATTTGGAGCGGAGAAACTGAAAAAAGTCTGGGTTACGTTCATCTGAAAGTGAAACCGATTCCTGCTTCTGAAATAACTATCCGGTTGAAGGGTTCAAGTAAAGAGGATGATGCCTTTGGACAGATTGTGGAAGTGGCTGCTCCAGTAGCCAATGAATTAGATTTGTTTAAGGCGAAAGATGGAGATAAAACCAATCATGAACTTCGTATTGTAGAAGTTGAATTTAAGGAAAACCTGAACAGATAGCAAGCTGTGGAAAAATATAAGCGGGGAAAAGCAGGCACTTCATGCCTGCTTTTCCCCGCTGTTGTCTTGAGGGTTATTTTACTTCGATTTGTATCTTTCCTGATTTCAGGCCTTTTGCAGTGACTTGTAACTCAAGGGTACCTGCTTCTTTTCCTGATTGCACAATTGCCGTCAGCATGCCGTTGAAGGCGTGCATCTGAGGCAGGTGGAACAAATCCAGACAAGTCGGATCTCCATTGGCTGAGGCTTTGTAGTTTCCGGCTCCTTTCACTTTAAACTTCACCAAGCGCATATCTGTGGGGCAGAGATTTCCGTCTTTGTCCACAACGCGTACGGTTACGTATGCCAAATCTTTTCCATCGGCTGTGAGCGACTGGCGTGAAGAAACCAATTCGATGTGATGCGGTTTCCCAGCTGTACGGATTATTTTTTCTGCTTTAGCCGTACCGTGTTCATCGTATGCCACAACTTTTACTTCTCCCGGTTCGTAAATGGCGTTGTGCCACATCAGGCGGTAACGGTTCTCTACGCTTTGGTTGTTCTTCGTCTGTTTTCCATAACTTTTTCCGTTGATGAAAAGTTCGGCTGTCGGATAGTTGGTATAGACGAATACAGGTACTTCTTTTCCTTCTCTGCCTTCCCAGTTCCAATGAGGAAGAATGTGAAGTGTTTCAGCTTGCTTGTTCCATACGCTGCGGTATAAATAGTACCGGTCTTTGGGCAAGGAAGCTAAGTCAATAATACCGAACATGGAGCTGTGGTTGGGCCATGCATCCGTATCGTATGGACTAGGTTCGCCCAGGTAATCAAAGCCTGTCCAGACAAACTGTCCTAAAGTCCATTGGTGGTCATCTGCCTGAGCGAAGTCAATGTCGGGAATGTTAGACCAGGAGCAGTATTCCAGGTCGTAAGAAGAAGACTGATGGTCTTCGTATTTGGCATCGGCTTTACGCTCTGCCGGGAATTTATATACACCGCGTGAGCTGACGGTAGAAGAGGTTTCTGAGCCTAACACCAGGTTCTGGGGCAATCGTTGGTAGGCTTCTTCATAACGGTGTGCGCGATAATTGAATCCCGGAATGTCGAGCATAGCCGCAAATCCGTTGTCGAGTACGCAACTAACCTGGTCCATGCCGCAGGTAACCGGACGGGTAGGGTCCTCCCGGTGGCAAATATCTTGCAGGAACTTGGCTACTTTGTATCCTTCACTGCTGCATTGGGTGGGCACTTCATTACCGATGCTCCACATTACTACACAGGGGTTATTCCGGTATTGCCGTAGCATATTTACCATGTCTTTTTCAGCCCATTCCTTGAAATAGCGGTGGTATCCGTTTTCGCATTTGGCAATGTCCCATTCATCGAATGGTTCAATCATCATCATGAATCCCATTTCATCGCAGAGTCTGACAAGTTCGGGTGCCGGCATGTTGTGTGCAGTACGAATGGCATCGCAACCCATGTCTTTCAATAGCGTAAGCTGGTGGCGTAGCGCAGATACGTTGATGGCAGCTCCCAAAGGACCTAAATCGTGGTGGTTGCACACTCCCTGGAATTTACGGTGCTGGCCGTTCAGGAAAAATCCTTTGTCGGCTACAAATTCGATGGAACGGATACCAAAGCGGGTGGTATAAGTATCTGTAAGCTCTCCGTTGGCATAGATTTTAGATACAGCCTGATATAGGAACGGTGTTTCGGGCGACCACAATTGTGGGTTTTCCACAATGAAATTTTGTGTAAACGGCTGTCTGTGATTGATGCGTCCGCTGTTTTTCTTGAAAGAAACTCTTTTTCCGTTCGGGTCTAGAATTTCTGTTTCTATGGTAATTTCTTCTTTTCCTGCATTCTGTAAAGAGGTACGAAGGCAAACCGAAGCATAGTCATTAGCAACGTGTGGGGTGGTAATCTGTGTACCCCATACCGGTACATGTATTTTTTCTGCAGTAATGAGATGGACATTCCGGTAAAGTCCAGCTCCCGGATACCAGCGGGAAGATTGAGGACGGTTTTCCAGACGTACAGCCAATACATTATCTTTTCCTTCTTTGTGCAGAAGCTCAGTAATGTCACAATGGAAGGAATTGTAACCGAAAGGCCAGAAGCAGGCTTCCTTTCCATTGACATACACACGGGCTTCACTCATGGCTCCATCAAAAACCAGTGTTGTCTTTTTATCAGGGTCTGCATCGAAACGGGTGCGATACCATCCCACTCCCACATAAGGAAGTCCTCCGGTACGTCCGGTCTTGACAGATGCCTGTTTCTCCAAGTTCTGAGTAATGGCTACATTTTGTAAATCATTATTACGGTCAAACGGTCCATAAATGGCCCAGTCGTGTGGAATACAGACAGATTCCCATTGAGAATCATTAAATGAAATAGTTTCAGCTCCATTGGCTTCTCCTTTGTGGAATTTCCAGCCGGTTTCCAAGAGTTGTTCATGTCGCTGTGCGTTGAGACTGCATACACTACAGAGGATAGTAGCGAGCAGAAAGAATTTACGGATGTGCATAGATTTCTAAGATTAGGTTCTCATTTATCAAGCAAAGATAAACTTTTCGTTCGAAACTATCCTTATTTATTCCTGAACTCTTACTATATTTGCGGAGAAATTGGAGAAATACGTAATAATCAATCATATAATATTTCGCTATGGAATATAATTTCAGAGAAATTGAGAAGAAGTGGCAGCAGAGATGGGTGGAACGCAAGACCTATAAAGTTGTCGAAGATGAATCCAAGAAAAAGTTCTACGTGTTGAACATGTTCCCTTATCCGTCGGGAGCAGGACTTCACGTAGGTCATCCACTGGGATACATTGCCAGTGATATTTATGCACGCTACAAACGTTTGCAAGGATTCAATGTGTTGAATCCGATGGGATATGATGCATACGGTTTGCCGGCTGAACAGTACGCCATTCAGACCGGACAGCATCCGGCCGTTACTACCGCAGCTAACATTGCACGTTATCGTGAGCAGTTGGACAAGATTGGCTTTTCGTTCGACTGGGATCGTGAGGTACGTACGTGCGAACCTGGATATTATCACTGGACACAGTGGGCTTTCCAGAAAATGTTCAACAGCTTCTATTGCAATTCATGCCAGAAAGCACAGCCTATCAGCAAGCTGATTGCTCATTTTGAGGCTGAAGGAACAAAAGGGCTGGACGTGGCATGCAGCGAAGAACTGAATTTTACTGCAGAAGAATGGAAAGCTAAGACAGAAAAGGAACAGCAGGAAATCCTGATGAATTACCGTATCGCTTACTTAGGAGAAACCATGGTAAACTGGTGTCCGGCATTGGGTACGGTATTGGCAAACGATGAAGTAGTAGACGGGGTATCTGAACGTGGAGGACATCCGGTGGTGCAGAAAAAGATGCGTCAGTGGTGTTTGCGTGTGTCTGCTTATGCACAGCGTTTGCTTGACGGATTGGAAACGGTAGACTGGACAGATTCTTTGAAAGAGACTCAGCGTAACTGGATTGGCCGTTCAGAAGGTACTGAAGTACGTTTCAAGGTAAAAGACAGCGATTTGGAATTTACCATCTTTACTACACGTGCCGATACGATGTTCGGTGTGACTTTCATGGTACTTGCACCTGAAAGTGAATTGGTACCGATGCTGACAACCGAAGCACAGCGTGCAGAAGTTGAGGCTTATTTGGACCGTACAAAGAAGCGTACAGAACGTGAGCGTATTGCTGACCGTCGTGTAACGGGTGTGTTCAGTGGTTCGTATGCAGTAAATCCGTTTACAGGAGAATCTGTTCCTGTATGGATCAGTGATTATGTTTTGGCTGGTTATGGAACAGGAGCCATCATGGCGGTACCTGCGCACGATAGTCGTGACTATGCATTTGCCAAGCATTTCAACTTGCCGATTGTACCGCTGGTAGAAGGTTGTGACGTAAGCGAAGAAAGCTTCGATGCGAAGGAAGGAATCGTTTGCAACTCTCCGAAAGCCGGGGTAACTCCTTATTGCGATTTGACGCTGAATGGCCTGACTATCAAAGAAGCCATTGCAGCTACCAAGAAATATGTGAAAGAGCATAATCTGGGCCGTGTGAAAGTCAACTTCCGTTTGCGTGATGCGATTTTCTCTCGCCAGCGTTATTGGGGTGAACCGTTCCCGGTATATTACAAGGACGGCATGCCGTATATGATTGACGAAAGCAAGCTTCCGCTGGAACTTCCTGAGGTTGCTAAGTTCTTGCCTACAGAAAGCGGAGAACCTCCTTTGGGACATGCAACTCGTTGGGCGTGGGATGTAGCAAAAGGTGAAGTCGTAGAAAATACGAAGATTGATAACGTGAATGTATTCCCTCTGGAATTGAATACTATGCCGGGATTTGCTGGTTCCAGTGCATATTATTTGCGTTACATGGATCCGCATAACAATGAAGCGCTGGTTTCTGAGAAGGCAGACCATTACTGGCAGAATGTAGACCTTTATGTAGGAGGTACGGAACATGCTACCGGTCACTTGATTTATTCTCGTTTCTGGAATAAATTCCTATTCGACTTAGGCATCAGCGTCAAGGAAGAACCGTTCCAAAAACTGGTGAATCAGGGAATGATTCAGGGACGAAGCAACTTTGTATATCGTATCAAGGATACCAATACTTTTGTGTCATTGGGACTGAAAGACCAGTATGAAGTAACTCCGTTGCACGTAGATGTAAACATTGTATCGAATGATGTACTGGATGTGGAAGCCTTCAAGAACTGGCGTCCGGAATACCATAATGCAGAGTTTATTTTGGAAGATGGCAAGTATATCTGTGGTTGGGCGGTTGAAAAGATGAGTAAGTCCATGTATAACGTGGTGAACCCGGATATGATTGTAGAACGTTATGGAGCAGATACATTGCGTATGTATGAAATGTTCCTTGGCCCGGTAGAACAGTCTAAGCCATGGGATACCAATGGTATTGACGGAGTACACCGCTTCCTGAAGAAACTTTGGAATTTGTTCTATGACCGTCAGGGTACTTTCTTGCCTGCTGAAGGAGAAGCTACCAAAGAAGAACTGAAAGCCATTCATAAACTGATTAAGAAGGTGACAGGAGATATTGAAACCTTCTCTTACAACACCTCTATCAGTGCCTTTATGATTTGTGTCAATGAATTGACTTCATTGAAATGTCGCAACAAGGCTGTGATGAGCAATCTGGTAGTGCTTTTGGCTCCGTTTGCTCCGCATTTAGCAGAAGAATTGTGGGAAGCTTTGGGCAATACTTCTTCTGTATGCGATGCACATTGGCCGGAATTCAATGAGGAATATTTGAAAGAAGACAGTGTAAAATATACTATTTCTTTCAATGGTAAGGCTCGCTTTACAATGGAGTTCCCTGCCGATGCAGACAATAATACCATCCAGGCTGCTGTACTGGCTGAAGAACAGTCACAGAAGTGGATTGAGGGCAAGACTCCGAAGAAGGTGATTATTGTACCGAAGAAAATTGTAAACATTGTACTTTAACCTTTTAAATGCTCGTCCGGAATGAACAGGAGATATCTTCTGTTCATTCCGGATTGTTTTTTATTGTCTATGGAAGCTTTATTAAAGAAAAAGTTGGGCCGGGAGTCCAGAGACTATTTGGCCATAACCTTCGGGCTGATTTGTTATTCCATTGGCTGGGCTGCATTTATGCTTCCCTATCAGATTACTACCGGAGGGGTAACGGGTATTGCGGCAATTATCTATTATGCCACAGGCATAGAGATTCAAGTCTCTTATTTTGTGATTAATGCTATATTCCTGGGTTTTGCCTTGAAAATATTAGGGCCTAAATTTAGTATTAAGACCGTCTTTGCCATTTTTATGCTGACTTTCCTGCTCTGGTTCTTTCAGATGATTTTGAAAGATGAGAATGGAAACCTTCCTCAGTTGTTAGGCCCTGGTCAGGATTTTATGGCTTGTGTGATAGGTGCCGGTCTGTTGGGTTTTGGAATTGGTATCGTGTTCTGTAACAATGGAAGTACGGGTGGAACGGATATCATTGCCTGGATTATCAATAAGTATAAGGATGTTACGTTGGGACGGATGATGATGTATTGTGACATCGTCATCATTTCATCCTGTTATTTTATTTTTCACGACTGGCGCAGGGTATTGTTCGGTTTTTGTGTCTTGTTTGTGATGAGTATCGTTATTGACTATGTGATTAACAGTACACGTCAGTCTGTGCAGTTCCTGATATTCTCACGCAAATATGAGGAAATAGCCGAAGGGATTGCGACAAAGATTGATCGTGGGGTGACTTTACTTGATGGAAAAGGATGGTACAGCAAACAGGAAATAAAGGTAGTAGTGGTTTTGGCTAAAAAACGGGAATCACTCGATATCTTCCGGTTAGTAAAGGATATTGATCCGAATGCTTTCATTTCACAAAGCAATGTAGTTGGAGTATATGGTGAAGGCTTTGATAAGCTTAAAGTAAAATAAACTTTTCCCTTAAAAAACTAAAATAAAATAAGTTTTTTCGATTAATTTGGCTTATCTGAAAAACTTATTTTATTTTGTATTTGATATTGCGATACTTGAATCTATAACGTGAAAAATATGTCAAAAATCACTCTGATGATGTTACTGGCCTTTTTACTGACTTATGGAAATCATGCGTCGGGCAGTAGTTTATCTCAAATCCATCAGCTGCATACTGGATGGGAATTTTCAATGTACGGTACTAATGAATGGTTGTCTGCACAGGTGCCGGGCACGGTGCATCAGGACCTGATAGCTCATGATAAATTGCCTGATCCTTTTTATGGCATGAATGAGCAGAAAATACAATGGGTGGAAAAGGAAGACTGGTTGTATCGTACTTCATTTGTACTGACGGAAGAGCAGCTGCATCATGAAGGAGTGTATCTGGTTTTTGAAGGGCTTGATACCTATGCAGATGTTTTCTTAAACGGTTCTTTGCTGTTGAAAGCAGATAATATGTTTGTGGGGTATCGGGTTCCTGTCAAGTCTGTTTTAAGAAAAGGAGAAAATAAGCTTGTAGTACGTTTCCGTTCGCCCATTCGGGAAGCGATGCCACAATGGGAGAGTAACGGGTTTGATTATCCGGCCGATAATGATCATTATCCACAGAAGCTAAGTATTTTTACTCGTAAGGCACCTTATTCCTATGGATGGGACTGGGGTATCCGTATGGTGACTTGTGGCATTTGGCGGCCGGTGTATCTGCAGTTTGCAGATCGGGCGGTAGTGGAAGATTATTTCGTGCATCAGCAGTCAGTCAGCGCCGAACGGGCAGAGGTAGACAATCACTTAGAAATAAACAATATTAGCAATCGTACACAGCAGGCTGTGGTACGTGTGACGTACAGTTATACGGGTGAACCAGATAAGAACGTGGAGCAGACGGTGGAATTGCAACCGGGGCTTAATCATATTTCTCTTCCTGTAACAGTGGAGCAGCCACATTTGTGGATGCCTAACGGTTGGGGAGAGCCTGCGTTGTATATGTTTGAGGCTTCAGTGTCGGTAGACGGGCAGGTGGTGTCACAGAAGAGTCACCAGATTGGTCTGCGTTCGATACGTGTAGTGCAGGAGGAAGACAAGGACGGCCAGAGTTTCTACTTCGAAGTGAACGGGGTGCCGATGTTTGCCAAGGGTACGAACCTGATTCCGTCGGATGCGTTGCTGCCACGTGTTACGCGCCAGCGCTACAGCCGTTTGTTGGAGGATGTGCAGTCGTCCAATATGAATATGGTGCGTGTGTGGGGTGGCGGTATCTATGAGGACGATACGTTCTTTGAGGAAGCCGACAGACGCGGTATTCTGGTGTGGCAGGACTTCATGTTTGCTTGTACCACCTATCCGCACGATCCGGCCTTTCTGCGCCGTGTGGAAGCGGAAGCAGAATATAACATTAAGCGTCTGCGCAATCATGCGTCACTGGCCATGTGGTGCGGTAATAACGAGATATACGAGGGCATACGTTACTGGGGATGGAAGGAGAAATATTCGCCCGAGGTCTATCAGCAGATGCAGGAGGGATACGATGTGCTGTTCCGCCGTCTGCTGCCGCAGAAAGTGAAAGAATTTGATCCGGGTCGCTTCTACCTGGAAGGCTCGCCGCTGGAGGCCAACTGGGGCAGGCCGGAGAGCTGGAAGGTGGGCGACAGCCATAACTGGGGCACGTGGTACGGGCAGAAGCCTTTCGAGAGTTTAGACCGCGAGATACCGCGCTTCATGAGTGAGTACGGCTTTCAGGCCTTTCCGGAGATGAAGACCATCCGCACCTTTGCTTCGCCCGAGGATTATGAGCTGGAGTCGCCCGTGATGAACGCCCATCAGAAGAGCACGATAGGGAATGCCTTGATTAAGAAAACCATGAGCCTGTATTATCCGGTGCCGGAGAAGTTTGAGGACTTAGTGTACGTGGGGCTGGTGCTGCAGGGCCACGGTATGCGTCGGGGCATGGTAGCACATCGCCGCAACCGTCCGTACTGCATGGGCAGCCTGCCCTGGCAGCTGAACGACAGCTGGCCCGTGGTGTCGTGGTCGGCCATCGATTATTACGGCAACTGGAAGGCCATGCAGTATCACACGCGCCGTGCCTTTGCGCCTGTGCTGGTGGATGCCATCCGCGAGGGCGACAAGCTGTGCTTCTATGTGCTGTCTGACCGCCTGCAGACGGAGAAGGTGACGCTGCAGCTGGCTTGGATGGATTTTCAGGGAAAGGTGATCCGCCGCCATCGGGTGGAAGGGATGCTGCCGGTAAATGCCTCGGAGATGTTCTTTGAAGAAGACTGGCAGAAGGCTTTCGAGGGCTGTGACACTACGGCTTCGTTCATCCGCATGACGCTCAGGGGTGCGGACGGAAAGAAGGTACTTTCGGACGAGGTGTTCTATCCGGTGTATCCCAAGGAGCAACGTCTGCCCAGGGCTGAAATTGCCTGCCGTAAGGTGAAGAAGGGCGGGGTGGTGGAACTGACGCTGAAATCGCGTGTGCTGGCGCGCGATGTGTTCGTGGAGGTGCCCTTGCAGGGGGCGCGTTTCTCCGACAATTTCTTCGACCTGCTGCCGGGCGAGACGAAGCGCATCACGGTGTCTTCGGCCGACGGTTCTCCGCTGGAGGACGTTTCCGTGGTGATTCACCAGCTGGCCGATGTGAGGGAATAAAATCTGATTACTAATCTTTTATATGTATTGATTATGAAACCATTTTCAAAAATGAATTGTATGGGGCTGGCATTTGCCGGAATGCTGATGGCCTCGTGTGCGGACAGTCCGACGGCGGTGGCCGACTATCAGGTGGTGCCCATGCCGCTGGAGATTACGGCGGCATCGCAGGGTTCGTTCCTGCTGAAGAGCGGGGAAACTATCTGCTATACGGCAGGGAATGAAAAGATGAAGAAGAACGCCGAGTTCCTGGCGGCTTTTATCAAGGAACAGACCGGCATCGCGCTGAAGGTGGCGGAAGGTGATGGGGAAGAGGGCATCGTGCTCCGCCTGGGGCTGGAGGCTGATTCTCCGGAAGCGTACCGGCTGAAGGTGGACGACCGCAAGGTGGAGATTTCCGCTCCTTCGGAAGCGGGTGTGTTCTATGGCATCCAGACGCTCCGCAAGTCGGTGTCGGTGCATGAGGGGGCCGGAGCAGTGGAACTGCCGGCAGTGGAAATCAACGACTCGCCGCGCTTCAGCTACCGTGGTATGATGCTCGATGTGGGCCGTCACATGTTCAGCATGGATGAAATCAAGACGTACATCGACATGCTGGCCTTGCACAACATCAACCGCTTCCACTGGCATCTGTCGGAAGACCAGGGATGGCGTATCGAAATCAAGAAGTATCCCAAGCTGACGGAAATCGGCTCCAAACGCAGCGAGACGGTGATCGGACGTAACTCGGGTGAGTATGACGGCAAGCCTTACGGCGGTTTCTATACGCAGGAACAGGCCCGGGAAATCGTGGCTTACGCGGCAGAACGCTATATCACGGTCATTCCGGAAATCGACCTTCCGGGTCACATGCAGGCGGCGCTGGCGGCTTATCCGGAACTGGGATGTACGGGCGGTCCGTATGAAGTATGGCGCATGTGGGGTATTTCCGACAACGTGCTTTGTGCGGGTAACGACAAGACCATCCAGTTCATCAAGGATGTGCTGGCGGAAATCATCGACATCTTCCCGTCGGAATACATCCATGTGGGTGGCGACGAATGTCCGAAGGTGAAGTGGGAGACTTGTCCGAAGTGTCAGGCACGTATCAAGGCGCTGGGCATCAAGGGCGACAGCAAGCACTCGAAGGAGGAATACTTGCAGAGCTACGTGATACACGAGGCCGAGAAGTTCCTCACCGAGAACGGACGCAGCATGATTGGCTGGGATGAAATCCTGGAAGGCGGTCTGGCTCCGAATGCCACGGTGATGTCGTGGAGAGGGGAAGCCGGTGGCATTGAAGCGGCCCGTCAGCAGCACAATGTCATCATGACGCCGAACACGTACCTGTATTTCGACTATTATCAGGCAAAGGATACGGACAGTGAACCGCTGGCCATCGGCGGCTATCTGCCTATGGAACGGGTGTACAGCTACGAACCGATGCCGTCTGCCCTTTCTCCGGAAGAACAGAAGTTCATTACCGGTGTGCAGGCGAATCTCTGGACGGAATATATCCCGACCATGGCACAGGCACAGTACATGGTATTGCCGCGTATGGCTGCGCTTTGTGAAACGCAGTGGAGCGCTCCTGAAAAGAAGCAGGATTATCAGGGATTCCTGAAACGTACGGCTCGTCTGACAAAGATTTATCAGCTGAAGGGATGGAACTACGCGACGCATATCTTCGATGTGAATGTGAACATCGCTCCCAACACGGAAACGGGCAAGCTGGATGTAACGGCAAGCACCATCGACGATGCACCTGTGTACTATACCCTCGACGGTACGGAACCTACCACTGCTTCGTCCAAGTATGAAAACGGACTGACCATTGATGCGGCATGTGTGCTGCGCATGATGGCCGTGCGTCCGGAAGGCAACTCGCGCATTACGCGTGACAGCATTGCGTTCAGCAAGTCTACGGCGAAACCTATCACTATGTTGCAGCCTATCAATAAGCCTTACGAGTTTAAGGGTGCCACTACGCTGGTAGACGGTATGACGGGCGACCGCAACTACAAGACCGGACGCTGGATTGCTTTCTACAAGAATGACATGGAGGCGGTGATCGACTTGAAGGAGGCTACCGAAATCAGTTCCATGACCCTGCGCACTTGCGTGGAAAAGGGCGACTGGACGTTTGATACCAGAGGCATTACCGTAGAGGTGTCGGACGACAACAAGACTTTCAAGAAAGTGGCTTCGGAAGCTTATCCGGCTATGAAGGAAACGGATGCCAACCAGATTTATACCCATACCCTGACGTTTGACCCGGTAAAGACCCGTTACGTGAAGGTAACGGCCTTGTCCGAAAAGAATATCCCGGCATGGCACGGCGGCAAGGGCAATCCCGGATTCTTGTTTGTAGATGAAATCGTATTGAACTGATGGCGCATAGCCTTCGTGATAAAGGCCTGGTCTCCTGAGGGAAGATCAGGCTTTTTTTATCGGCTTTTTGGGGCCGTTAGTTGAAATACTGTCGGGCGATGTGTATCTTTGCGCAGAAATGTATAATTGTCAAGAAAAAGTTCAACATGAAAAAGAAACTGGTTTTTGCTACTAACAATGCCCATAAACTGGAGGAAATACGTGCCATTCTGGGAGATAAAGTGGAAGTGCTGAGTTTGAAAGATATCCGTTGTGAGGCCGATATTCCGGAAACGGCGGATACGCTGGAGGGAAATGCCGCGCTGAAGGCGGAATATATTCATGCGCATTATGGCATGGATTGCTTTGCCGACGATACCGGTCTGGAGGTGGAAGCGCTGGACGGGGCTCCCGGAGTGTATTCGGCGCGTTATGCGGGCGGTGAAGGTCACGACTCGGAAGCCAACATGAAGAAGCTGCTGGCAGAACTGAAAGGCAAGGAGAACCGGAAGGCGCAGTTCCGCACGGCCATCTGCCTGATAGAAGGAGGAGAAAAGCACTTGTTCGAAGGCATTGTGAAGGGAGAAATCATCCGGGAGAAAAAAGGAAGCTCCGGCTTCGGCTACGACCCGGTGTTCGTGCCGGAAGGCTATGCCGAGACTTTTGCGGAGATGGGGGCTGAAGAAAAGAACAGGATCAGTCACCGGGCAAGAGCCGTACAGAAGTTGTGTGACTATCTGAACAGTAAATAAAGCAGAAAAAAGGCTGTGGATTATTTCTACAAATGTGCAGAAATTCCACAGCCTTTTCTTTTTCTTAATCGCGTGTAACTTTCTTGTAATCAATTTTTTAAAAATTAAAGTATAAAAAGGCTGTTTTTGGCGTGTGTTTTGCGAAGTATTCTACGGAATTACAAACAAAAA
>OGZW01002086.1_pt1 | contig 15895 bp, 9 predicted proteins | sample 1577001 | NCBI WGS metagenome assembly OGZW01 (sample SAMEA3541519, study PRJEB24748) | human gut metagenome | biome: human gut; feature: human-associated habitat; material: faeces | place: China | collected 2012 | reverse complement strand
CGGCAGTAGAGACCGGACGCGTCTGATGCTGGACGAGATCGCGGCTTCCGATCCGCAGGTGAAGGTGATCCATTTCTCCCGTAACTTCGGACATCAGCCGGCTGTCACGGCAGGTATCAACAATTGCGATGCCGACTTGGCTGTCATTCTGGATGCCGATATGCAGGACCCTCCCGAACTTATCCCATCCATTCTCGAATTGCAGGAAAAGGAGCAGGCGAACGTGGTTTATTGCGTCCGCAAGTCCCGCGAAGGGGAAGGGCTTTTCAAGAAAGTGACGGCGAAGGCTTTTTACCGTATGCTGAACTACATGAGTGATGTGAATTTCCCGTTAGATACAGGCGATTTCCGCTTGATAGACCGCAAGGTGATGGATCAGTTCGACCGTTTTCAGGAGCGTGGAAAATATATTCGCGGACTGATCAGCTGGGTAGGCTTCAAGCAGGTTCCTTTCTATTATGAACGAGAGGCACGTATTGCCGGAGAAACGAAATACCCGTTCAGCAAAATGTGGAAGTTTGCCACCACCGCTATGCTTTATTTCTCCAAGAAACCGTTGCGCCTGGCGACAAGCTTGGGCTTTATCGCCGTATTGGTCGGCATCGTGCTGGCCGTCTGGTTTACCTTAGGCAAGATATACGGCTTCAGCAATGCTGAAACAGGTTGGACTTCCATCATGACCTCCGTTATTTTCTTTGGCGGCGTCCAATTGCTGACAGTCGGTGTGTTAGGGCAATATATCGGCATCTTGTTTGACGAGATCAAAGCACGTCCGGAATATATTATCGACGAGAAGAAGAATTTCTAATCTGAATCTGGCTATTCGTGAATAAATACCCCATCGATCCAGATCGTAGCCTTTTGCCCTTTGAATTTGAGCAGGACATAATTCGGATCAGCCGGTCCTAACGGGAAGTGTGCGATAAACCATTCCTGCCAGAGCTCCTTTTTTATTTCAGCATCGGTAATTACCTCTACCTCTCCGGTTAATGCCACGCTATTGCCATTTTCGCTATAGCATAAGCCTGCTTTGGGATTCAGACGGAAATCTTTCGTTTTCAGAGAGTCGTTGCCGGTTGCCATCCAGACCACGGAATATCCTTCCGATTTGATTTTGCTCATGGGGACAGGGCGGGGATACCCTTCTTCGTTGACGGAAGTAATAACCACAACCTCGCAACGTTGCAATAACTGTTCTGCTTTTTCTTTCATAAGTTTCATATTTCAATGTTTTATTAGTTACGTGCAAATGTAGGGGTGGAACTGCCCTGCTCTATTGTAAAAAAACGACTTTTTCATTCCAGGTAAGTCAGCAAGACATCTTCGGGGATAGGGATCGAGAGGAAAGAAGCCGGTGTATTGCCGGATAACTGCCGGATTTCCTTATTGAAGTGGGAGAGGTCGTAATAGCCCGCTTCAACGGCAATCGTAAGCAGGTTGTCCGGTACGCAATTTTTCAGCAGGTCGATGGTGTTTCTGAATTTCATGATCCGGCTGTATTCTTTTGGAGTATAGCCGGTATATGCTTTGAATTTGCGTTCGAAATGACGTTGGCAAATGCAGATTTCATCCATCAATTGCAGGATCGGGAGACGCCCTTTCGAGCGATTAATCTGCTGCACGGCGAACGGGATCTGAGGATCAATCTCATAGTTGTCTTTCAGGCGGTGGATAAGGAACCGTTCGATCAGGCAAATCTGCTGCTGTAAAGTCTGTGCTTCACATAATGATTCGGCAAACGAGTCTGTAAAGAGAAGCGTCAAGTCGTTGCAGCTTATCCTCTGGTTCGTAAATTCAGAGAGAGGCGGTTTGCAGAAAGCGGTTAACCCGCAAGGATGGAAACGGACTCCCAGCATGTGAACGCTCGGCGTGTTCGTGACCAATTCCGAGAAAGTAGTCATCGGACCGACGAAGAAGCAACGATAGGGTTGCATGACCGGCTGGTTCGTGCCGACACATTGTGCAGTGTCTCCAATGGAAAAGATAAAGTCGCAGCAACCGTCCGGCAATATTTTGAAGTACGTGCCGAGTTCGGTTTTTCCTTTGAATACCCAATATTTATCAATGTAGGCCGACAATAGTCCGCAAGGTTGATATTCCGTGTACATATTTTTCTTGTTTTAGCGCGTGGCGAACGGGTGGATTACCGAACAAATCTGAGTCACCAGCCTGCGGATATTTTCTCTCGCAAATTCCGGTTCCATCGCTTTCTCCATTGTGACTGGACCGGGTGTGATCGAGAATATTCCCTGGAAGCCGGCCCGGTTCATTTGAGCTGCATCTTCTATGCTTCCTGCAAGTACTATGACGGGAATATTTTGTTTCCGGGCCTCTTCCAAGATACCGGAAGGCACTTTCCCCATCACTGTTTGCCGATCAGCCCGTCCTTCACCGGTAAAGATCAGGTCGGCTCCTGTTATTCTCTTACCGAAGTCCAGCACGTCGAGCATCAGGCGGATACCCGGTTTCAACTCGGCATTCAGGAACGCAAGGAAACCTCCGCCCATTCCTCCGGCTGCCCCGGCTCCGGGGATATCCGAAATGTCTTTGCCAGTAGTCGACAGGATAACCCGTGAAAGTGCCTGCATACCGGTATCCAGTTCTTTGACCATCTTGGCATCGGCTCCCTTTTGCGAAGCGAAGACGTAAGCCGCCCCGTCAGACCCGCAGAAGGGATTGCGTACATCGCAGGCAATCGTGAAGCGGGCCTCCTTTAAAGCCGGATGTACGGCAGATGTATCGATGGAGGCTACCTGCGACATGATCCTGCCTCCTGTCCCCAACAGATTTCCCCGCTTGTCCAGGAAACGGAACCCTAAGGCTTGCAGCATACCTAACCCTGCATCGTTGGTGGCACTGCCGCCTATGCCCACGATAAAGTGGCGGCAACCTTGTTCGAGGGCGTCAAGAATCAGTTCTCCCGTCCCGTAAGTAGTCGTCAGCATCGGATTCCTTTTGTCTTCGGGAACCAAAGGCAAGCCGCTGACGGCTGCCATCTCGATCAGAGCTGTTTGCCCGTCGCCCGAAATACCGTACCGTCCCTGCACGAGCTCCATCAAAGGACCGTGTGCCGGCAGGGTCCGGTATTTCCCTTTTGTTGCGGAGGTGAGTATGTCTAACATTCCTTCGCCTCCGTCGGCGATCGGAAACAGCAAGGTCTCGCAATCGGGAAAGATCGTTTTGATACCTTCCATTACTGCACTTCCGGCTTCTTCCGAGGTCAGGCAGCCTTTAAAAGAGTCGATGGCTATTATTGCTTTATTCATTTTATCCGTCTTATAATGCTTCAGATGGTTTGTGAGTTCAAATGTATCTAAAGTTTATGAGAAATGACGGATTTCCAGAGAGAAAACAAAGCAATAAATAGATGCTCATTGGGAACAATTAGGTTAAAAAGAATGTTCCTTAAATAGAATTCAACATAAAAACAACTGAAATATGAAAGCAAATATAGGATTGATCGGGCTTGCCGTGATGGGCGAGAACCTGGCGCTCAATATGGAGAGCAAAGGTTTCACGGTTGCCGTATATAACCGAAGCGTACCCGGCGAAGAGGGAGTCGTAGACCGTTTTATCAATGGCCGGGGCAAAAGCAAACGTTTTATCGGAACGCATTCGATCGAACAATTGGTCGACTCGGTGAAAAGTCCTCATATCATCATGATGATGGTCAAAGCGGGGCGTCCTGTAGACGAGCTGATCTCGCAATTGCTCCCTTTTCTTTCGTCGGGCGATGTAATTGTCGACGGAGGCAATTCTGACTTCCACGACACGGAACGTCGTGTGAAGGAGTTGGAAAAGAAAGGGATCTATTTCGTCGGAACCGGAATTTCGGGAGGCGAGGAAGGAGCCTTGCACGGCCCGTCCGTGATGCCCGGAGGTTCGGTGGAAGCTTGGCCGCTGGTGAAAGACATCTTGCAGGGGATTTCCGCCAAGTTGGACGATGGTTCGCCTTGCTGCGAGTGGATCGGAGCGGGGGGAGCCGGCCATTTTGTGAAGATGGTGCACAACGGCATCGAATATGGGGATATGCAGCTTATTTCCGAAGCCTATTCGCTGTTGAAAAACCGGAAAGGATTGGACAACGATGCGATGGCCGTCGTCTTTGACGAATGGAACGGAGGGGAATTGGATAGTTTCCTGATCGAGATAACCGCCAATATTCTGCGTTTTCGTGACGAAGACGGAAAACCGTTGCTCGACAAGATATTGGATGTCGCCGGACAGAAGGGAACCGGCAAATGGAGCGCGATCGCGGCGATGGACGAGAATGATCCGCTGACGTTGATCACCGAAGCGGTTTACGCCCGCTTGCTCTCGGCCTTGTATCCCGAACGAATAAAGGCGGCAAGCCTTTATAGTGGAAAGTTGAAAGTTGAAAGTGGAAAGTTATCAGACAACGCTCAACTTTCAACTTTCAACTTTCAACTTTCGATTGAGGACGTCCGTCAGGCACTATACGCAGCCAAGCTGATTTCCTATGCACAGGGATTCTCCTTGCTTCGCCACGCTTCCGAGCATTATGGTTGGGATTTGGATTACGGGACGATTGCCCGCATCTGGCGTAAGGGGTGTATCATCCGTTCCGTCTTCCTGCAAAAGATCACGGAGGCATACCGGAAGGACCCGGACTTGGAAAACCTGCTCTTTGATGACTTTTTCCACACTAAGATACAGGAGGCTCTTCCTGCCTGGCGCCGGATTGTCGCCGAAGGTGCGCTGAGCGGTGTCGCCCTGCCTGCCATGAGTTCAGCTCTAAACTATTTTGATGGGTTGCGCACGCTGTATTCGGCAGCGAATATGATTCAGGCTCAACGCGACTATTTTGGAGCCCATACTTATGAACGTACCGATCGCGAACGTGGTCATTTCTTCCACACCAATTGGACTGGGGAAGGAGGCAATACGGTTTCGGGCACGTATAGCGTCTGATTCTACTGTTTTGGAACTTTCCGAAAACCTCAAAAATAGTTTTTGAAGCTTTCGTAGAGTTCCGCCATCCTCAAAAATGTTTTTTGAGGCTTTCAGAAAGTTCTGCCACCCTCAAAAATGTTTTTTGAGGCTTCCGGAAAGTTCTGCCACCCTCGAAAATGATTTTTGGGGCTTTCGGGAGTTCCGCTGCTTTAAAAAATGATTTTTGAGGTTTTCGGAAAGTTCTGACATCATTAAATTAAAAAAGCAAATGAAAACAGCAAGTAATCAATTATTAGTCATATTCGGAGCTTCCGGCGACCTGACGGGGCGGAAGCTCTTGCCTTCGCTCTACGAATTGCACGTTCGGAGCTTATTGCCGGAACGTTTCTGCATCTTGGGGGCGGCCCGTACGGAATATACGGATGACGAGTACCGCGCTTTCGAAAAGGTGCATATCCGGGAATCCCTAAAAAACAAGGAGGTGGACGATGTCGAACTGGACAGTTTCCTCCGCCGTGTCTTTTACCTTGCGTTCGATTCGACCAATTCCGCCGGATACCATAAACTGAAAGATCGTATCCATCAGTTACGGCAAGAGCAGCAGTTGCCGGACAAGATCATCTATTATCTTGCCACGCCGCCGGTGATGTACGAGTTGATCCCGACCTGCCTGAAAGAAAACGGGATGAATGTTGCCGGAAGCGAGGACGGTTGGCGCCGCGTGATCGTGGAGAAGCCTTTCGGAACGAGCCTCGAATCGGCCGAACGTCTGAACAAGCATCTCATCCATATCTTCGATGAGAAGGAAATTTACCGTATCGACCATTATCTGGGGAAAGAGACGGTGCAGAACATCCTGGTTCTCCGTTTCTCCAACGGCATATTCGAACCGTTGTGGAACCGTAATTACATCGACTCGATCGAGATCAGTGCCTCGGAAACACTTGGCGTGGAGAATCGCGGGAAATATTATGACGGGGCGGGGGCTTTGCGCGACATGATCCAGAACCATCTGATGCAACTGATGGCATTTACGGCGATGGAGTCGCCTTCGGTGTTCGACCCGGAGCCGATCCGTGACGAGATCGTGAAGGTATTCCGCGCTTTGCGTCCGTATAAGACGCATGATATGGACAACCTGATTGTGCGTGGCCAGTACGACGGCTATCGGGAAGAGAAGAATGTGGCGCCTGACTCCACTACGGAGACGTACGTCGCTATGAAAATGTTTATCGATAACTGGCGCTGGAGCGATGTCCCGTTCTATATCTTTACTGGGAAGAAATTGCCGGAAAAGAGTTCGGAGATCGTCGTGAACTTCAAGTCTACTCCTCACCAGCTTTTCGTCGGACAATGTTCGGGAGGTTCCTGCAACAAACTGATTATCCGTATCCAGCCGGACGAGAGCATCACGCTGAAGTTCGGCCTGAAAATGCCGGGAGCCGGTTTCACGGTGAAGCAGGTGGGTATGGATTTTCGCTATGATTCGCTTTCGAAGAACTATCTGCCCGATGCCTATGAACGCCTGTTGCTCGATGCCATGTTGGGCGATTCGACTTTGTATGCCCGTAGCGACGCTTTGGAGGCAAGCTGGCGGCTGATCGACCCGATCCTCCATCATTGGAAGGAGGAGGGTGCGAAGAACCTGTTCTTCTACGCCCCCGGTGAAGACGGCCCGATCGAAAAGGCCAAGTTGGGGATGACACCGAAGGATTGCCCTTGTCAAAGTTGTCAATGATAAAAAAGGATGATTATGATCATAGAGAATTTTAAAGATGATAAAGAGGCCCTCCGGGCAATGACCGGAGAGCTTGTCCGGTATATGGACCGGAAAGATGACGGCCTGCCTTTCAACCTCGCTTTGTCGGGAGGAGGGACGGCACAGAAGATGTTCGCTCTTTGGGTGGATGAATATAAGGATAAGATCGACTGGGATGCGATCCGTTTCTTTTGGGTCGATGAACGATGTGTTCCGCCAACTGACCCGGACAGTAATTATGGACATGCAAACGAGCTTTTGTTCAAGCCGCTGCATATACCCGCCGGTCATGTGCACCGCATTCATGGAGAAGTGGAACCTGGTACGGAAGCGATGCGTTATTCGCGTGTCGTGAAAGAGTATCTGCCCCGGCACGGGCAATTGCCCTATTTTGATTGCATCATCCTGGGTATCGGAGGTGATGCGCATACTGCGTCCATTTTTCCGGATACCTTGCCGCTGTTGACGGACAGCCGTAATTACGCCGTTTCCCAACATCCCGAATCCCATCAGTTCCGTATCACGATGACCGGCCCGCTGATCCTGAACGATTCGCCGTTGCTGGTCTCGGTCTTGGGGACGGGAAAGAAAGAGATGCTCGAAGAGCTGAAAAAAGGCTATTCGGCAACCCATCCTACGCCTGCCGCCTATATCCTTACTCATGCGGTAGAGGCGTTTGTATACACGACCTTATGATAAGGTGGGGTGGAGTGAGAATAAAAAAGAGGTTCAACTGCAAAAAATGATGCTGCTGAACCTCTTTTTTTGTTGTAATTTATTATTTCGATGTTTTCATCGAGAGCTTTTCCAAGAAGTAAACGATGGCGTAGCCTAAAACCATCAGGCCGACAGCTTCCCAAACAAGTTGATTCGGCATGATGTTGGCTTCGACTAAAGGCTTTACAATGCCGTGGCTGTCCGTATAAGTCTCGATCGTTTCCTTCCAGGGCCAAACCTTGTTTAGCGAACCGAGCATAAAACCGGCCAATACGGAGATCGTAATGTCGTGGAACCGGCGGAGAGCGAACGAAAGCACACGGGAGAAACTGGTGATACCGATTGCCGCACCGCAGATAAACACTAACATTACGGGAATATTGAATGTCTTTACCGCCTCCATGATATAAAAATATTTGCCTAACAGCACTAAAATGAAACTACCCGATATACCCGGCAGGATCATGGCACAGATGGCTATCGCTCCGCAAAGGAAGATAAAGAACAGGTTGGAAGGTGTCTCGGCTGGTGTCGCAACCGTTATGTAGAATGCAATAACGATCCCGATGATATAACTCAGGATCGTTTTCCAATCCCATTTCTTGATATCTTTGGAAACGAACCAGGTGGAAGCAAGTACCAATCCGAAGAAGAAGGACCAGACCAGAATAGGGTGGTCTGTCAACAGCCAGGTGATGATTTTTGCCAACGAGAAGATACTGATCCCGATCCCTGCAATGATGGATAACAGGAAGTTGGCATTGATTGCTTTCCAGAATGCCGCGATTTTTCCGGTAAAAAGTAGTTTGAGACTGGCTCCGTTAATACTTTTGATCGAGTCGATCAACTCTTCATAGATTCCGACAATGAAGGCGATGGTCCCGCCTGATACGCCAGGCACGACGTCTGCCGCACCCATACCCATGCCTTTTAGAACTAAGAGGCCGTAGTCTTTTAGATTTCTTTTCATGTTTAATTATTATTATCCTTATTCTTGAGGAATTCTTTCACCAGGTCTTCCGGTGGAATATGTTTGCTGCCGATACGCTCGATTATCCCTTCATAACTGAGCCCGGCATTTTTTAGATAATCGAGCAATTCTTCGGGAGATGTCTGCCTGTAGTGCTCACCGAAATGTTTCATATCTCCTTTTGCCAGATATGCCATTGCCATATGAAGATGCATATAAGGCATTTCCGGACTGCCTTCCAACACTTTTTTATAGTATTGCAAGGCTTTGTCGATATCTCCTTTCATAAACAAATATTGGCCGGCACGGTATAAGCTTTCGAAGTCTTCTTGCTGCTTGTCTTCCACTTGGTCGAGGGCGGTGAAAAGGCGTTCAGTCGCTTCCATAGCCTTGTGTTCGTCTCCGTTTTCCAGATATGTAAGGGCCAGTAAGGAAAGGATGCGGATATTCTTCGGGAATAGCCTGGACGCTTGCATCAGGGCATCAGAGGCTTCTTTGTCACGTCCTGTTTCGACACAACATCGGATATAATTGATATAAATGCTTGAATCTTTCAGCTGACGGTTCTGTCTTAGTAGCTCTTTCAGCAAAACATAAGCCTTTTCGTAGTTCTCCAGCTTAATGTAGCATTCGGCAAGCAGGGGAGTGATGCGAATGTGGATATCGTCGGTCGTTGCAATATCATTATATACCTCGATTGCCTTCTCGTAATTTTCGTTCATGTACAGGCAATAAGCCTTCAGAATCTTCAACTCTTCGTTCGAATCGTCGCATGTGAGGGCAAAGTCGAATGCTTCGATCGCTTTCTCATAGTCTCCGCTGATGGAATAGAGGCGACCCAAAGTGAACCAGTAGTCGTTGGAGTAGGGGTTCTTGTCGATCAGTTCGTTACAGACCTCGATCGCTCTTTTTATATCGCCCTCTATTTCTAAATTATAGCAAAGCTCGTCTTTCAGGATCAGGTTGTCCGGGAAAAGCATAAGTCCGCGATTGATGAAATCGTGTGCTTCCTTAGTCATTTCCACATCCCCTAAGATTGGTGCGATATATTCGAATAGCGTTTCTAAATACTCGCATTTGTTGGCGATGAGTTTTTCTACATGTCCGATTACTTTGTCATACGAATCTTGCATGACGTAACATTCGAGACGCAGCATGTCGAGATCTTGATTGTCGGTTTCAGCTATTGATTCGATCAGAGCGAGCGCACTGTCATAGTCCTCGTTGTAGACATACGACTTGCATTGCCTGATCTGCAAATCGGGATTACCGGGATGAAGCCGTAGCCCTAGGGCCAGGACTTCATCATAGTAAGTATAATCATCAGATTCTTCAAAACTGTCCAACAGTTCATCGATTTCATCGGCATCAAAATAGGCGTCCTTACCTTCCTGGTGGCCGGTCAGATAACGTTGTAACAGGCGTGAAATATCTTTTTTCTTCATACTATATAATTGTTAATCAATGTGCCAATATGCCAATGCAATTGCATTCTTCCATTGGCACATTATCCCATTGGGATATTATTTATCTTTTACCTTGCTCCATGTATCTTTCAAGGATACTGTGCGGTTGAAGACTAATTTATCGACTGTAGAATCTTTATCTACATTGAAATAGCCGATACGCTGGAACTGTAGGTAGTCGAGCGGTTTGGAGTCTGCCAGGAACTTTTCGACATAACAATTTGTCAATACTTTCAAGGAGTCCGGGTTGATGATCTCTTTCATTGCTTCTAAAGGCGAGCAGTTTTTTGCTTCGCGGATAGCCGCCATCTCGTCGCGCGGGTTTTCCACTTTCCACAGGCGGTCGTATAGACGGACTTCTGCCGGCAGACAGTGTGCACAACTCAACCAATGGAGCGTACCTTTTACTTTCCGGTTGCTGTCCGGCATTCCGCTCTTGGTGTTCGGGTCGTATTCGCAATAGATTTCCGTAATCTCGCCGTTCTCGTCTTTCTTGCAGCCTGTACATTTTACGATATAAGCGTTTTTCAAGCGAACTTCCTGGCCGGGAGTCATACGGAAAAATTTCTTCGGAGCATCTTCCATAAAGTCTTCCCGTTCGATCCACAGATCGCGGCTGAATTCGATCGTATGGCTACCTGCCGACAGATCTTCCGGATTGTTGATCGCCTCCATCTCTTCCACTTGCCCTTCCGGATAATTGGTGATAATGAGTTTAACCGGGTTCAACACGGCCGATACACGGGTTGCACGAGTATTGAGGTCTTCGCGGACGGCACTTTCCAGTAGCGCAAATTCATTCAGCGCATCATAAGTGGTATAGCCGATCTTGTCGATGAACTTATGAATTGCTTCCGGTGAATAACCGCGACGGCGGAAACCGCAGATTGTCGGCATACGGGGATCGTCCCAGTCGTGTACCAAGCCTTCTTTTACAAGGATCAGCAGGTTGCGTTTGCTCATCAGCGTGTAACTTAGGTTCAGTTTATTGAACTCCGTCTGACGCGGACGGTTGTCGTTCAGATCCTTGCCCTCTTTCAACCAGTCGATGAACAGATCGTACAACGGACGATGCACGACAAATTCAAGTGTACACAACGAGTGAGTGACACCTTCGAAGAAGTCGCTCTGTCCGTGTGCGAAATCGTACATCGGGTATGCTTTCCACTTGTCGCCCGTACGGTGGTGTGGAGTCTTGACGATACGGTAGATGATCGGGTCGCGGAAGTGCATGTTCGGATTTGCCATGTCGATCTTGGCACGCAATACCATCGAACCTTCTTCCAACTCGCCGCTGTTCATCTTGTGGAACAGCTCCAGGTTCTCTTCGATCGGGCGGTCACGGTAGGGACTGTTTGTTCCCGGTTGTGTCGGTGTCCCCTTCTGGGAGGCGATCTGTTCGGAAGTCTGCTCGTCGATGTATGCTTTTCCCTCCTTGATCAACTGGATAGCGAAGTCCCAGAGTTGCTGGAAGTAGTCGGATGCGTAATATATGTTATTCCAGTGGTAACCCAACCATTCGATGTCTTCTTTGATGGCGTCCACATATTCCAGATCTTCTTTTACCGGATTGGTATCGTCGAAGCGTAGGTTGCAAACACCTCCATATTTTTGTGCAATGCCGAAATCCAGACAGATGGCTTTGGCATGTCCGATATGCAGGTATCCGTTTGGTTCGGGCGGGAAGCGTGTTTGCACACGTCCCTTGTTTTTGCCTTCCGCCAAATCTTTTTCCACCATTGCTTCAATGAAGTTCAAGCTCTTTTTACCTTCTTCTTCGTTTGTTTTGATATCGCTCATCTTTGTAGTTAATTTGTCTATTCAAAGTTTGCAAAGATAGTGAAATAAAGGCCGGAATGCAACTGTTTTGCAACTTTTCTTTTGTCCTGTTTTTTCAGAAGGGAAGAGCTCTCGCACGCATTTCTCTTTTCGAACGAAGTGAGAGAGATTTACTTTTCTTTACTTTACTTTTCTTTTCTTTGTGTACTTAAATGCCGTTTTGGGGGAGTTTTTTCCGACAAAACCCGAGTTTTGGAGAAATTTATTATTTGACTTATTGTTGTTTTTGATGGTTGAAAAAGCACTTGTTTTTGTCTGTATTGATATCTGAATACACTTGCATGAAACAGTAATTACACTTGCATGGAATTACAAATGCACTTGCATGGATTTCCTCGCTGTCTTTAGGTTAGGGTTATTGTATTAAATCAGGCTTATCAGAAGCGCAATGTTTAAGAAGGTTACAAGTGCTCCTAAAGTGACTAAAATGATCGTTGTGGATCGTGAATTCACAAATTTGCCCATCACTTTTTTACTGGATGTCAGGTAAACTTGTGTAAAAACTGTGATTGGTAACTGTATACTTAGCAGCATCTGCGAATAGATCAAGCCTTTGAACGGATCACCCACGACAAATATGATAAGCAGGGCTGGGATGAACGACAACAAGACTCCTAATTTGGAATGGAGGTCTTTGTGGTTATAAGCTTCACCATATAACCCTGCAAAGATGGATGCTCCGGCTATTCCAGAGGTGATTGTGGAGGAAATACCTGCCAGCAGGAGTGCTCCGGCGAATATGATACCTGCATTATTTCCGACCAATGGTACTAATAGCTGTTGTGCCTGGTCCAGTTCGTCTACCGCAATATTCTGTTTGAAGAAGGTTGCTGCTGCCAGTATAATCATGGCAGAGTTGATCGCCCAGCCGATAACCATCGATAACAGTGTATCGTAGAACTCATATTTCAATTGTTTTTTGATCACCGATTCGTCCTCAAGGTTCCATTCTCGGCTCTGTATGACTTCCGAGTGAAGAAACAAATTGTGGGGCATGACAACGGCTCCCAGTACACTCATGATAATTAACATGGAGTTCTCCGGGAAAGTCGGTTTTATCCATCCTTCGATGGCTGCTTCCCATTGTACGTCTACTAATGCCAGCTCATAGAGAAACGAAAGTCCGATGATTGAGACGAACATGATAATCCAGCGTTCTATTTTGCTGTACGTATTGGTAAGTAACATTCCGAGGCAGACAACCGTCACGATGACTGCGCCAACTTTGATTGGCATTCCGAATAGCATCCGCAGAGCAATGGCACCTCCCAACACCTCGGCAAGCGAGGTCGAAATGCTGGCCAGCATGGCGGAGATCAGGATGGGACGGCTCAGCACGCGCGGCATATATTTGTTGGTTGCCTCCGAAAGGCAAAGTCCAGTCACGATCCCCAAGTGGGCGACATTATGCTGGATGATGATCAGCATGATGGAAGAAAATGTGACAACCCAGAGCAAGGCATAACCGAATTCGGAGCCGGCAGCCAGATTGGTAGCCCAGTTCCCCGGATCGATAAAACCTACGGTAACAAGTAATCCTGGCCCGATATACTTTAACAGGTCCAGAGCGCCGGCACTCGGACGGTGGTTGATTTTGAGTTTGTCTAATATGTTCATATTAATAGTTTATGTTATTGTTGTGCATGATGATTCATCAGTGAACTAACAAATAAGGCAAGCCTACGATATTATACACCGATAAATTCTCATTTACCATCCAAAGATATAAAATATTTAATGGTGGAAATGTTTATGATAATTGATAATTTTTATCGGCTGATTATTTCCCTTTTAGGGGAATGTCAGTACGAATGTTGTCCGCTTGGCGGCCGGTGCGCTCTTCAGGGCGATGCTGCCTCCCGAAAGGCGCATGATCTGACGGGAGATGGATAGTCCGATGCCACTGCCGCCCTCTTTGGTGGTAAAGAATGGAACGAAAATGTGTTCGGCCTCTTCTTGCGGAATAACAGGCCCGTTATTGCTGACTTCAATCAGGACGGCTTCTTCTACGTTACAATAGGCTTTTACTTCGATTAGACCATCCGCTTGCTCGCAACCGATTGCCTGCATGGCGTTTTTCAGCAGATTCAAGACAACTTGCGAGATCAAATTCTCGTCTGCATAGACGATCAGGTCGGAAGGCTCTACACTGACGTTGATCGTAATGTTGGGAAAATTAGTATGATGTCGAGCCAGCTTTACCATGCGTTCCGCAAATTTCTGGACATAGAATAGAGTGGGCTCCGGCGTCGGAATATGTGTGAATTTACGGTATGACTCCACGAAAGAAATTAGGCTTTTCCCTGTTGTGCTGATTACTTCCAGCCCGTTGCGTATCTCGTCATCCGCGTTTTGGTGCAAAGAGAGAAGTGTGTCGCTTAGAGATGTGATAGGAGTGACTGAATTCATGATTTCATGCGTTAAGACGCGTGTCAGGCGAATCCATGAATCGATTTCCTTATCGTCCAGCTCACTGTTAATGTCGTTAATTGCTAAAATGCGTACATGTTTGTCCTGTAGTGTCATTTCCGAAACACGGATAGACAGGTGAACGTTGCCACGTTCATTGGTAAAAGATATCTGATGTTTGTCGCCCGGTTGGATGTTTTGTATGACGGTTTTCAGGTTCTCGTCTATACGAGCAAGTTGGCGTACATTCGTAAAGACGGCTAGTCCGAGCAAGCGCAAAGCCTCGTTGTTCGTCTGATAAATCACACCGTTGTCATCGAGCACTATAATACCAGTATTGACGCAGTTCATAATCAGTTCGTAATATTTTTCTTTCTGGGCGGCATCCGCTTTGGCCTGGAAAAGAATCTGCGTGATGCGGTTAAGCGATTCGCTAACCAGTTTGTCGTTCGACGAGCGTCCACGTGTCGCATATCGGAAAGCATAGTCACTGTTGTCTATCGCATCGAACATGAAAGCTACCTTTTGGGCGTTTCGCTTGTCGGACAGCAGGACTAACCTGAGGAAGAAAGACCACACGGATAAGATCGGGACAAACCACACCCATTCCTGCTGGAGAACTAAATAAGTACCGGCTATTGTCAGAAGTATGAAAACAGCAATACGGAGATAGAAATTATGGTAAAGACCTTTCAACAACATTATAGTTCGTATCGTTTAATCTTGTTGTATAAAGTCTGGCGGGAAATACCTAACTGGCTTGCAACAAGTGACAAATTTCCACTATACTTGTCCATCGCGTTTTTAATCATGTTATATTCCATCTCTTCCAAGGTTGTCGCCTCTTTTGTCACCGGCTTTTTTTTCGCCCGTGGAAAATCGAAATCGTTGCCGTCCAACACACTCCTTTCGGCAATGATGACGGCTTTTTCGATTGTGTGTTCGAGTTCCCGGATATTCCCGAACCAAGGTTGCGCTTTCAGCTTCTCTTTGGCATCCAGGCTGAGACACATGGCTGTTTTTCCATATATCTTGGTATATTTGGAAAGGAATATTTCGGTAAGGGGTACGATGTCTTCCGGTCGTTCTCTGAGTGGCGGTATCTCCACATGAATCGTATTGATACGATAGAGCAGATCCTCGCGAAAATCTCCTTTCTGTACCATTTCCTGTAAGTCACGGTTGGTGGCACAAATCAGGCGAATATTGACCGGGATAGGCGTATTGCTTCCTACACGGACGATGCTACGGCGTTGCAAAGCAGTCAATAATTTGGCTTGTAAATGGTAGGAGAGGTTTCCTATCTCGTCAAGAAACAGTGTGCCTTTGTTGGCAACCTCGAATTTCCCCGGACGGTCTGCCCGAGCATCGGTAAATGCACCTTTGACATGTCCAAACAGTTCGCTTTCGAAAAGAGTTTCCGTGATGGCCCCCATATCGACTGGGACCAATGTCTCCTTTTTCCGGTTGGAAAGTAGATGGATCTCGCGGGCAAGCATCTCCTTACCTGTCCCGTTTTCCCCAGTCACCAATATGTTGGCATCCGTCCGGGCTACTTTTTCAATTAGGGAACGAAGTTGCTGCATGGCGTTACTTTCCCCCCAAAACATTCCGCTTTCTTTGGAAACGACGAGTTTGTCTGTGGCGATCGAAATGCCTTTACGGTTTGCCGTTCGGATATTATAGGCCGTTTTCAATGTTTCCAGCAGTTTGGCGTTATCCCAGGGCTTGACCACGAAATCGGCCGCTCCTTCCTTGATTCCCCGTACGGCAAGGTCGATGTCCGCATAGGCCGTGAAAAGAACGACCTGTATCGAAGCA
>OGZW01002076.1_pt1 | contig 15949 bp, 14 predicted proteins | sample 1577001 | NCBI WGS metagenome assembly OGZW01 (sample SAMEA3541519, study PRJEB24748) | human gut metagenome | biome: human gut; feature: human-associated habitat; material: faeces | place: China | collected 2012 | reverse complement strand
ATCGGGGTAAAGAACTGTCCGTTATTCCCATGACTGACACACTCCATGACTTTCTAAACCGCAAGATAGATGTGGAGTATGCAAAGTTAGCCGGGGATACTGCGGAGGTTTTCAGGCTGCAGCTGTTCCGATTAATGATGATGCTGTTTAAAGTGGCAAATTTTGTCTTCGTGGCAATCTGGGTGTCGCTGTTTTTGTGCAAGATTACAGGGTATGATATTTACCCGATGCACGGCGAGCTGCTGGAATGTACATATAAGACTTTTGCTTTTCTCGTACTTTCCATTCCGGCGATACTGACAACCCCGGAATGCAAGGCACTGGTAAAAAAGAACGGGATTTGGCTTACTTCGGCAGTATGTATTTTTGCATATACGGCGGGGTTGTTTTTGATACTGGCATTTCTGATGTAGACGGTTAAGCAGGCGAAAACCTGCTTTTTTTGTATACTGAAATTCAGCATATTAATGTTGCTAATTTAAAACATTTTTTTTGATGCCGATTGATTTACTCGGCAAGAAAGAGAGGGACTTATGATGCCTAGATTACGGCGCCGATTGGCGCGTAAAGCAGCAATGGAAAAGGTTGTGACGGTGGCTTCTTGGCTACCGCCAGTTGTCATTTCCGGTTTGGCGTATTACGCCATTGGAAAATGGCTTCTGGTTGCTATAAAGAGCGGTCTGGCTGTCAAGATTCTCTTGACGGTCGCCAAGGCTTATGCAGCCCTTTGGGGATGCGCTGCACTTATCCTTGTGGTATGTGTAGTGTCAGGTGCCGCACTTGACCCGTTGAACCGGGCTTGGCGAGAGCTTGAAGACCGCCGAAACCGCTGACCAGGTATGCCGCTGCTGCAAAGGCTGCGGCATATATGCTTCTGACGGGAAAAATAAAAAACTGTATAACGATTGAGACCCCAAAAGGAATTCCATACACCGCGGAAGTGACGGATATCGTGCGCGGGGAATCTCAGGTTTCCTGCGCTGTGGTCAAGGATGGCGGCGATGATCCGGATGTGACCAGCGGAAGTAAAATCTGTGCCACGGTCACCGCGGACAACCGTGGGGATGGAGAAAAAGAACTTCTGCAGATTGACGGAGGAAAGGGTGTGGGCCGTGTGACGAGACCCGGGCTGGATCAGCCCGTAGGCAATGCCGCAATCAATCATGTGCCGCGGGAAATGATCACCCGGGAAGTGCAGGAAGTGTGCCGGATTTGTGATTTTCACGGAACACTGCATATTCTGATTTCTGTGCCGGATGGGGAAGCACTTGCAGAGCGTACGTTTAATCCAAGACTGGGGATTGTCGGGGGAATCTCAATACTGGGGACGACAGGAATTGTGGAACCGATGAGCAGTCAGGCACTTAAGGAGACCATTCGTGTGGAACTCCGCCAGCAGCGTGCAGAAGGGCAGACCATTGCGGCAGTTTCACCGGGAAATTATGGATTGGATTTCATGCAGCAGACCTATGGATATGATCTTGACCGCAGTGTGAAATGCAGTAATTTTATCGGTGAGACGATCGATATGGCGGCGGAACTGGGATTTTGTGCAATGCTTCTGACCGGACATATTGGAAAACTGATTAAGGTGGCGGGAGGCATTATGAACACCCATTCCCATGAGGGAGATTGTCGGATGGAACTTTTAGCGGCAGCCGGCATCCGTGAAAATGTATCTTTAGAATGTTTAAAGAAGATTTTAGATTGCGTCACAACCGAGGAAGCACTTGCGTTTATTGATGCCGAAGGTAAAAAAGAAGAGGTTATGGAAGATATCATGGAAAAAATTGATTTCTATCTGAAAAAACGTGCGGCCGGTCGGTTACTGATCGAGTGTATTGTCTATTCCAATACCTACGGGCTGCTTGGGATGACTGCAAAAGCAGAAGAATTACTCAGGAGGTTGCTATGATTTATTTTGTCGGAGCAGGAAGCGGGGCACCGGATCTGATTACTGTGCGGGGAATGCGTCTGCTGCAGAAAGCAGATGTCATCATCTATGCCGGTTCGCTGGTCAATCCACAGCTTCTCGATTATGCAAAAGAGGGCTGTGAGATTCATAACAGCGCCAAAATGACACTTGAAGAGGTTGTTTCGGTGATGGAACAGGCAGAAAAAAATAATTTAATCACGATTCGACTTCATACGGGAGAACCCAGTATATACGGAGCGGTGCGGGAACAGATGGATATTCTCGATCAGAAGGGGATTGCGTATGAGAGTTGTCCGGGTGTGAGTGCCTGTTTTGGAGCAGCGGCATCGCTGAATCTGGAATATACCCTTCCGGATGTGTCACAGTCACTGATCATCACCCGGATGGCCGGAAGGACGGCGGTACCGGAAAAGGAGAGTATTGAGAGTTTTGCCGCACACCATGCTTCCATGGCAATTTATCTGAGTACCGGAATGCTGGAGGAATTATCACGGCGCCTTGTAAATGGTGGATATGAGCCGGATACACCTGCGGCACTGGTGTACAAGGCAACCTGGTCGGACGAGGAAGCATATATCTGTACTGTGCAGGAGCTGCCGGAGGTGGCAAAGAAACATAATATTACAAAAACCGCTCTGGTGCTGGTCGGGGATGTAATATCAAATCAGCATTATACGCGCTCCAGACTCTACGCACCGGATTTTACAACTGAATTCCGCAAGGCAAAAACACCAAAAAACGCAGAAGACGATAGATCAATGCGTGACACGGATGCGGGAAAGGAGTTACTGGAATGATCCTGTATATGACCTGGTTTTCGGAACGTGGAAGAGAGCTTGCGGCACGAATTACAGAACTTTCACTTTCTGTTTCGTATGGATTATGGCAGAGCCGTTACGGTGGTCACCCTGCGGTTTCAAAGATACAGATAAGAGAAAGAGGAAACCGGTCACTTCCGGATTTTCTGGAGGAGGCTTTTGCACAACAGTTTCCCGTGATTTTCATTGGAGCTCTCGGGATTGCCGTACGGGCCATCGCACCTTTGATCCGCCACAAAACCGTGGACAGTCCGGTACTGGTGCTGGATGAGGCCGGACAGTTTGTGATTCCGGTGCTGTCTGGACATCTGGGTGGTGCCAATGAACTGGCGCAGCAGATCGCAGAATCATTGCATTCCGCTGCGGTTGTGACGACGGCAACAGACGTGAATGGGCTTTTTGCCGTTGATGTGTTTGCAAGAAAAAATGGACTGCGGGTGTGTAACCCCGAAGCGATCCGGCATGTGTCCGGAAAACTGTTACAGGGCGAAATCATTGTGATGGCGGTAGATCCGGCATGTATGTCCCCGGAGGAGGTGGCAAAATTACAGCCGCCAAAGGAAGTAAGGCTGATTTCGTGGAACGAAGCACAGGCAGGACATGCTGTGGATGTGTGGATTACAAAAAAAGAGCCACGGGAATACCGTAAAACGCTTATTTTAGCTCCGAAAACAACGGTGCTTGGCATGGGATGCAGAAAAAATAAAAGTTATAACGAGATAAAACAAATGATAAAAACATTGGTGGATAGCAGAAAAATAGACCTGAATGATATCTATGCCCTGGCATCGGTTGATGTGAAGGAAAAAGAATCCGGTCTGTGGGAGCTGGCACAGCATTTGCGGGTACCGTTTGTCGTTTTTTCTGCCGGAGAACTGAAAAAAGTGCCGGGTGATTTCACTGCATCCGCGTTTGTGGCTCAGACAGTGGGAGTGGATAATGTGTGTGAGCGTGCTGCGGTCGCTGCAGCAGACGGAGGTAGTTTGCTGATACATAAGCAGGCTATGGATGGCGTGACAATTGCCGTGGCAAAACGGGAGAAAATCGTATTGCAGTTTGTGTGAGACGAAAGGAAGGAGAAAGAAATGAAACACCGGATTTATGTGGTCGGTATGGGACCGGGACAGGAAAATATGATGACGCAGGAAGCCATGCAGGTGTTAGAAGCCAGTGATGTGATCATCGGTTATACCGTATATCTGAAATTGCTTGGGGAACGGTTCGGGGGCAAAGAATTATTGTCTACACCGATGCGGCAGGAGCGGGAACGCTGCCAGATGTGTTTCGAGAAGGCAAGAGAAGGCAAAAAAGTGGCATTGATCTGCAGCGGGGATGCCGGAATTTACGGGATGGCATCCCTGATGCTGGAAATCGGAAAATTATATGATGATTGTATCATTGAAGTAATTCCCGGAATAACAGCAGCAAGCAGCGGTGCGGCAGTGCTTGGGGCTCCTCTCAACCATGATTTTTGCGTGATCAGCCTGAGTGATCTTCTCACCCCGTGGGAGAGGATTAAAAAGCGGCTGATTGCAGCCGCGGAGGGAGATTTTGCAATGGCAATTTATAATCCGTCGAGCCATAAACGGGCAGACTATCTGGAGCGTGCCTGCAGAATTCTGATGGAACACGGGGTGGAACCGGAGCGTGCCTGTGGGTATGTGGAAAATATCGGACGCGATGATACGCATGCCGTAACCCTTACCATGGCGGAACTGGTGCATACACAGGTGAACATGTTTACCACAGTATTTATCGGGAATTCCCAGACAAAAATTATTGATGGAAAGCTTGTGACACCGAGAGGATACCATATATAGCAGCAGAAAACGGGGAAGAGGAATAAGATGGCAGAGAAAGTGTTAATTTATGCGGGAACAACGGAAGGTCGTCTTCTCGCACAGGAACTTTCACGGGCACATATTGCCTGTGATGTGCATGTAGCAACCGAATACGGTCAGATGGTCATGCCGGAACTTGCCGGGGTGAAGGTCTGTGTAGGAAGACTGGACGTAGAGGAAATGCGCGCCCTGCTGAAAAAAAACGGACAGAACAACTATGCGGCAGTCGTGGATGCTACGCATCCGTTTGCCACAGAAGTGTCTGCCAACATCCGGGAGAGTACAAAAGGAAGTGGAATTCCATATCTGCGTCTCCAGCGGCGAATGGACGATGGAATCTGTAGCATACCGGAAAACGAAGGCATGAAAGAGCGCGCTGGAACCGTGCATGTGTTTGCCGATTATGAAAGCTGTGTCCAGACACTTACGGACACATCCGGAAACATTCTTCTGACAACCGGAAGCAAAGAGCTGGCGGTATTTGCACCCCTGAAGGAGCGTTTGTTTGTGCGTGTGCTTCCCGGATTGGAGAGTATCGGTCTCTGTGAAAAGGCGGGTATCCGCGGAAAGCAGATTCTTGCGATGCAGGGCCCGTTTTCGGAGGAAATGAATCTGGCAATGATCCATCAGTTTTCGATCCGCTATCTGGTTACAAAAGCCAGTGGTGCGCACAGCGGATTTCAGGAAAAACTTGCGGCAGCACAGAAGGCAGGGATTACGGCATGCGTGATCGGAAAACAGGAACAGGAGCAGGGAATGTCTTATGCACAGGTAACCGAAACACTTTCCCGTTTGCTTGGACATACGATTTCCGGTCGTCCGGAGGTGGAAATTTCCCTGATTGGCATCGGTATGAGTGCGGCGACACTGACACAGGAAGCAAAAAGAGCGCTGGAAGAGTCTGATGTGGTTTTTGGGGCAGAACGGATGCTCGAAGTGGTGGAAAACAGTAAGGAAACCTATCCTTTTTATCTCGCAAAAGATATTTTACCGGTTTTAAGACAAAAGGAATCCCAAATGGATGGCCAGAAACTGAAAGTCTCCATATTATTTTCCGGAGATACTGGATTTTACAGTGGAACAGAAAAAATAAAAACAGAATTAAATAAAAATAATTACAAAAAAATTCGTATTTTTCCAGGAATTTCATCCGTTTCCTACCTCTCTGCGGCAACGGGAATTGCCTGGCAGGATGCAAAAATTATAAGTATCCACGGGAAAAAAGATACCGCAGAGACCAGAGCACTCGTTCTCGATGCAATCCGGCATTTTCCCAAGACGTTTCTGCTGGTTTCCGGGGTGGAGGATGTCCGACGGATCGGATGCTGGATAGAAGAAGAAAAATTGACGCAAACCCGCATGATTGCTGGGTTTCAGCTTTCTTATGATGCAGAAAAAATCCGCGAATTATCGTGCAAAGAGGCAAAAAATACAAAAGAAGAGGGACTGTATACCCTGTTATTATGCAATGAAAATGTGCAAAAAAGACGTCTTGTTCCAGGGATGTCTGATGAATCATTTTTGCGTGTCGTGGAAGGGGAAAAAACGGTTCCAATGACCAAGGAAGAAGTGCGTGCACTTTCATTATGCAAACTTGGCCTGACAGAAGATGCTGTGGTATACGATGTGGGGAGTGGTACCGGATCGATTGCAGTGGAATGTGCAACGTGCAGTCCGGGGATTCGTGTGTACGCCATTGAGCAAAAAGCCACAGCACAGCAGCTTCTGCGCCGGAATCTGGAAAAATTTCATCTGGCAAATGTGATTCCGGTGGATGGGAAAGCACCGGATATATTGGAATCCCTGGAACCTCCGACACATGTATTCATTGGGGGAAGCAGTGGGCAGCTTGCGGATATTCTGCATGTCATCTGGGAGAAGAATCCACGGGCACGCGTGGTTGTCAATGCCATAAGTCTTGAAACCGTGGCTCAGATTACAGAACTTGCTGCAGGGAAAATGCAGACAGAAATCATACAGGTGCAGGTCAGCAGGGCAAAAACCGTGGGAACCTATCATCTGATGCAGGCTGAGAACCCCGTATATATCTGTGTGCTGACGATGGCATAATGAGGAGAGAACTATGTTACACAGTGGAATGGTACTGGCAGCGCCGCAAAGCGGCAGTGGAAAAACGACAATCACCTGTGCGTTGCTGGCAGCAATGAAAAACAGAAAACTTGCAGTTCGTGCGTTCAAAAGCGGACCAGACTATATTGATCCCATGTTTCACCGTCAGGTGATTGGTGTACCGTCGCGCAATCTGGATACGTTTTTTTCAGGGGCAGATCAGATCCGGGAACTGTATGGATATGACCGGGAGAGCTTCTCTTATTCGGTGATCGAGGGAGCCATGGGATTATACGATGGCCTAGGAGGCACACAAAAAGAGGGCTCCGCCTATCATCTGGCACAGACCCTGGATCTGCCGGTTGTGCTTGTGCTGGATGCCCGTGGGATGGGGCGCACGATGGTTGCACTTCTGGCAGGGATATTACAGTATGACAGGGATCACCGGATCATTGGTGTGATATTAAACCGGACATCGGAGGGATTCTGCAGGACAATGACACCAGTGATTGAGGAAGAACTGGGGCTTCCGGTGCTGGGATGCTTTCCGGTACAGAAAAGTCTGCATCTGGAGAGCCGGCATCTGGGTTTGAAAATGCCACAGGAAATGGAAGGTCTGCGCAAGCAGGTCAATCAGGCTGCGGAAAAACTGGAAGAGACCGCAGATCTGGATCGGATGCTGCAGCTGTTGCAAAGCTGGGCACTTTTACATGCGTTTCGGGACGGAAAAACGAAACTGCCTAAATTACAGGAACCGGGAAAAGATAAAGGGGTTTTACAGAAAAAGAAAAAACAGCAGGAGGAATGTCCGGTTATTGCAGTTGCAAAAGATGAGGCATTTTGTTTTTATTATGAGGATAACCTGCGTCTTCTGGAAGCGTATGGTGGAAAACTCGTCTGGTTTTCACCGCTTGCACAGGAAAAAATTCCAGAGGAAGCGGATGCGCTTCTTCTGGGAGGAGGCTATCCGGAGTTGTGTGCCCGGCAGCTTTCAGAAAATGTCTCCATGCGCAATTCCATCCGGGAGGCAATTGAAAATGGTATGCCGTCCGTGGCAGAGTGCGGCGGGTTTATGTATCTGCATGAATCCATGACAGATGAAGAAGGAGAAAACTGGCCGATGGCAGGTATCATAACGGGCAGCTGTCATAACCGGGGAAAACTTGTACGTTTTGGCTATGTGAATGTGACGGAACAGACGTCCCATTTCCTGGCGGGAAAACCTGTCCGTGCACATGAATTTCATTACTATGACAGTGACAACAATGGAGAAAGCTGCGTGGCCGTGAAACCGGTAAGCGGAACATCCTGGACATGTATCCACGAGGATGACAGAAACTGGTGGGGTTATCCACATTTGTATTATCCGTCCAATCCGGCATTTGTGGAACACTTTGTACAGGCAGCACGCTTATATCACAGAGAGAGGAATGCAAAATAACATGAAAAAAGCAATTTTAATTGTGAGTTTTGGAACAACCTATCCGGATACCCGGCAGAAAAATATTGCAGCCATCACGCGGCAGGTCCGGGCATTGTATCCGGATGCCGTGGTAGAGGAAGCTGTCTCGAGTACGATTGTGCGTAACGCAATGAAAAAGCGCGAGCATATAGAAGCAAAGAGTCCGACGGAAGCTCTCGAAAGCATGAAAAAACAGGGAGTGACGCATGTAGCTGTATTTCCTACCCATGTGATTGACGGAATTGAAAATCACAGACTCAAGGAAGCGGCGAAAAAATATGCCGGTGCTTTCGAACAGATTGCAGTTGCCGATGCGCTTTTGGCAAAACCGCAGGATTATGAGGATGTGGCAAAAGCACTGTGGGAGTCGCTGAAGGAAGAGGTGGGAGATTTCCCATTGATTTTGATGGGGCATGGAACCGAACATGCGGCAGATGCCAGTTATGCGATGATGGAACAGTCGCTGCGTGCTTATGCAAAGCATGAAATCTATATCGCAACAGTGGAGGGAAGTATTACCATTAAAGATGTGATTGCACGGATGAAGTCCGGGCCGCAGAGCAGACAGAACGGGAAAGTGCTTCTTACACCGTTTATGCTGGTGGCGGGAGACCATGCAAATAATGATATGGCAGGCGGCATGCAGGACGGGGAGCAGCCGGATGCGGATTCCTTTGCCGGAAAATTGCAGGCGGCCGGATACCAGCCGGAATGTGTGATTCGGGGAATTGGGGAGTATCCGGCTGTCCGGGAGGTGTATCTGACTCATTTGCGACAGGTAACAAAAAAATTATTTTGTGATTTAACAACAGAAAATCGTCCGGGTATCCTTTATGGAATCGGTGTGGGACCGGGAGATCCAAAACTTATGACCATACAGGCATTGGAAACGATTCGCAGCTGTGATCTCATTGTGCTTCCGGCGGTGTCAAAAGAGGAATGTTATGCGTATCGGATCGTGGAGCAGGTTTGTCCGGAAATTGCAGATATGCCGCTTCTTTGTATGCCATTTCCGATGATCAAAGATGCGCAGAAACTGGAACTGGCACACAAACGGATTTATGATGCTGTGGAAGATTATCTCCGACAGGGATTGCGGGTAGGAATGCTCACAATTGGAGATCCGGGGATATATTCTACCTATATGTATATGCACAGATGTGCAGCAGATGCCGGCTGGGAGGCGCGGATCGTAAGTGGTGTGCCGTCGTTTTGTGCAGTAGCGGCAAGACTGGGGATTTCTCTGGGAGAAAAAGATGAGGAAATCCATATTATTCCGGCGGCGTATGACGTGCGTGAGTCACTCGGTTTTCATGGTACACGCATTTATATGAAATCCGGGAAAAAACTCGAAGAGTTATTACGGGTGCTCCGGGAATCGATGCAGGATAAAGAGAGCAGAGCGCACCAGGACATTTATGGAATATCCAATTGCGGCATGGAGAATGAACAGGTGTATTGTGGCCTGGATGAACTGGAACAGGCAAAAGGATATCTGACAACTGTGATTGTGAAGGAACATGTGGTACAATAGAAAGCGTTCGATTTTAGAAAAATCTTTTAATGTCTGGAAAAAGGAGTGTCATATGTGGAAGATCAAGCACATTTTTGACGGAGAGTATGGGTGTGAGGAACTGGCAGAAGGGCAGCGGCCGAAGGTGTCAGTGACTCTGATTAATGAAAAAGAAGAAGAAACCTGTTTTTCTGTGGAGGACGGCTGGCTGATCGAACATGGATTAAATGAGGGAGATCTCTGGCCAAAAGAGGATGAGTTCCTATAAGAACAGTGAAATAACAAAAGCAGGTGATACGAACCGTATCACCTGCTTTTGCTTGGCATTTTATAAGGAGATGTCAATATGCATATTCTGCGTGCTAATCAAGGACATAATGTTCTCCTGTACAGCGGAATTCATCTTACGGGAAAGCTTGACGAGCTTCTGCGGATATTCCTGATCCGGAGAGAGCAGCTTTCGTGCCTTGGAATTATTGGCGGTTTTCAGAAGGTCTTTGTTGAGATCCAAAGTGCCATCACTGTTTATCGTGATACCTAAATCTTCCAGTTCGTCTGCGTGTTTTTTACTCAGCGTGTTAAGCTGCTTGACATAACGTTTGGTTTCGTAGTCGGAACTGGATTTCCCGGAAGTGACCGTATAGTTGTAAGTATCCACAAAGGCTTCAATGGCAGCCTTCGATGTATCATTGAGATCATCGTCTTTCTCATCCGTGTCGGAACCAAAATCACTTTTGGAAAGCCGCTTGGCAGCCCTGTTTAAAGCACGGCTGTCTTCGTAGGAAAGCTCCACATTACTGTAACCGGACCGACCGGAGGTTTTGGCTGCTTTCTGATTATTTGTATAGAAGTTTCTTAAAAAATAATTCGTGGATAATGATACCCCAGAGGAAACTTTTGTGGACATAATAAACATCCTTTCTTAAAAAGGTTATAATTTCTATATTTTTACTATTTACATCGGCACTTGTTCTTTACTTCTTAACCCAAACAAGGTAAAATATTTTATATAGACAGGAACAGAGTAGATGAATTCAGGAGGCAATTACAGTTATGGAACGAAAAGCATTTGGAAAGCTTGCAGATGGAGAAGAGGCAACACTTTATACTATTTCCAATACGAAGGGGATGTATGCACAGATTACAGATTTTGGAGCATCCATTGTATCACTTGTGGTAAAAGATAAGGACGGAAAAAATACAGATGTGGTCCTTGGTTATGAAAATGCAGAGACTTATCAGCAGCAGATGGCCAGTTTTGGAGCAGTTGTTGGAAGAAACTGCAATCGTATTGCAAATGCGGAAATTGTGATCGATGGAGTTACCTATCAGCTTGAGAAAAACGATAATGAAAATAATCTGCACAGTGGTTCACAGGCGACTTCAAGACGTCTGTGGGATGCTGAGGAACAGACGGCAGACAAAATTACATTTGTAATTAAGGATGCAGAAGGTCAGCAGGGATATCCGGGAAATGCAGTTATGAAAGTAACGTATGAAGTAACTGAAGCGAACGAACTTTCCATTACATATCATGCAACAGCGGATAAGACAACGATTTTTAACATGACAAATCATGCATATTTCAATCTGAATGGTGCCGGAAGCGGCAGTGCCATGGAACAGATTCTGCAGATCCGCGCGTCTCATTACACACCGGTAATTGATGCAAAATCCATTCCGACCGGTGAGATTGCTTCGGTGGATGGAACACCGTTTGATTTCCGGGAAGCAAAGCCGATGGGCAGAGATATTGAGCAGGCAAATGATCAGCTTTCTTACGGCCATGGATACGATCATAATTTTGTTCTGGATAAGGAGCGGGCAGGGCTTGAAAAGATTGCCACCGCATACAGTACAAAGAGTGGCATAAAGATGGACGTGATTACGGATTGTATCGGTATGCAGCTTTACACTGCGAATTTCATTCAGGGACAGAAAGTGCAGGGCGGAGCAGTATGCAAAGAGCGGGATGCTTTTTGTCTGGAAACACAGTATTTTCCAAATTCCATCAATGAGCCAAATTTTACAACACCATTGACAGAAGCCGGAAAATCATATGATACAAAAACGGTCTATGCATTTTCGATTGCATAGATATAAATACAGGATGTAAAGGGGAAGAGGATGTTAGAAAAGGCAGCCTCTTTTTCTTTTGGAATCAGAATAGGGTAGGAGGAAAAAATGAAAATCGTATTTTTGGATGCAAAAACAATTGGAGATGATATTGATCTGTCTGCATTTGAAAAACTGGGAGAGGTGGTAACATATAATTTTTCCACTACAGAAGAAGCTTTGGAACGGACCGTGGATGCAGACGTGATCGTGTTAAACAAAGTGGAGATTAATGAGCATTCGATTGGAAAAGCAAAAAAACTGAAACTTGTCTGTGTGACGGCAACGGGAACAAACAATCTGGATAAGGAATATTTAAAAAGCCGTGGCATAGAATGGCGTAATGTCGCAGGATACTCCACGGAAAGCGTAGCCCAGCATACGTTTGCCATGCTGTTTTATCTTTGGGAAAAGCTTGCGTATTATGATCAGTATGTCAAATCGGAGAAATATGTGGGAGATGTTATGTTTACCCATTTTGAGAAAAGGTTTCATGAGCTGAGCGGAAAAACCTGGGGAATCATTGGTCTGGGAAATATCGGGAGACGTGTGGCGGATATTGCAAAGGCATTCGGATGCCGGGTGATCTATTATTCCACTTCCGGTAAGAATTCTCAGCAGGGATATGAACGTGTGGAATTTGATGCGTTGTTGGAACAATCAGATATTGTTTCTGTTCATGCACCTCTTGATAAAAATACGCGGGGACTCATGGACCGGGAAGCATTTCGGGAAATGAAATCGTCTGCAGTTTTTTTGAATCTTGGACGAGGACCGATTGTTGTGGAACGGGATCTGGCGGATGCGCTTGAAGCTGGAGAAATCGCGGGTGCGGGGCTGGATGTCCTTTCCGCAGAACCAATGCGGAAGGATAATCCGCTTCGCAAAATCAAAGACAGCGAAAAGCTGATTATCACTCCTCATATTGGCTGGGCAAGCGTGGAAGCACGCACGCGTTTGATGGAAATTATCTGTCAGCAGATTGCGGATTTCCAAAATCAGATTATATTATAATCATATGTCTCTTATATAATAGGAAGAAACTCTTTTATTCATCACAAGGCAGACCACTCAGAAACGAAAGATTACCGTACGCGGATAGAAAGCGTGCGGTTTCTTTTTGCGGGAAACCAGAGTGCTGCAAATGTGCGTAATCAACCAGACGTTTATGATAAATTTTCTCAGCCTGTTCATAGAGCTCCGGAAAAGAGGCATTGGAAGATTCCTTTGTCCATGGATGAATCCAGGTGTGATGTTTGAGGTTCATCGGGTCCTGTATAAAACGATAATAATCGCTGGCAACCATCGGAGATAAAAAAGCACGTCCAAGAAAAATCTTTTCGATCAGACGGGATAATACTTTCTTCTGGCCACTTGGATCATTCAGCAGGTGTGTTCCGAGTTTCATCCAGAACGGTGCGCCGCTCAGGGAAAACTCACTTACGGAAATTTCCGGATAGGTGTTCCGGTAAGCATAGCACAGCATCCGTACAATTACTTTTCGTTGAAGTGTCGTTAGACGGATGGTTGCATTCTGGTGAAACTGGGAAGGATACAGATGCTTTTTCTCATATAAAAGTTCGGAATCGAGTTCCGTTTCGAAATAAGCATGCTGACCAAAATATTCCGTATTGGAAGGTGGGGTCTGGGCATTATAGCCTGTAAATGCATATACATAGGGATGAATCGTACAATCCAGTGTGTAATGGCCCATAAATCCACAGATGTAAGCGTCTGCAATAGAGAGGGAATGTTTTTTCCCTGCAAAAAGTTTGCGGCTTTGCAGCAGATTGCCAAAGAACTGGCCAGTATCCTTGCGATGTGCCAGATCTCCAATATTTTTTCGATGCATCAGGTAAGAGGGAAGATAGTAAAAAAACAGATCAGGTCCCTGCAGACCAAGTGCATATGCGCTGTGATCGCGTCGGATCATATTGTGCATGGATGTGGAGGTCAGACGTCTGCATGCGTCTACGCCAAACAGATAGTGGGTGGTAAAACCCGGCATACAATCACTCCAATCTTCAGTAAATAATCAATTTTTTAAAGAAACAACAGCATTATAGTATATTTTATTGCTTCGGTCAATTTGCGGCAGAAGTAAATATTTTAGGTTGACTTTACATAAGATAGTGGTATAATGTCACATAGTATTCAAAACTACGTTTTGAGTCTGCAACAAAAATTATATCCAAAAATCGTTGGAAAAATGCACAAATCATGTTTTTTTAGACATTTTCAGAAGATTGTATATTGCAAACATACATGGTTTTGTGATTGAATATGTTCATTCGGTGGAAAAACAACTATACTTCCAATGGATGAAATATCTTATGATTTATTTACACAAGAAAGAAAACGGAGGAGTAAGAAAATGGCAAGTTTAAAAGATGCGGCAGAAAGACAGGCGTTTTCGCTCGCTATCGATGCTACGTTAAAGAGTCTGAATAAGGACAGAGAGAAAGGTTTGCTCAATATTGTAAACCTCGCACAGAAGTTTATGGGAAGCAATTTCCGTTCTGAGGCATACGAAGGCGCAAAGAAAATGATTCAGAATCCGGACAGCAAGTGGATGCGTTATGTGAATCGTCTTCTGGATGAGACAGATCCGCATGTTGCCAAGATGACAGCACTGAATCTTGGATATCAGGCAGCGTTTGCAGGAACCAAGAAGATTCGTAAAATGAGAGAAATTGAGAACTGCAATATTCCGTGGCTCATTCTTATGGACCCGACCAGTGCATGCAACCTCCATTGTACAGGATGCTGGGCAGCAGAGTATGGTCATAAATTAAATCTGACATTTGATGAGTTAGACAACATTGTTACACAGGGTAAGGAACTGGGCGTATATTTTTATATGATGACCGGTGGAGAACCACTGGTGCGCAAGGCTGATATCATCCGTCTGTGTGAGAAACACAATGACTGCGCATTCCATTGCTACACAAACGGAACACTTGTAGATGAGAAGCTTTGCGAGGATATGAAGCGTGTAGGAAATCTTTCCCTTTCCATTTCTCTTGAGGGATTTGAAGATGCCAACGATTTCCGACGTGGAGAAGGTGTATACAATAAAGTCCTTCACGCAATGGATCTGTTACATGAGAACGGACTGATCTTTGGAAACAGTGTATGTTATACAAGCAAGAATATGGATGCGGTTACCAGTGATGAGTTCTTTGATCTTCTGATCGAGCATGGAAGCCGTTTCGCATGGTATTTTCATCTGATGCCGGTAGGAATGAAGGCTTCACCGGAACTGATGCCGACCAAGGAGCAGAGAGAATATATTTACCACAGACTGCGTGAAGTTCGTGGATTTGAAGGTGGAAAAGAAATCTTCGTTATGGATTTCCAGAACGACGGTGAATACGTTGGAGGATGTATCGCCGGAGGACGTAACTACTGTCATATTAACCCGAAGGGTGATGTAGAGCCATGTGTATTTATTCACTACTCTGGAGCAAACATCCGCGAGAAATCCCTGCTTGAGTGTCTGAAGCAGCCGTTGTTTATGGCTTACCGTGATAACCAGCCATTCAACGAAAACATGCTTCGTCCATGTCCGATGCTTGAGAATCCGGAGATCACCGCCGAATGAAAGAATAGGATTTTCAAGCGGTTCATTCAATGTAAATTTTTTACTAAACCACCATGTCTTGTAACTCTGTTGCTCGGCAATCGAGTCATTTTGCCCGATATAAGGATCGGGGATAATACGATTCATCAACAATGCAGTATGTACACTTCCCGGTACAACAGCCTCCACGGCATCGGTCCAAACGTCTTTAAGACGTAATTTTTCATCGCCACCCTCGGCCATGAGCCATGTTCCGTCGAGAGAAAAATACTCTCGATTTCGAACTGTATCGACCGACGAAACCGGAATCATCGAGATTCCCGGCAACTCCGAGAGAATGTATTTCGCAGCAAAACTTTCCCTATCTATTTCGTCTAAGGATTTCCCGGCTTGAACGGGAAATCCTGACAAAATAGACACTAAAATAAGAGAACTACCTGTGATGAATCTTTTCATATTTCTGATTAATATACTTGTACCGTAGTTTTATATTTCAACAACGTTGCCAACTGAGGACGATCTACCGTATAATTATCGGTAGGTTGTACAGCCAATTTATAATCGCCCCAACGAGGACCGGCCGGACGGCTTCGTCGAGCTGGGCAATGAGG
>OGZW01002064.1_pt1 | contig 16000 bp, 16 predicted proteins | sample 1577001 | NCBI WGS metagenome assembly OGZW01 (sample SAMEA3541519, study PRJEB24748) | human gut metagenome | biome: human gut; feature: human-associated habitat; material: faeces | place: China | collected 2012 | reverse complement strand
GGAGGAGCGGAAGCGGGCGTTCGACTGCGGCATCCGAAAATTATATTTGCAATTTTCATTCTCTCCTGGGGAAGCCCCATCCATTTTCCTATAATATCCGGCGTAAGTAAGAATCCCAAACCGCTAAAAACTATTCCCCCTATCATGCCTCCCTTTCTTTTAAAAAGATTGAAGAATAAAATTACTCCCGACATCAAAAGTGCATACCCTATCATTAACAAAAATATATTTACCATACTTTCATAGGGAAATGATAATTCCATTACTTTTACAAAAGATGGAACATACAACTCCGTTCCAATATCCGAATACCCCAGTATTGCAGCCGCCTGACTCCACATATTTTCCACAAAAGCATGGGAAGAAGCCAGAAATACGGTAGACAATAATATGAATATCATATAAATTAATGTTGCAATTACTAAATATATTATTTGTCCCAGCATCCAGCATATTCTATTAGTTCTTACTAACATAAAAGGGACTTCATTATTTAAGTCAGGCATATTTCCAAATAGCAAAAGAAGACATAATGAAACTATTAAAACGGATTTTGCATCACCAAAAGTCCATATAAAAGGTTCTAAAATCTGAAGTACCGTGTACGGATACACTTGGAGCTATTACAGGAAGTATTGCAGAAGCATTTTATGGAATCCCTGCTGTGCTGATTGCAGAGTGTAAAAGTCGGATTGATAAGGGACTGATGACGGATGTTCTTGATGAATTTGATCATGTACTTGGCAGCAGGAGCGTTTTTTGAAACAACAGAGGCGATTAAGATGAAGTTTGGAATGAGAACACCGAGTATAAAGAAATCAATAAAGGCAAGAACAACAGGAAAAGCCAAGCGAGCTGTTGTCTTTTTGTTATTTAGGGAATAAATACACTTAAGTGCGTAGAAAATAAAGGAAAGATAGTAATCAAAATAAAAAATGAATTGTTTTTTTGTCACGAAAAATGTATAATAATCGTGACAAATTTAAGGAGCGTGTTGTTATGGCAAGTGGAATTTATGCAGAAATCAAAAAGAGAATATTAGATGCCGAATATGGCGCAGTATTTGTGACATCAGATTTTACTGATATTGCAACAATTACAACAATACGAAAATGTTTAGGTAGACAGGTAGAAGAGAAAGCAATTCGAAGAATTATCGATGGAGTTTACGAAAAACCTGTATATAGCAATTTACTTAAGGAATATGTTCCTGCTAATCCGGAAAAAGTAGCCTATGCAATTGCAAGAGGATATCATTGGACAATAGCACCATGTGGAGATGTAGCGTTAAATAAACTGGGATTGTCAACGCAGGTTCCTGTTGTATGGTCCTATATAAGTGATGGTCCATATAGAAAATTTGCATGGGATAATGTTAATATCGAATTTAAGCATAGGACCAACCGTCAGATTTCATTTATGTCAGAGTCAACAACATTGGTAGTAGAGGCTATAAAAACACTTGGAAAAGAGCGAATTGATGAAGGTGTTATTAACAACTTGAAGAATAGAGTTCCTGAGGATAAAAGGAAACAGCTTCTTGAAGAGGCAACTGGCGTAAGTGAGTGGATATACGAAGTAATTAGAAAGGTGTGTTTAGAATAATATGAGAGAAGTTGCAAAGTTACCAGTAAAAGATAGGACTGAACTATTTCAGGCAACGGCAATAAAAATGGGAATGCTACCTAATGTAGTGGAAAAAGACTTTTGGGTATGCTTTATGCTAGACCACCTTTTTCATGATTGCCAATATAAAAAAGCTTTTGTATTTAAGGGTGGAACGAGTCTTTCGAAATCATATCATGTAATAGAGAGATTTTCAGAAGATATCGATCTAATTTTGGATTGGAGAAAAATAATTACTGATGAGGGAAATCCTTGGAGTGAAAGGTCAAAAACAAAGCAGGATCAATTCAATAAGCAAATTAATGCAGAGGCGGCAAAGTTTTATGAAAATGAATTTGTTCCAAAACTCAATAAAGAACTGGAGAAAAAACTAGGGGATGGAGAATGGGTAGAAGTTGATTCAGAAGATGAAATGGTTGTTAATTTCTATTATCCACAGATTTTTGAGAGTGAATATCTTCGTTCCTGCGTAAGATTGGAAATAGGTCCATTAGCTGAATGGATGCCATCACATGAGACTGTAGTAAGTCCTTTTGCAGCTGAGAAATATCCAGATGTATTTACACAGAAAGAGACAAGTGTTTTGACCATAGATGTAGAGCGTACATTTTGGGAGAAACTAACTATATTACATAAAATAGCAAATTTTCCAGAAGGAAAAGTGTTACCAGCAAGATATGCAAGACATTTATATGATGTTTATAATCTAGGTAATTCCTGGGTGAAAGAAAGTGCTTTTGCAAGAAAAGAATTGCTTGAAAAGGATGTTGCATTTAAGCAGAAATTCTATTACGCAAAAAGTGCACATTATGAGACAGCAACATTAAATAGTATTGAGCTTATGCCAAGTGATGGTGTACTTGATGCATTAAAGGCAGATTATAATGCAATGAGGAATATGATATATGGGGAGATACCGGAATTTGAAGAAATATTAAATTATCTGAATGCATTGCAAGAAGAAGTGCATAAGCTTACTGTAAATTAGAAGGTTACAATAACTTGTCCGTTGTGTAACTTTGGTATTATGGCATGGCTTGAAGGAGAGATTGATGAGAATGGAGATCCAGTGAAAAAGAGTTCTAAGTAAAATTCAAGTTTAACAATAGAGAGGAATTATGATACGAGAAATTGAGAATAGAAGAAGTATAAGAAAATACAAGCCGGATCAGGTCTATTGTATTTCCTTCTATATCAACGGGAGTATATAGTTTCCCGGTTGAATTGGCAGCAAAGATTGCAATGCATACAGTTATTTTCGAAGGAAATAAATTTTCTATCGAGGAGGTTGTAGATTGGATCATAAAAAAGAGAGGGGTCTGCTTGAGTATCAGTATAATGCAGATGCATTTGAGGACGTGGGAGAGATTCTGCGTCTTTTTTTGTAGTTTTATTGCAATAAAGAACAAAGATTCGACGTGCGAGGGCATACTTTGGGACTCGTAAAATGCTAAGCTATAGCCATCATAAGAAACAAGCATTTAATTTACGAAAAACAGGAGGACAGGACAAAATGGAAAAATTTATTTACTGGATAAAAAGGACACTGCATCATTCAAAACAATGTAACAGCTTATGTATGCTGTGCAAGTATTATGATGAATGTAAAATCGACGGACCGGTATAATATCAGGAGGTAATACCTATGGCAATGTACGACTGGAACCACAACGGAAAAAATGACATGCAGGACGATTATTTAGAGTATATGATTTACAAGGACTGCACTAATGATAATAATTCAAATACTAATCACAGTTCATATAACAGCGACTCATCTTTTGGCATGAATGTGTTCGTAGTAATTGCTGTAATAGCCATATTTGCATTTATTGGTAATGCTATGGAAGAGAGTACACCAAAATGCATAAAGCCGGGATGTAATAATGAACAGACCCAAAACAGCAGTTACTGCTACTTGCATAAGCCGTATTCAGGTGGATCAACAGGTAGTTCATCATATCACAGCAGCTCGGGTTCTTATGATTCATATGATGAAGGTTATGATGATATCTATATGAATGGTGACTATGATTATGACAGGTACGACAGTGATGATGACTATGCGGCTGGTGTAGATGATGCAATGGATGAGGATTATGAAGAGTGGTAAAAAAGACAGGAGGACACGACAATGAAAGAAATGTATTTTACAATAGCAGGATGCAACCATTATTACGGAAGCGACTTCATGGAAAAAGGCATGAAGGTCAAGCTGGTCAAGGAGCCGGACAATGAGTATGACAACGAAGCAATACAGGTAAAGATAAAAGGACTTGGCAAGGTGGGCTACGTAGCCAACAGCCCATACACCGTGAAGGGTGAGTCAATGAGTGCAGGCAGAATGTATGACAAAATCGGTGGTAAGGCAAAAGGAAAGATTGTGTTTGCCCGCTGGAAATCGGCCGTGGGAATGCCCACCTCGCGGCAAAGGGCATAAGAGGCCACAAGATTGTAGGCGGCATAGGGCGTCGGCTGCGGCGTATGCACCGATTCACAGCCAGTCGGCCCGCAGGCCTCCATGGTCACGCCCGAAGGCCCGATGGCGATGTCGCGCCCAGCGAAGTCCAGCGTCGGGCGCGCGAAGTCGCATTGGTCACAGAAATAGTCGCCGAGCTGGCCGTACTGGCGGTAATGGTAGCGCACCATGCCGTCGCACTTCTGGCACATCTGGGCGTCGGTGACGGTGTTTTGGGCCAAGCCCATAGACTCGCTCAGGCCAAAGGCGACCGTACGATTGGGCACCTCATCGGCGACACGGGCGCACAGCGGGTCATCGGCGTTGTACACGAGCACGGTGTCAGGCGAGGCGGTCAACGCGCCCGCAATGGACGTTTGGATGCGGTCGATTTCGCCGCAGCGGTCGAGCTGGTCGCGAAACAAATTCAGCAGCAGCACATAGTTCGAGCGCAGATGCGGCAGCACATGGGCGAGCCACAACTCGTCGCATTCGAAGACGCCCCACTGGGCGGCCGGCTGCTGCAGAAGCGCCGAGGAAATGCCGGCGGCCAGATTGGCCCCGGTGCGGTTGCAGATAATAGTGCGTCCAGCGGCTTCAAAGGCATCGGCCAGAAGGTTGTTCGTCGAGGTCTTCCCGTTGGTACCCACTGTGATGACCGAACCTTGCGTGCACTTGCTGCGCAGCTCATCGAGCAACGACGGATCAATCTTGAGCGCGATCTTTCCCGGCAGGTTGGCCGCGGGTCGATGCGCCACATGGCGCAGACCCCAGGTTGAAACGGCACCGGCCGCCTTCGCAAGCGAAAACCTCAAGTCGTTCCGTCATTTCCGCAACTGCCCAGTGCAAAGCACCGGATGCTTTTTTCGGATCGGTTACAACCGGAATCATCAGGTGCGGAATTCCGTTGTAGACACTTAACTCTACTACTTTCGGATCAATCATGATCAGCTTTACTTCATCCGGTCTCGCCTTATATAAAATACTCATGATAATCGTATTGATGCAGACGGATTTACCCGAGCCGGTTGCACCGGCGATCAGCAGATGTGGCATCTTTGCAATATCGGTTACTTTTGTTTTCCCGGAAATATCTTTTCCAACTGCAAAACTGATCTTGGACTTTGCCGTCTGAAATTCCGGCGATTCGATCAGGTCACGGAAAGCAACCATAACATTTTCTTTGTTCGGAACTTCAATTCCTACCGCTGCTTTTCCCGGAATCGGCGCCTCGATACGGATATCCGCAGCTGCCAGATTGAGTTTGATATCGTCAGTCAGCCCGACAATCTTGCTCACCTTCACACCCATTTCCGGCTGAATTTCATATCTTGTCACTGCCGGTCCGCAGCTGATGTTGGTAACGGTGACACTGACCCCGAAGTTCTTTAAAGTCTGCTGCAGCTTATCCGCAGTTTCCCGCAACTGATGTTCAGTATTGGCAGACTTTTTCCCTTCTCCCTTTTTCAACAGATCTATGGATGGAAAAACATATGCTTTGTCCGGTTTGTGTTCCAAACCCGACGTCTCCATTTCCTGTGCTACTTTCTGTACTTCGTTTTGGATTTCCTGTTCGTTTTTCTTTTTTTGTGTTTTTTCTGCCGGCTTTGATGCATCTTTTGCCGGTTTTGGAATATGTTCCGGAACCGGTGCCGCCTGCGACGGTTCCGGTGGAAAAGTATCCGGCATAAAATCCCCCGAAATCTCCGGCTGTATTTCTGCCGCGGGTTCTTCTAAAACCGCCACTGGTGCCGGAGAAGAAATTTTTTCCGGCATCGGAGATACTGTGGTATCCGGCATCATATCAAATGCAGGTGCCGACAGTTCTCCCATTTCATCCGATTTTCTCTTTTTATTTTTTTTGCCTTTTTCTTCAATCCGTGTATCGATGGATACTCCGGACACTTTATGATCCATGCGGCGTTCTTTCCGCTCCTGTGCACGGTATTCCCTGTATTCCCGATACTTTTCATTGCTTTCCTTTGCGGATTCATAGACCTTTTTGCCGCCTTTTTGCATTCCACGCAATGCCGAACGCTCTGTAATCAGTACCATACAGACGATCAGCACGATAATGTCAATAATAAAAGACCCGATCAGTCCAAATGCCTGACACATGTAATAAGCCAGACATCCGCCGATGATGCCGCCACCGGTATGCCGTTCTGCACAATATGTATATGCGTCAAGTGGATGGATCCGGTCGTTTCCATTCATGGCCAGTCCCATAAATGTACATAAAAAGACCAAAAATACAATTGCCGCAATCAATTTTACGGCTGCCAGCTTATTTCCACGGTTCGATACCGCAAAAAAACTGCCCACAAGAAGCAGCACCGGAAGAACATATGCCATAAGTCCGAACATACCAAAAAGAAAGCCGCTGACGGTTTTGCCAACGGCTCCTCCGAATCCCAGATTACTGATAAAAAGCAGCAGCGCAGCTGCAACAACAATCCACAACGTTACTTCCACGCGAAATGCCTGTGCTTTCTCCATTTCCGCCATACGCTCTTTTTTTGTCTGTGTTTTTCTTTTATTTGATGATTTACGGTTTCCCGCAGCCATTGGACACACTCCTTCATACAAAACTCTTTTTATTTTATCATATTTACACCAGAATGTCACCCATCAGCTTTTTTAATTATTTTTAACTATTTTCCCCTATCAGCTGATACAGCTTTGCAAATGCATCCGAAATTCCCCCGACAGCATCAATAATGCCTTCAGACACTGCCTGTTTCCCGACAAGAATCGTGCCGAGATCCTTGGTCAGCATCTGCGTATTCATCATCATTTCTGTCATCCGTTCCTCCGAAACGTGACAATGGGAAGCCACGAATCCGGCAATCCGATCCTGCATCTGTTTAAAGTAATCATATGTCTGTTTTGCCCCGATCACGGTTCCACTCATCCGTACCGGATGGATCACCATGGTTCCGCTCGGAACAATAAAAGAATAATCTGTGGAAACGGCCAGCGGAACACCGATGGAATGGCTCCCACCAAGCACTAAAGAAACGGTAGGTTTCGAAAGCGACGCGACCATTTCCGCAATCGCAAGTCCGCTCTCCACATCTCCACCCATGGTATTGAGCAATAACAAAACGCCATTTACACTCTCATCGTCCTCAATCGCTGCCAGACGTGGCAGGACATGTTCATATTTTGTCGTTTTTGAAGTTGACGGAAGACATTCGTGTCCTTCAATTTCTCCGATAATTGATAACAGATAAATGGTTGTATTTCTCCGGTCTGCATGTAACATTGCCTGTCCGAATTCAATAATGTTATCATTTTCTTTTTTGGTATCTCCCATTGTTTTTTCACCTTTGCCATTCATAAAAATAAGAACGGATACAAATGTATCCGTTCTTATTTTATGAATTATTTTCTGTTTTATTCACCGAGAAGATAATTATACAGTCCCTCATAGCGGAATTTTGACGCATTCCATGAAAAATCATTTGCCATTCCACGGTCTACCATCTGGTTCCACTGGCGCTTGCGGTCATAGAAAATATGCTTGGAATAATTAATCACCTGCAGCATTTCGTCAGCGTTGTAATTTGTAAAGGAGAATCCATCTCCACTGTTATCATATTCATTGTAAGCCTGAACCGTGTCTTTTAATCCTCCGGTTTCTCTTACAATCGGGACGGTTCCATACCGGAAAGAAATCATCTGTGTCAGGCCACACGGCTCAAAGCGGGAAGGCATTAAGAACGCATCCGCTGCCGCATAAAGCTTGTGTGCCAGATCATCAGAGTAACAGATATTTGCAGAAACCCGGTTCGGATATTTCCATGCGTAGTGCCGGAACATATTCTCATACTGTGGTTCCCCGGTTCCGATGACTACCAGCTGGGTAAATTCATCTACCAGTCCGTCCATGACGGCATTGATCAGATCCAGCCCCTTTTGATCGGTCAGACGGGAAATGAGTCCGATCATGTATTTCTTCTTATCTACTTCCAGACCAAGTTCTTCCTGCAGCCGTTCTTTGTTCACATACTTCTTTTTCCGGAAGTTGGACGCATCATAATTCATGTAAATCTTGGAATCGGTCTGTGGATTGTAAGTCGTATAATCAATTCCGTTTACAATTCCCTGCATGTCAAAATGACGTGCAGATAACAGGCCATTTAATCCCTCGCCGTAATATTCTGTCTGAATCTCCTGCGCATAGGTATCACTGACGGTAGTAATATAATCTGCATAAACAAGTCCGCCCTTTAACATATTTGCATCTTTATTAAATTCCAGCTTATCCGGAACAAACAGATCATTGGAGAATCCCGTAAGTCCCTGCATGGTTTTTACATCCCAGATTCCCTGGAACTTCAGATTATGTATGGTCATAATCGACCGGATGCCCCAGAAGAAAGAATCTGCCTGAAATTCGTTCTTTAAATAAACAGGAATCAGTCCGGCCTGCCAGTCATGACAGTGAATGATATCCGGGCGGAAACCGATCAGCGGAAGCATGGACAATACCGCTTTGTCGAAAAACGTGAATTTTTCAATATCATAGCGCATATCTCCATACGGTACGAAACAGTTAAAATACTCCTGATTATCAATGAAATAATAGGTGACTCCATCCAGTTTATATTGTAAAACCCCTACATATTTACTTGGAATATAAGAACCGCATGCCATATAAAAATGGGTCACATACTCAAACTGACTGCGGTATTTTTCCGGAATACAGCTGTAATTCGGAATAACAACACGCACATCCCAATCCTTATGATCAAATGTTTTAGGCAAAGCCCCACATACATCAGCAAGTCCTCCTGTTTTAATAAAAGGAACACATTCGGATGCTGCAAATAAGATTTTCTTCATACCTGCCTCCTAATTTAAAACCCTGTTTTGCGTATGACGCATTTTTACAGTATGTAATTTTACTCTTCCCAGTTGTGATATACTTCCTGAACATCATCATCGTCATCCAGGAAATCAAGAATTCTTCCGATATTTGTAATATCAGCCTCATCGGTCAGCGTCACATATGTCTGTGGAATCATGGTTACTTCCGCAGATGCCATCGGAATGTTCTGCTCTTCAAGTGCCTTATGTACCGCATCAAAATCTTCCGGAGCGGTAGTGATCTCAAAGCTGTCATCCGCATCGGAAAAATCTTCTGCACCTGCATCAAGTGCAAGCATCATCAGATCATCACCATCCATATCACATTCTTCTTTGTCAATGATAATCTGTCCTTTTTCATCGAACATATAGGATACACATCCCTGTGTACCGATACTTCCCTGTCCCTTGGTAAATGCATTACGCACATTGGCTGCTGTACGATTCTTATTATCCGTCAGGCACTTTACAATAATTGCTGTGCCGCTTGGTCCATATCCCTCATAAGTTGTTGTCTCGTAATTAACACTGTTTCCATCGCCTGCCGCTTTTTTGATACCGCGCTCGATGGTATCATTCGGCATATTGTTTGACTTTGCCTTTGCGATTACCTGTGCAAGTTTGAAATTATTTGCCGGATCCGGACCACCCTCTTTTACCGCAACAGCAATTTCTCTACCGATCATGGTAAAGATCTTTCCCTTTGCTGCATCATTTTTTTCTTTTTTGTGCTTGATATTCGCAAATTTGGAATGTCCTGACATTGTTAAAATCCTCTTTTCTAAATTGTATTCTATCCTGTAACCATCCATACTTCATGTCATTCGTACAGAAGCATTACCTGTATTTTATTCTATCATTCTTTGCCGTTTCGCGCAAGTGGGTCATCCTCCGGCCGCTGATGCTTTGCATCTGCTTTTTTTACAAGGACTTCCCGGATCATTTTATCCTTCACTTTCCGAATGGAAAATTCATATCCGTACGCCTGCAATCTGGCAGTTTCACCATCATTTGGAATTTTTTCCATCAGGGAAACCAGAAAACCGTTGAGCGTGTCAAAATCATCATCATTTACCGGAATCTGTAACGTTTCCGCCACGTCCGAAAGACTTGCGAACCCGCTCATGGTATAACTTCCATCTGTATTCTGGCGAATCAGTTGTTCTTCCTCATCATGCTCATCCTCGATGTTTCCGACAATTTCTTCCAGGATATCCTCCATGGCTACCGCACCGGATGTCTGTCCATATTCATCTACCACTATGACCAGATGGCTCTTTTTTGCCTGCATTTTCTGGAAAAGAGTATGAATATTTAATGTTTCCGGAACAAAATCCACCTCCCGGATCAGCCCCTTAATGTCTTTGATGGAAGTACGGAATACCTCATTTTTCTGTGCAAAAGCAAATGCGTCTTTAATATGTAAAACACCGATAATATTATCGATGTCCTCCAGATAAACCGGATATCTTGACTTATTGTTTTCAATGATGAACGGAACAGCATCATTATAGGAAAGTTCCCCATCGATCGCGATCAGATTCTTTCGATGTGTCATAATATCTTTGGCTTCTTTGTCACCGAATTCAAAAATATTGTGAATCATCTCTGCCTCCGAAGCACGAAGAACTCCCTGTTCGTGTCCTTCATTTACCATGGAAATAATCTCTTCTTCGGTCACATCATCCTCATGGGAAGACGGGTTTAAAAATCCTATAATTTTTTTTAAAATATTCGTCCTGCCGGAACTGGCACTATCGTCCATTTCGTTTCTCCTTTAATGTATATAATACTCCAAATCATACCATGGGAACTGTATTCCGTCAAGTTATGTATACAATTCCAGGCTGATCTCCAGTGCTTTGTCAATTTTCAAAAGAATCTGATGATCCAGATGACATACTTTATCTTTCAGCCGCTTTTTGTCAATGGTCCGCAACTGTTCCAGCAAAACGACAGAATCCTTTGCCAGATCGTATTTGTCACAGTTTAATTCGACATGTGTAGGAAGTTTTGCTTTATGCATCTGCGAAGTAATCGCCGCACAGATCACGGTCGGGCTGTGCCGGTTCCCGATATTGTTCTGAATGATAAGAACCGGCCGGACGCCTCCCTGTTCCGATCCCACGACCGGGCGCAGATCTGCATAATAAACATCTCCTCTTTGAATCAACATACGTTTTCACCCCATACTTTGTGATACTAAAAGTATTTCCATATTTCTCACATGTATTCAAAAAGATGATTTCATACTATATGTTATTCAAAAAGGAGACATCTGTGTAATCTTATGATTCCTGTATACAGATTCTTGGCACACGCGGTGTGATCAGACATGCAAATTCATAATTGAAACGACCGGATAATTCGCCAAGCTCTTCCATCGTGATACATTCGCTGCCGTCTTTTCCGAGAAGGGTCACCGGATCACCTTCTTTTGCTTCCGGAATTTCGGTCACATCGACCATAAACTGGTCCATGCAGACTCTGCCGCAGATCGGAGCCTTCTTCCCGTGAATAAGAACATAGCCTTTATTGGAAAGCCCTCTTGCATAACCATCCGCATAGCCGACCGGAATGGTTGCAATTCTTTTTTCTGACGGTGTCTCATAGATACCGCCATAACTGATCTTACGCCCTTTTCCCAGTGTCTTGACAAAAGCGATATGGCTCTTTAAGGACATCACCGGATGAAGGGAAATATTGTGTGCCACTTCCTCCGATGGCCACATACCATAAAGAGTGATTCCGGCTCTTACCATATCCATATTTGCTTCCGGGATCTCTACAATTCCGGCACTGTTGGAGCAATGATGGATCGGTATTTTAACATTCCGTTCCTCTAACATTGTTATCATCTTCTGAAAAAGTGCAATCTGCTTTTGGGTTGGGGTTTTATCATACTCATCTGCCTGGGCAAAATGTGTAAAAATTCCTTCGATCTCAATATTCGGAAGTTTTGCAATCCCTGCAATCAGGTCTGCACTGTCTTCGGTAACCTGCAGACCGATCCGGCTCATTCCGGTATCAATTTTAATATGGATATGACAGGTTTTATTTTTTCTGACAGCGATATCCGAAAGAGCTTTTGCCGCCTCATATTCACAGATTGCAGGACGTATTTCTTTTTCCACTATGAGCTCATAATGTTCCGGAAAACTGATTCCAAGGATCAGAATCGGTTTCTTTCGCCCATCCGCAATCAGCATCTCCGCTTCATCCGCAGTTGCCACGGCAAATCCCCATACATACGGAAGGTCCTCGATTGTTTTTGCTACTGTCAGTGCCCCATGCCCGTAAGCATCTGCCTTGATGACGGCGGCAATTTTGGTTCCTTCTTTAATATTTTTATGCATGGATTCCATATTATAGCGCAGTGCATCTAAATCAATGCCTGCATAAACACGATTTTTTTTCATGATTTTTCTACCTCTTTGAGTCCTTCTATGATATCGGAAGCCATCATTCCCCGGACTCCACATTTTTCTTTTGCGGCATCTCCCGCCAGCCCGTGCACATACACCCCAAGAGGTGCTGCTTCCTCTGCTTTCATTCCCTGGGCAAGAAGGGAACCGATCACACCTGCCAGCACATCTCCGCTTCCGGCCGTTGCCATTCCATTATTTCCCGATAAATTTACATACGTCATGCCATCCGAAACGGCAGTAACCGTATGAAAATCTTTTAATACACAAATCACATGGAAACGCTTCGCAAAGGTTTCGGCAGATTGCTCCAGTGTGGTCAGAATTTCAGAAACCGGTTTTTTGGTCAGCCGGGACATTTCTCCGGGATGCGGTGTCAGAATAATGTCCGTCTTTGCCTGTTCTAAAAGTTCTGGCTGATCCGCAATGATATTTAACGCATCGGCGTCCAAAACCAGTGGAACGCGGCATTGTGCCAGAACGGTGGATGTCATGCGGCGTGCACGCTGTCCGGTTCCGATTCCCGGACCAAATACTACGGCATCCGCCCACTGCAGCTGTTCTGCCAGCAAAGTTTCTTCCTCGTTTTCCTGCCCGGTGACAAGAACAGCTTCCGGAACCTTTGTCTGCAGAATCAGCCGGTTTTGTTCACAGGTGAATACCCGCACCAGGCCACTTCCCATACGATATGCAGCTTTTGCACAAAAGCATGCCGCTCCGGACATATTAACACTTCCGGCAATAATTAGCAACTTCCCATACGAACCTTTATTGGTATGTGCCATACGGGAGGGAAGTTTTTTTAAGTCTTCCGGTTCCAGAACAGCCGTATGCGGCTTATGATCCAGCCAGCTCTCCTGTGTAATTCCCATGGAAACCACATGTACCTTTCCGCAATATTCATTGCCCGGCCACAGATACTGTCCCTTTTTTCCAAATGAAAATGTAATTGTGTCGTCTGCCCGAAAAGCCGTGCCAAGCACTGCTCCATCATCGGAACAGATTCCGGAAGCAATGTCCACGGCAACTTTCCATCCGGATAATTGATTGAGCACGTCAATATCGTTTGCAAGCTCTCCGGATATTTCCCGGGACAGACCGGTTCCAAACAGGGCATCAATGACCACATCATAGGATGCCTCCCCTGCGGAAACTTTCTCCTTTTGCACGACCGGAATGCGGTAGGCACTACAGATCTGTTTCTGGGTGTCATAGGCTGGACTGGTTCGGTGCCCTTCTTCCTCTCCTGCCGGCCATACGGACACAAAAACCCCCTGTTCCCGCAAAAGTCGGGCAATGGCAAGTCCGTCCCCTCCGTTATTTCCGCTTCCACAGGCAATTAATGCTGTCGATAATTTATTTTGTTTAAGCACTAAAAGCTTCTGCACAAAAGCCATCGATGCCTGTTCCATCAATACCAGTTCCGGTACATGAAACACCTGCGACGTATTCTGATCCAGAAGCTTCATTTCTTTTCCCGATACAAGATAACGCAAGATTTCTAACTCTCCTCTTCCTTTTGTGATTCTTTCGTATCGTTTTGTTTATTTTGTGCGCTGTCCTCTTCCACATCTTCATCTTCATAGTGAATATCGAACAGATCCAGAGTGGATGGTCCGAAGATATCATGCAGATACGCATAAATCTCACGATTATTGATGTCCCGGTTCTGCTTACGGATGATATTTTTCTTTAAATCCACACGAACCTGATTGATCCAGGCATCAATATCATCGGATTCCTTTTTATTGACACGTATTTTTTCGTAAAAATATCCCATGCTCTGAAGCATCAGTTTCCGGTTGACATCACGGATCCGACGTGGAATTTCCAGCAGTTCGTCCTCATTTTCTTCCATTTTCTGATTGGTTTCATCAATCAGACGTTTATCTTCATCCAGCTTTTTTTCCCGCTGTGCATCCATATCTTCGGATGTAGTTCCGTCCATGTTTGCGACAATGCTTTCCATCAGCTGCTTTTTTACTTTTTTCAGCTGTTTTAACTCTTCATTCAGTTTTCCCTGTCTGGCAAGCAAAGCATTCAGCTCGTTTTCCGTTTCATGAATTTCGTCCGGCTTGCCATGCACAGCAAAAAGCCGATGCCACTTCTCATCAAGTACAAGAATCGGCACCTGTTTGTCTGCCAGCGCTTTTTTAAATTCTTCATCATCCTTCATCGTATCACCTCTTTGTGTGCTACTTGGAGTTCTTCACGATATTATATGATAACTGCATCAGACTGTCCGACAAATGAACATTTTCGACAACCACACTTTTATCACTTAAATCCAGATCCACATGGGCAAAATTCCAGATGGCACGGATTCCCAGATTCACAAGATGCTGCGCAGTATCTTCTGCCTTTTCTTTCGGGAGTGTTAAGGCTGCAATATCTACTTTATTTTTTTTGCAGTAATCATCCAGTTCATCCATCATATAAATCGGAATATCACGAACGGTCTGTCCTTTTAAAGATGGTTTTACATCAAACAACGCAGTAATGATAAAACCAAACCGTTCAAATTTTACATAATTTGTAATTGCCTGACCAAGATTTCCGGCACCGATCATAATAATATTATGGGTCTCATTTAACCCCAGTATTTTTCCGATCTCATCATACAGGTATTTCACATTATATCCGTAACCCTGTTGTCCAAATCCGCCAAAATTATTCAAATCCTGGCGAATCTGAGAGGCCGTCACCATCATCCGGTGACTCAGATCATTGGAGGAAATGCGCTCAACGCCTTCCTCCAGCAATTCTCCCAGATAACGGTAATATCTTGGCATACGACGGATGACAGCTTGTGAGATTTCCTTTTCCACAATTTCATCCTCCAATCCTTTTATTTATGAAAGAGAAGCTTCCAGTTCTGTCCGGATTGCCTTAATAAAATTCTCACTGTTTAATACCACCGGATTTTCAATGGTCGTAATCAAAGCAAGATCCTTTGTCATCTTTCCGGACTCAATGGTCTTTACTGCTTCCTCGCCCACAGGCCGGCCCTTTCCTATGATGAAGTATACAGCCTGTGATGTCGCAAGGTGCGGCAAGAGGGAAAAAATCGGCGATATTCGCTCTCTTGTCAGTATGATGCAGCCACGATTTTCATTTATTTCCAACTTATAAAACCATAAAGATATGAGAATAAAACATGTAATAGGAATAGCCTTCACCTGCATGGTGTTCATCTTTTCGTGCCAAGCCCAAAGCTCCACCGAGAGTCATGCAGGAAAAAACAAGCAAGAACAGAAAATCAAGCCCCGCCACTTGACCAAAGCGGAATTCCTCTCGAAAGTGGCGAACTATGAGAAAACGCCCGACAAGTGGGAGTACTTGGGCTCGAAGCCTTGCATTATCGATTTTTACGCTACATGGTGCGGTCCTTGCCGAAAGTTGGCTCCGATATTGGAGGAGATTGCCGGAGAATATGCCGGGAAAATCGATGTCTATAAAATAGATGTGGATAAAGAACCTGAGCTTGCCGCCGCCTTCGGTGTACAGAGTATCCCTACATTACTCTTTTGTCCGATGAAGAATCAACCGCAAATCGCCGCCGGATTCATGCACCAGCAGAGTCTCCTCGCCCTCGCCCTTACCGGTGACGGTGACC
>OGZW01002049.1_pt1 | contig 16054 bp, 18 predicted proteins | sample 1577001 | NCBI WGS metagenome assembly OGZW01 (sample SAMEA3541519, study PRJEB24748) | human gut metagenome | biome: human gut; feature: human-associated habitat; material: faeces | place: China | collected 2012 | reverse complement strand
TTGAATCCCAGAACCGTGTAGGCATCCGGCGCGGCATACTGCTTGTCGCCCACTTCGATGCCTTTGCGCCGCCACGAGCCGAAGAACGTGAGGTCGTAGCTGAAATGGCGCGGGAATGCGGGGCAGACCGTCCGCGGGGCCATTTCGGACGACTTCCGTCCGAAATTGTAGGTCAGGCCCGCGCGCAGTCCCACGGCGTTGAGTCCCGCGTTGGGGAATTTGGTGTTGCCGTTGGAGAAGTGCGTGAGGCTCAAGCCCGCCGTGAAGTCCACCTCGCGCGTGACGCGCCAGTCGAGGAAGAAATCGGCGTTGAGATAGGCGTTCATCTTCGAACCCATCATCTTGTTGAGGGGGTTCACGGCGTCGTCGTAGGGTTTCCAGCCGAACGAGAGGCCGAAATTCCATTCATAGTTGAACGACAGCCGCGGGCTGATCCGTGCGATGCGCGCGCCCTGGAACAGGTAGACGGCGATCGGGTTTCCGAGTTCGTCGGGGTTTCCGAAGTCGTAGTAAGCGGCCCCGATGCCCTGATAGGCGCCGCCGTAAATTTGGTCGGGGATTGATCCGGGGCGGAACTGGAACGAGTAGCGGAGGTGTCCCGAGAGGGAGAGGTCGATGGGCTGTCCGGCGCGGTTCTCGCCTTCGACGAAGGGGTTGGTCGGGAAGATGTATTCAGGACGGAACTCCGCGCCGATGCGGTGCATGAAACGACGCCCGGAAGCGGTCGTGTCGCGGGTCGGGACGATTGATCCGTCGGCGTAGCGGGTGGCTGACGCCCGCCCGGAACTGTGGGGTTGCGTCGCTGTCCGCCGCCCATGGAGGTATCCGGCTCGGTATCCCGCCTCGTATCCGGCTTTGTAGCTTGCGCGGTAGTCGTTGTCCCAGCCTTTGGGGATCGCTGCGCTGTCCGCCGCAATCACTTCGGCCGCCGTTTTTTCCATTCGCTCCGAACGCGGTTCCGAAGCCTGTGCCGGGCTGTTCAGAAACAACATGCCGAAGAGCGTATATTTCAGAATCGGGGCCCGCAAGGCAAATTTCATAGCAGGGTAGAAGTTCGAAAGTTTCGGCGAATATACAAATTTTCCCCGGAATCGAGACCGTTTCGGCCGGAATTGTCGCGAAGTTTTTTATCTATTATGTGAAATAACGGATTATTTTTAGTTGAAATGTGTAATTGAATATTTATATTTGTATAAGCGCCTGTACGGGTTTTGATGATCCAACTGGAGACCGGGAGGGAGACGGCGAGCCTGACATCCCGCTAACAGTTATTCTTACAGAAGATAAATATGCTGTATGTATCGGCGTGGGTGTCGCTTCATACAGTGCAAAATATCGGGAAGCAAGATGAAAGAGACGGATACTATGCAGTCGTATAAATACCTGCAAGCCATTTTTGGGGACAAGTGGGTCGATTGGGGCGTGAGCGTCGGGTTTCTCCTGCTCATCGCGAGTTGGTTCGTTCCGCGGAATACGGTGGATTTCTTGGTTGATTTCATCGTTACGGGGCTTATGCTGGTTGTGGCGATCCGGATCGGCTGTGTGATCGTCCGTGTCCGCCGGGGTGATGAATTGTCGCGGGAGTCCGCCCGGTCGGTTCGTTTCCGGGAGGTGATGGGCAATGTCGTCTTTCTCTCGTTTTTCGTCATTGCATTACTGCTGATTGCCTGGCGTTATTTGCGGTAGCGATCCGGCCGAATGCCACTAAAAAATCCACCTTGGAAGAGGTGGATTCTTTAGTGGCGGAATATGCGGCTTAATACCCGAGTATCCGGAGCATCGAGCGGTAGGATTGCTCCCTGGCGAACAGGTCGCCCGAAGTGTAAGTCCCCCTTCTCAAAGGGGGATTTAGGGGGGGATTGTCTGTGCGGTGTATTACACGCGCCCGTCGGGGCGTTCGGATTTAGTACCCGAGTATGCGCAGCATCGAGCGGTAGGACTGCTCCTTGGCGAACAGGCGCGTGTAATACTCGTTGTCCGACTTGTCGCGGTCGATGATCACGTGCTTGGGTGCGGGGATCAGGCAGTGCTGGATGCCGCCGAAGCCGCCGAGCGACTCCTGGTAGGCTCCCGTGTGGAAAAATCCGATGTACTGCGTGTTGCCCGCTTCGAGTTTGGGCAGGAAGATGGCGCTGGTGTGGCACTCCGAGTTGTAGAAGTCCTCGCTGTCGCAGGTCAGCCCGCCGAGCAGCACGCGCTGGTATTCCTTGTCCCAGTTGTTCACGGCCAGCATGATGTAACGCTGGTTGATGCCCCACGTGTCGGGCAGGGTGGTGATGAACGACGAGTCGATCATGTACCAGTTCTCGCGGTCGTTCTGCTGTTTCTGGTTGACGATCGAGTAGAGCACCGCGCCGCTTTCGCCCACGGTGAACGAGCCGAATTCGGTGAAGATGTTGGGTTCCTCGACGCCGTTGCGTTGGCAGATGTTCTTGATCTGCGCCACGATCTCCTCGGTGAGGTACTCGTAGTCGTATTCGAAGTTGAGCGAGTTCTTGATCGGGAAACCGCCGCCGATGTTGAGGCTGTCCAGCTCGGGACAGATGGCCTTCAGCTCGCAGTAGACGTTCATGCACTTCGACAGCTCGTTCCAGTAGTAGGCCGTGTCCTTGATGCCGGTGTTGATGAAGAAATGCAGCATCTTGAGCTGGAATTTCTTGCTGTTGCGGAGTTTTGCCTTGTAGAAATCGACGATGTCGTTGTAGCGGATTCCCAGCCGCGAGGTGTAGAAGTCGAACTTGGGTTCCTCCTCGCAGGCGATGCGGATGCCGACCTTGCACTTCTTGGTGAACGAGTCCTCGAACAGCTCCAGCTCCTCCTTGTTGTCCAGCACGGGGATCGTGTTCGAGAAACCGTCGTTGACGAGCTGGGCGATATTCTCGACGTACTGCGGGCGTTTGAAACCGTTGCAGATGATGTAGCGGTCCTTGTCGATGATGCCGCCGTCGTAGAGGGCGTTGATGATGTGGATGTCGTAGGCCGACGAGGTTTCCAGATGGATGTCGTTCTTCATGGCCTCTTCCAGCACGAACGAGAAGTGGCTCGACTTGGTGCAGTAGCAATAGTTGTACGAACCCTTGTAGTCGACCTTCGCCATCGCCACGTTGAACATGCGCTTGGCGCGGTTGATCTGCTGGGAGATCTTCGGCAGGTAGGTGATTTTGAGCGGAGTTCCGTACTGTTTGATCAGTTCCATCAGCGGAATGTCGTGGAAATTCAGCTCGTTGTCCTCGACGGAGAACTCATCCTGCGGGAAATCGAACGATTGTTCGATCAGGTCGATGTACTTGTCTTTCATGGCTCGTTCGGTAAAGTTTTTACAATCCGGCCCGGTTACTTTGCAATTTTCGGGCGAAAGTAGCTCGCCCGGATTTTGGAAAAAATCGGGATGCAAAATAGGCGAATATTTTTCGGATAACCAACACTTTGCCCGATTATTTTGAAAAAGCCCTCCGGAATATTGCTTTTTCCGCTGAAAAAGGGTAATTTTGAACCCGGATTTAAAGGATTTTCAACCGTGCTGATTCATACCCTGATACAATATCTGGAGTCGCACAGGCGGCTCGTCGTACCCCAACTCGGAACGTTCATCGTCAAGGAGCCGGGCCGGAGCGTCGTCTTTTCGGAACTGCTCAAGCGCGACGACGGCGTGCTGCGGGGGCTTCTCCGCGCCGGGGGGATGGGCGAACTGGAGGCCGCGGGCGAGATCGACCGCTTCGTTTTCGAGATCCGCCACGCCGTGGAGCATGGCTCGGAGTACCGCCTGGAGGGCTTCGGGGTGACAAGCAATGCTTCTGTGGCCACAGAAGCTATTTTCACAAGCCCGGCCTTGCGGCCCGTCTGTGAAAATCTGCTTGTTGGGGAGCCTCCCCAAACCCGGCGCTTCGGGCCAAGTTGACCCGAAGTGTCAGCGTCGCTTTGCTCCTTATGCGTCACAGTCCCTAACGCTCCTGTTCCTTCTTTCTGCCCGGCTCCGAGTAGCCCAGCAGATAGTCAATGTTGGCCTTGATGGTCGTGACCTCCTGCATATCCGCCTTAGCTTTGCGGTACTCGGCGTAGAGCTTCTTTTTCTGCTCTGAGAGCTTGCGGCCTTCCTCTTTGAGCGTGTCCATCTTGGGGAGCTTGGCTCCGCCGAGGATGGCTTTGAAGTCGGCGCAGGCTGCCCGGTAAAGTTCAATATCCGCCTCATGCTCCGCAAGAAACTTCTTACTGTATTTGCTGGCCTTGTACTTCTCAAAGATAGGCCGGGTCTTGGCATACTGCACCGTTGCCGCCTTCAATTCCATGTTGGTATGGAGGGCCGCTTCGGTGCTTTTGATTTGGTCAGACAGCTTGTGAAAATGCTCTGTGGCCGCTGTGGCCTTCTGCTCCAACTGCTCATAATCCGTCAGGCCGTTGTCCTGCAAATAGGCAAGGGCGGCGGCCATTTGTTTGAGATTGAACACCTTGGCCCACCGTTCATAGCCGGGGCCTTTCCCTTGAAGCCGGGATTGAATATCAATAGCAAGACTGACCTTCTGGCGAGACTGGCCGGGCCGCTGGCGGGAGCCGGATAGGACAGCCCGTATATCCGCTTCGCCGTAGCCGTCTCCGAGGGTATCAGAACGCAGACGGGTAAACCGTTCCTGACCGGGAGCCCGGAAACTGACTGCTCCCCGACGCTGCTTGACCTCATATCCCGCCTGCTCCATCAGGGAAAGAAATTCCGGGAAGTCGGCGGGCCTCTTGGCAAGGGCGGTATCAATGGCGGCCCGCAGCCTGTCCTGATAGGTCAGCGGCCTTTTCCGCCCAGCCAGCCATTCCCCATAATTGCGAAACTTGCCCTTGCTCCGGGGCTTTGGATTTTCCACAATAGACAATCCATTTTCCAGACACAGGCGGTCAGAGAGTCGCCGCAGAGCGAAGGACGAGCCCCAGAAGTTGCGAAATTTTCGGGAACAGTCAAGGGTTGTGGAGTTGTAGTAGATGTGTGAGTGAATGTGCTCTTTGTCCGTATGGGTCGTGACGATGAAGGCATGGCGGCCCTTCGTCCAGCGCATAGCCAGCTCATAGCTGACTCGGTTCGCTTCTTCCGGGGTAATCTCTCCCGGATAGAAGGACTGGCGGATCTGATAGCACAGCACATCTTCGCCCTTCTTTTGCTCCCGGCCCGTCATGGCCTTGTAGCTGGCCTTTGCCAAAAGGAACTCGGCGGCCACCGTGGCCGGGTCGCACTCATAAGCGGATATGTATTTCCCGCTCTCTGTCTTTTCAGGATTTTTCCCGTAGTCCAGACAGTCACGGATGGCCTCTGCTATGCTCTCGCCCTCGTTGGCGTGGCGTTGCAGTAAGGTGGTCGTTGCCAGAGAAAATCCCTCCCTTCATAGAGAACGGCGGCCCCACCGAGCCGCCGTCAATCCGTGTCACTTCGGGCCAACTTGGCCCGAGGCTGTCAGCTTGTGATGAACTGGCGCAGAGACAGGTTCAGGCTGTCCAGCCCCGTGATGACAGCGCCCGCCACGGCCTGCAAGCCATAGGGGGAAAGCAGAAACGCAATCACCAGATAAATGACGCCGCCCACCGGATAGCTGATGAAGAACAGTCCCACGCCCAGCAGAGCCATGATGACCGAGGCCGCTGTCAGGAGGAAGGATGACAGCGAGAACAGGAACAGCAGGACAGCCACAAGGACGGTCAGGAACAGGATAAGCGGTGCGGCGATCAGTTTAAGTATCAGTCTCATTGGTTCAACCCCTTTCTATCATCTTTCTACCTATATTTTACCATGTAGGCGCAGGGGCAACAATGTTGCAGTCGGTTAGTAAATCTTGTCCCGGCACCTCGGGCCAAGTTGGCCCGAGGTATTAAAAATGCCCCGCCGAAGCGGGGCCAAAACGAAGCGATAAGCTGGCATTTTTAGGTCTGTTTCTAAACAAAACAGCTTTAAAGATAATCGCATGAATTACTCTAAACCAAGTGTTATATATTGAGCTAGTATTACATTTATACTTTCTTTCTCTTCAGCCGTTACAGGTAAGTTCTGATTGTTCGCTTTGTCATTGAATGTTCCACATTCCGAATGATAATAATATGTTCTTTCATCAATTATAAGTTTGCAATCATTGGCACATTCGGCAGTCCCTTCTGTATGCCAAGTGCCATTTTCAATAATGTCTGCGATTGTTTTTACTTCTTCTTCGGTCAAATCATAAATTTTATCTTCATCTATACGAGTAATTGTTCCACTTATACTTTCAATAATCGCTTGCTGTGTCTGCTCTTTTTCACCAAAAACATTTTTATCAATCTCAGGCATATCTGAAACATCACCACTCCTTACAGGTTCTCCACTACCAGTTGCTTTATCACAAGCAACTAATGACAACATACAAATCAATACCAAAAATAATGCCAATATCCTTTTCATAGAAATACCTCCTGAAATCCCGAATTGTTTACAAACCTTATTATACTTTGCTTTTTATATAATGGCAATAATGAGGTGAAAAGAAATAGTACATAATAGGAAAAGAAGGGGTGCAGACCATAAAGGCCGCACCCCTCCAAATCATTTTTCCACCAGTACAGACAGCTCCGTGAGAACATCGGACACCCGCCCCCAGAGCTTTTCATAGTCCCTCTGGAGCCCAGCAATCTCCTCCGGGTACACGCCGAAGGTGTTGGCATGGACGGCCACCTGATTGAGATTGTTGGCACACCGCCGCTGTAAGGACACCAGCTCCTTGACCGGGGCAAGGTCTACATGGAGGATATAGCCGTTTAAGGCCATCTTCCGCATATAGGCCCCGGCGTTGGTAATCCCCGCCTCGGCCATGCGCCGCTGTATCTGGGCCAGCTCGTCCTCCGTGACCATCACATGAAGGTGTCTGCCACGCTTGCGCCGGGCCGTCAGCGTTCCTCCCGTTCCCGGCTTCGCTTGTGGGCGGGTGGCTCCTTCACTCTGTCCAGTTCCTTTTTCTCCGGCCCCTTTGGGAGTGGCAAGGGCGGCAGGTTGTTCAAAATACCGTCCAGCATATTGCCGTTCTGTTCCTCGGAGAGCTCGACTGTCAGCAGGTGGTTATCTTTTTCGTTCATAGCGTCCTCCTATCTGTCCTCATGGGACTTGTTGTGTTTGGCCTTGTCGGGCTCCTTCGGGGGCTCTGCTCTGCGGGCCGCCTCCTTGAGCTGGGCTGTGATGGAGGGCCGGGCTGCCCGGTCAGGGTTGCCGGGAGCTGGGCGCAGCTCGTAATCCTCCATCTGCTTTTCCGTCAGGGGCTTCAAATAGGAAAGTTCACCCCATGCCCGCATGGTGCCGCCCTCCACCATACGCCGCTCGTCAAAGTTGATGATCTCCACGGGAGCGTTGCCGGGCGGCTTCGGGAAGGTGCCAAGGTCAACGGGCCGCTGGGTAGAGTAATAGCGGTAATACTCCGCCTGTTCATGGCCCCCGGTGCGCTCATGCACGCCAAACAATTCCTTGTAATCGGCCACACGCTTGGCAAAATCCTTCTCCGCTGTCTGGCCGCTGCTGTGGTAGTGGCCCCAATAGTAGTCCTTCTGGCCGTTCTCCGTTTCGGTAAACTGCCATGTGACAAAGGGGCTGGGGGCCGCCTCGTCATAGCCCAGGGCAAAGCCCCTTCCATTGTCGAAAGTAACGGATTTCAAAATCTCATAGCCTTGGTTGATTTCTATGTGGTTTCCTCCTTTCCAGCCTCGGGCCAACTTGGCCCGAGGGGATGAAATGTTACGAAATACCCGCTCAAACCGTGGTAAAAGGTATTAGGGTATTCCCGCCCGGAAAACAGGCGGGGAAAAGCCTGATATTCCGGGCTTTTTCTCCGGGCAAATCGTAACAGCCCTACCCGGCTCCCCGCCGCTTTTTTCTCATGCGCTCCCGGCTCCTTCTGCGGTTTCCCTCGGCCTTGCAGGCGTCGGAACAATAGGCTTGCCGCCCCTCCGGAAGAAAAGGCCTCCCGCAGACGGCGCACAGCCGGGTATCCGGGGCCGGACCTTCCTCGCAGATGGAGGCCATCAGCACCGGGTCAAGGGGCAGAACGGCCTCCCGGAAATAGCGGCAGTAGGCTCCCGTCCACCATTTCCCCAGCATATAGCACTCACAGTCCAGCGGCAGGCAGCCATAGTCCCGGTCGTAGTTGGCGCACACCTCCGTGACCAGTTTTCGGATACCTTTTCGCTCGTCACGGGTCAACTCCCGGCACATCAGGACTTCGGGCCAACTTGGCCCGAGGTGCGGAACTGCTTGCGGCAGCGTCCTTTCCGGTTCCCGCACTCCTTCAGGTAGCGGCACCCGGCGCAGCGGTCAGCGCCGCCACGGCCCGGACGGGGTACTTCCTTCATCATCTTCTCATAGGGGCTGCTGGTGAAATTCATTCCTCGTCCTCCGTTTCTTCCTCAACTTCCATATCGCCGTAGGGGTCGTTCTCGTCATAATCGTAATCGTCCTCGTCCAACTCCGGGGCCTCATGCTTCGGGCGGTAGACCTTGAAATAGTAGGCCGCACCGCCGCCCACCAGCAGGACAGCCGCAATCATCAGGAGATTGCCAATGGGAAAGCCGGTATCTTTTTCAGGTTCAGGCTCCGGCTCGGTAACAGGCTCCGGTTCAGGTTCGGGCTGTGTGACAGGCTCCGTGACATTCGGCTCCGGGTCAGGCTCGGCAAGGGCCAGCAGATCTTTTTCCGTGACAGCGTTCAGGAAATACACATTCTCCTCGGTGCGCTGGCGGTCGATAATCAGGTAGAATACATTCTCGTTGGGAGTAGTGATGGTGAAAAACTCCTTGCCGTCCTTGTCGGTGGCGTTGTCTACCACCGTCCCCGTTCCATCCGGGGTGAAGGGCTTGGCGGTGGTTTCTGTTGTGGCGGGCGGCGTGGTTTCCTCTGCGGGCTCGTCACTCTGGGCGTAGGCCGTGACGCTCATACAGGTAAGAGAAAGCAGGGCGGCGGTCAGCACCGCGGCTCTGCGAAGCAGCTTATTCCTCATGGTCGGTATCCTCCTTTGTTTCCTCGGACTTCGGGCCAACTTGGCCCGAGGTGGTGATGTTGGGGTCATTGAAAAAGGCGGCCAGCTCGGCAGGCGTCAGTTTCAGGGAACGGACAGCCTGAACGATCATGCTGTTTTCTTCCTCCTGACGCTGTTTCTCCAAGTCCCTGACCTTAGCCTGCCACTCGGCGGCCTTCTCCCGGGCCTTCACAAGCTCCTTGTCGATTTTTTCAAGTTTGGTCATATCGTCGCTCCTTTCGGAAAATCAGTTCAAACGCCCAAAGGCGTAAAAGTGCTCCTGCCAGTAGTTCGTGTTGATACTGGCGTATTTGATGGGGTCGCCCGCATGGATCATCATACCATCGCCCACATAGATACCCACATGGGAGACTGGCCCGGCGCAGTCATAAGTCCGGGTAAAGAAAATCAAATCTCCGGGCCTTGCGTCGGCGGGCGACACATAGGCGCATTGATTGAAAATCCCGGTTGCCGTGGTGCGGGGCAGGTTGTGGACGCCGCTTGCCGTATAGACCCAGCAGACGAAGCCGGAACAGTCGAAGGAGGTGGAAGGGCTGGAGCCGCCCCATACATAAGGCCAGCCCAGATACTTTTCCGCCTCTATGATAAGGGCCGCAAAGGCCGGGTCGGAAAGGGCCTCGCCCGGTATGGTGTAATTACTTCCGGGGTCATAGCTGCCGCCGCCTGTGTAAATGTCATCCCACAGATAGGGCTTGTTGCCTTTGAGCTCCAAGGTTATGTCGTAGATTTCCTTCTGTTCTGCGTCCAAAAGAGAGTTGACCACCACGGGAAGGGTCTTGTTTTGGAGCCGCACATGGAGAATGTAATACTCATACGGCACCTCGTAGGTGTCTGTATGGGTGGTTCCGTCCTCGTCCGTCCATGTGTCCATTTCGGTACGGTAGCGTATCTCCACTTCCTCGGTCAGCGTCAGCTTGTACTGCGCCTCGAACAAGGCCCGCAGCTCGCCCTGCACATTCTCACGAGTGTAGGTGCGGAGCTTGGCGATCAGGTAGGAAGTCAGCTCATAGGGATTGTGGCCCAGCTCGTCCACATCGTAGCGGTACTCGTCATAGCCGGGGTGGGTGCTCTCAATGTTGGCGATCTTCTGGCGGAGGTCGTTTTCAAGGGCCGTATAGTCCTCGTTGGCACCTAAAATATCCTCGTCCTCGGCGGTATAGGAGGTGCCGACCACGGCGTTCATCATGCCAGTACCCAGCGAAGGGAGGGCGGAAAAGACGGAGTTCAAAATCAGGAACAGGCAGAACAACAGCAGAATGATGATGGCTCCGCCCTTGTGACGGCGCACAAATTGGGCGGCATAGGCCGCCGCTTTCTCGGTTGTGGTAGCCGCCGCACCCGCCGCCTTGGCGGTCTGTTTTGCGGCCTCCCGGGCCTGCTTGGCATACTCCCGCTTGATTTTCCACTTCTGGGCCATGCGGGAAAGAAAGTTGCTTTGAAGCTCCGGGTGCTCCTGCACCATCTGCTGATAGTGGAGGTTGGCGTTGGCCTTCATGGTCTTGTGCTCCCATTTCTCCACCTGACGGGCCGGGTGCTCCCGGATACGCCGTTTGACATAGCGGGTAGCCTTATGTACCCCAGCCTCTGTCAGAAGCTCGGCCTTATGGGCGCTCTCCACGCCCACATTCTCATGCTCGACCTCGTGTATCTTGCGGTGGCCGTAGGCCCACACGCCAGCCCCCGCCGCCATTGCCGCCCGTTTGGGGAGGCTGGGAGGCTTCTGGGGCTTCTGCTGGGCCAGCTTTTCCTTGGCCATTTCCAGCTTGACAGCGGAGTGCTCGGCCTTGGCCTCGGCCCGTTCCTTCTTTTTCTCCTGTTTGTCCTTCTTGTCCTTTTGGGCGGCCTGTTCCTCATGGGCGGTATCCCGGCGGGCCTCGCCCTCCTGACGCAATCGGGAGGACGGTTTTTCCCGTTCCCCGTCCTGCTTGAATTTCCCGGTGCTCTGGGGCTTCGGGCCAACTTGGCCCGAGGTTTCCGCCCCAGTCTGACGGGTCACTTCTTCCTCGGTGAAATGGAGCCGCCCACGCTTTATCCGCTTTCCGCCCTTCGGGTTCTTCGGGCCAACTTGGCCCGAAGCGGCCTTACTCATTCTGTACCTCCTTTTCCTCCGGGCGGGTGGTCATAATGGAGTAGAGCTTGGTATTCTTCGGGAAACGGTCAACAAACGGGATGGTCACATTTCCGAAGAACAGCAGGCCCTCGCCGGAATTGGAATGGGTCACATAGGAAAGCTGGTGGGGGCTTATCCCTAACTGCTTCGCCAAAATCTGCCTGTCTCCCTGCGCCTGCGACAGAAGCACCATGAAGTCAGAGTTTTCAAAGATATTTTCAATCTGACGGCTGGCAAGGAGGTCTTTCACATTCTGGGTCAGGGCGCTGGGAACGCAGCCCTTCTTGCGGAGCATTTTCCAGATGGTCACAAAGTAGCTGGAAGTCAGCTCGTCCTGCAACAGCACATGGAACTCGTCATAGTAGCACCATGTAGCGATACCGTGGGCGAAGTTGTGGGAAACCTGACTGTTCATCAGGTCGTTGATGATGTGCATGGCGATAGTACGCAGGCCCGCCCCCAGCTTCTTCAAGTCAAAGCACACCACACGGGCGTTTTTATAGTCCACATTGGTCTTATTGTTGAAGATGTTGAGTGAGCCGGACACATAGATTTCAAGGGCCGTTGCCAGCCGCTTCGCCTCGGGCTCGGTCTGCTGGCACAGAAGGTCGTACAGGTCTTGGAGCGTCGGAAGGGGCGTATTGTCCGGGTCATTGAGAAAGTCCCGGTACACCATGCGGGCGCAGCGGTCAATGATGGTGCGCTCCACAGGCTGTAAGCCGTCCTTGCCGCCTACAATGAGCTCCATAAGGGAAAGGATAAAGTCACATTTCAGACTGATAGGTGAAACCTCGTCGTCCATGCTCACATCCAAGTCCATCGGATTGATATGGTGCGGGCTGTTGGGGGCAATCTCCACCACAAGCCCGTCCTCCCCGAACTGGCGCACCAGCGGCGAGTATTCCCCCATCGGGTCGAGGATAATAATGCGGTCGCTGGTGGCGAGGAACACATTGACAAGCTCCCGCTTTCCAGCGAAGCTCTTACCCGAGCCCGGTACGCCGAGGTATAGGCCGTTGGGGTTTTTCAGCTTCTTTCGGTTCGCCATAATGACATTGTGGGAAAGGGCGTTCAGGCCGTAGTAGATGGCCTCGCCGTCCATGCGGAGCTCCTGCGTCATAAACGGTACGAAAATAGCGGTGGAGCTGGTGGTCATGCCCCGCTGTATCTCGATACCGTTGTAGCCGAGGGGCAGGCTGGATATAAGGCCCTGCTCCTGCTGGAAGTCCAGCCGCTTCAACACGCAGTTGTATTTCTGCATGATACCCGACACCGTGAACAGGTCGTTGTCCAGCTCCCGGCGGGTGGCGGCGGTGTTCACCACAAGGAAGGTCAGAAGGAACATTCGCTCGTTGCGGCTCTGCAAATCGTTCAGGAGGTTCTTTGCGTCCTGACTGAATGTAACAAGGTCGGGCGGAAGTATGTCCATATCGTAGCCGCTTCGGACGGCCTTTTTCTGTTCCTCCACCTTCATCTTGTCAATGTCGCTGACCTTGCCCTTGATGGTCTTGATGGCCTTGGCCTGATCGACGGTCTGAATGTGCATAGTAATGGTCATTTCAGCGTCCACCTCCAACAGCTCCGCAAGGAGCTTGTCGGATAGCTCGGAGGCCATGATCTGCATATAGGAGGCCGCTCCCCATGTAGAGCCAATGCGAAACAGGCGGCTCTGGCGGAAGTCAAAGCTGGTGGGGGCGATAAAATCCTTTGTCCCCATTCCGGTCTTGGGTATCATATCCCAAGTGAAGGAAAAGGGCTCGGTGCCGCCGGGGTGGAGCTGGCCGTGAAGGATCTCCAGCCGTTCCAGCCCATTGAGGGGCCGTGACTGTACCCCCAGCTTTTTGAAATTGCCCGTAATGTCGGCCTCCACACGCTCCAAGCGGGGTTTGGCAATCGCAAGGCTGTCCGCCGATACGCCGAAGGTCAACAGCTTCGTCCTTACAATGCCGTTGTTGCTCTTGGCAATCTGCCCTTCCAGCATTTCCACATACTCGCTCCGCATTTCGCTGTAACTGTCCGTTTTCTGGGGAATGTTGATTTTGTACTTGCTGTCTGGGCGGCTCCTGTGATTGATGAAGGAGAGCTGGAACGGAAGGGAGCTGTCAAAGGAATTGAGAAAGGCGCAGTAGCCGTCAAAGATGGCCGACTGGTCATCGGCCTGCGCCAACTGGTAGTTGATGTCTTCGTATTCAAGGCTCTTGGTATAAAACCTGTCGTTTACCCGGCAGATACCATCCTTGAAAAGCTCCCGGTACGGGATAGTCTGCTGTGCTGTCTGCGGCCCGGCCTTTTTCGGCTGGGCCTGTTTTGTGGGCCTGCGGTCAGGACGCTTTCTTTCTGCGCCCGGTCCTTTTGCCCCTTTGGTTGTCTGCAATCGGCTTTTCCTCCTTTCGGCTCAAAAAAGCATAGAAATTTTCGGTCTTGTAGGGCCTGACCCGTGACAGTAAAAACCTTGTTCGGATAATGTTGCGGAGCACCTTCTCAAAGGGAAGGCCGTCCTTCTCAAACATGGCGAACAGGAAACACGGCATCATCAGGCCGATCATCAGGAACAGGGCCGTACTGTTCCCGATATGGGAGCGGGTGAACAGGTAAAACGGAATACCGATACCGCCCGCTATGGAAAAACAAATAAGCTGGCGCTTCGTCAGGTTGAAGGCCAGCTTGGTCTTGATACGGCTCAAATCGTTGGGTACTGGCACATAGGCCAATGAAGTCACCTCCTTGGAGCTTCGGGCCAACTTGGCCCGAGGTCATCGTTCTGCCTGACGGGCCGGGGCCTCCTTTCGGGCGGCCTGTGCCGCTTCAAGGCCGGACTGCCTTGCCCGCCAATACTCGGGGTTGTACCGCTTGATGGAGCGGTTGATATTTTCCTCAAAGGCGGCCTTGTCTTTGATACGCTCGGGTATCTGCCAGAGCTTCTTGTCCAAGAGCTCCCGCAGCACCACTCCCTCCTGCGTATCTTCCTCAAAGCAGAGGTAGCCGCCACGCTGAAAGCCGCACCGCTTGGCCGCCGGTGAGAGGAAGGCCGCCACTTCCTTTGAAACCATCGTCCCGCCGTGGCTGGCGGTACTCACGAGGAACACGCCGGGGCATAACAGGTCGCAGGTCTGCACCTTGCCCCACGGGGATTTTTCCGGTTCCTGATACATCATCGTTCTGCCCCCTTTGCGGATTTCTCTTTCGGGGGCCGGGCAGCCTTTTCCTTGGCCGCTTCCTTGGCTCCGGCCTCCAACTGGTCTTTGATGGAGGGACGCTCCTGTGCGGCGGCAACGGCCCGCAAGCGTCCAATCTCCGCCGAGTAGGCTTCAAGGATTGCCCCTTGGAGCTGTTTTCGGAAATCCCCGGTGATGGGTTTGGCCGTGTCCCGGTAGCCTGTCCGACTGGTCTTGTCAGGCTTGCTCGGCATACCCACATACAGGCCCTTGTCGGTTTGCAGGATTTTGAAATCCTCCACCACAAAGCAGTCATTAAACTTCACGCTGGCGAAGCCTAACAGGTTTCCCATAGGCTGAATAGCCCGGACACTCACATCCAGTTTCATTGACGGAGCCTCCTGAATCGGGCTGTTACTGTTTTGTTCCGTCATTTCGGTTTCCTCCTTTCCGGGCCGGGGAATGACAACCCCGCCCTGATACTCATAGCCCGCCGCATGAATGGCGGCGAGGGTTTCCTTTGATACCTTCCCCGTAATGAGAATGTCGGTATCAGCCGCAAAAGCGAGCATATCCCGCTCATTAAATTCCTCCGGGAACTTCCCATTGAAGGTGGAACGCATTTTTCCGTTTTCGTCCATCTTGTAACGGAGCGGAGCCCTTCTCGGCATGGTGCACCTCCTTCCAGCCTCGGGCCAAGTTGGCCCGAAGTGCTTTAATGCGCCCCAAAGATGGACTTTGACAGGCTCCCGGTCTTGAACAACACGAAGCACAGAAGCACCGTGTACCCCACGCAAGTCCAGATAGCGTTCATCATATCGCCGTCCGTGGCGATACTCTGCACCAACACGGCGTAAATCGCCATACACACCATAATGAGCATCCCCTGAAAGCCAACAGCAAACAGGGACTTGAAATAATTCTGTCCCATGTGTCCGGCCTCTCGGCTGACGCTGGTGGCAAAGGGAATGGGGGCAAGGCTGGTCATCAGGTAAATTTCAATCATACGCCCGTAGACAATGACGAAAATCACGATATTCAAGGCCGTCATGGTGAACTGCACAAAGAAGGATTGCAGGAAGATACCAAGGAGCGGCCCCAGCTCCATTGCCTCAAGCTGGGTCTGCATATCGTTCAAAACCTCCGGCGTGACGGCGGTAGAGCCTTGTATCAGGCCAGCCGACTGGTGAATGACCTGCTGGGAAACATCAAATACCGCCATGACGATATTGAAGGTGTTGGACAGGATCATCACCGCAATAAAGGTCTTGAAAATCCACTTAAAAAAGATCCATGTGTCGAAGTTGTGTAGGTTGTTGTGGTCTATCAGCATTTGAATGAGCTCATAGGTCATCACAAAGGTAAGCACCAGCCCGGCGATAGGAAGAATGACCGTTTCGGAGAGCTGCCGTATCATGGAAAAGACCCCGGCGTTCCATGCCGCCGGGGTCGTCCCTACCTGCGCCGCAATCTCTCCTACCTGCTCATTCACATTGGTAAAAAGCCCGCCGAGGTTTCCCATGATACCCTCGACCAACAGCCCTTTGAGCCATTCTGTGATAGCGTCGAAGATACTTTGCATAGCTTACTCCTTCGGGAAGATTAGAACAGGTTTGCCAGCAGAGGGATCAGGTTCATGCCCAGCAGGACGATACCGCCGCCCGCCATGAGCTGTTTCATGCCCTGACTCTTTATTGATGTGTGATAAAGAAGCAATAGAAGTGTAAAAAATTTTGCCGTTCCTATCCGGCACTTGCGCATTGTGTCGG
>OGZW01002048.1_pt1 | contig 16061 bp, 9 predicted proteins | sample 1577001 | NCBI WGS metagenome assembly OGZW01 (sample SAMEA3541519, study PRJEB24748) | human gut metagenome | biome: human gut; feature: human-associated habitat; material: faeces | place: China | collected 2012 | reverse complement strand
ATTGGGATTTGCCACAAAAACATCGGAAAAGTTGCATATACATCGGGAAGGACAGCACATCGGTCACGGCATCCTTATCGCGATATTCCGCGTTCATCTGGCGGACATCCTGGTTAATACCTCTGGTAAGGTAATTGACAACAAGGGCAAGAACAAAGATGGCAGCGATTACTATTATGTAACCGACACCAACGGAACTATCACCAATATTTATGTTGAGGACTAATCCATATTATCTTTGATAAATTTGCGATAATTAAAAATTAAGGGGGAAGCGTTATAGCTGATGTAATTATATATTAGCTATAACGCTTTTCTTTTATAATCAAAAACTGCCAAGGAGGTAATCCCATGTTAAAAAAACATTTATTAACTGTAGGACTTGCTGTATTGCTGGCAACGACCAGCTCTGTACCTATTTTTGCAGAAACAACATCCACCACTTCCACAACAACCACAATGGAAAACTGCGGTGCTTATTTATTTGAGTGGCGTCCTATTGATTGTGGAAACGGTAATTATTTTGCTATTCTTGTAGGTGGAAATACACTTCAGGAAAGCAACGTGATTTTAAACCGTGGATATGATTATGCCTATACTTTTGATCCTATGACTTATCAACGTCCCTGGGGAACGGTTCCAGATCTGGTAAACGTGGATGGGAAATGGGGTATCCCTGAAAACTGGTCTTCTATGCCTCAGGATAGTCAGCCAGTACTCCATTGGCAAGTCCGCTTACTTTGAATTTTGTGGTAGTCTGTTTTACTTGCAGCGGGATCAAGGTCATATTAACCTTGATGCTCGGAGTCAGAGCTGTTCCGACAGTACGGGTCTCTTTTTCACCACATGCACATACTCTTTCCTGTTTTTCTGCTGAAAATACAGTAGCAGCCGATACGGTTTTCCATGTGCTGAAGCTGTGTGCGTGTTTTACAGATTCTGTTTCAGTTTCACTTTCGGTTTCTTTTCCGATTGCCATTACGATATCTTTTGGCAGGATGTAAGCAGATTCAGTGCTGTCCTTTGGTGCCTTTACAACGGTGATCTGGTAGGTGCCGCCGGAAGGAATAGTAAGTGATACTTTTCCGTTTTCGTCGGTTATGGCACTTACAACTGCATTGCCGTTTGCATCAACAGCGGATACGGTATAACCTTTCTGTACAGATGCCGGTTTGAGATTGCCCTTTTCATCGTAATCCATCGGGTGCATACCCCATAAGGTCAGATCCAGCTTTTCACCGGCCTGGATGGTTTCCGGTACATTTTCAAAATACAGATAAATATCTTTGTACTGCTTCAGGTCACCATACATAAATACAGATACGGAATCCCCGCTGGATACAACTGCTTCTGCTACACTGGCAGATCCTGGAATCTGATCGTTGACGCAGATACCAATGCTGTAGGTTTCAATGCCATAGATCTTGTTGATAAATCCATTGTTTACAGCCAGATAGTCGGTAGGGTTTGCTTTAAAGGCATCTTTGTACTGTGCGGCATGCCATGCGACCAGCACATCAAGTGCAGTTACTTTGTTTTTATAAGCAGCCGGTTTGGAATAACCATAGTTTGCAGCAGTATGAGCCTTAACGGTCATTTTGCTGACATCCATACCTTTGCCGGCTTCCTGATTGATCTTTACGGTGACAAGAGCTTCTGTTTCGTTCTGAGAATCCTGTATGGTGTTGATAAGAGCAGTGATCTTAGCAACTTTCTGCTCGATTTCTGTTTCGGCTGCATCTTCTCTTTCAAGGAGAGCTTTTGCTTCTGTGATCGCCGTCTGCAGTTTGTCTCTGGTTCCTTCCGGATACTGTCCGGCTCCGGTTCCTTCGGTTACAGAATCCAGAAGCGTCTGTGCATGATCAATGGCAGTCTGAAGCTGTTCAGCAACTTTGCTGTCCGGCTGTACAGTAACAGTAACGGATACTTTCTGTTTGTAGAGTTTCTGTAAAGCTTCGTTGCCCGGATGGCTGGATGCGTATTGTCAGTAACGTTCGCTGCTGAGCCAGGAAGTGATCGTGATCTCAGTTGGAGTTTCCGGACGGATGACAACCAGATTTTCATGCTGGATCACGGCATTATTGGAAGAACGGAATTTGTTGTAACCGGCACCCTCCATTTCCCATGGATCATCGAAATATCCGTCTGCACAGATACCGGCATCGGTAACATCACTGATGTTGTATACCCAGACAGCATTTCCATCGGCATCAAAATACATTTCCTGGAACGGATGCAGGTTTTCAGTGATTTTATCTGCAGATACATTGTTTCCTTTGATACCGTCAAAATAATGAGCTTTCGCATAATCCATCATTTCAACTTCTTTATCCAGGTCTTCCTGTGTCAGCTTTTTGATGGTGATCGGGAATACCCTGGAAACAGTCACGCCCTCACGCGTAAAGGAAACGGTCAGGTTGACGGTGGTGTCCTGAGGCTGGAATACATCTACGTTTGCTTTGTAACCGTTGATTTTGACAGCATCGTTGTCAGAAGTTACGGTGATTTCTTTATTATTAAAGACATTCTCGCCGTTCTCATCTTCGATATGAGTATATCTTGGCAGCTGAATGTCACCGGTGCAGGCTTCCGGATCAATTACCGTCGTTGTTCCGTAATAAACAAGATCGGTGATCTTATAATACTGGTTCAAAATTGCTTTGAGTTCAGCTTCAGTCGGAGCCGGTTTTCCGGTACCTTTTACAGTTACGGTAAATGGCACGCTGATCGTATTAATATCAGATATTTTTTCAACCTGTTCGTTCATGACAGATTCATTTGCCGTGAATGTAGCGGTCAGTGTAACTTCCGTATCTTCAACCGGCTGATTGATCACACCGGTTGCAGCGTGGAGCGAAGAATCGGTCGAAGGCTTCTGGATGCTGATCACATTTGTATTGGAAGAAGTCCAGCTGATGGTTGACCATACGGTACGCAGGCTGGTTCCCATACACTGCGGCAGTGTCAGATTGGAAGTTACCTCTGTCTGACTGGTATTTTCACCTTTGATTCTATCCCAGGTCAGCTGATCGGCTTCCGATTTCATTTTGGAAGCAAAATGTTTCTGATCCCATCCAATGACTACTCTGCGTTCGGCTGTTTCTGCTGTCGCACCGTTTAAGCTGAATTTCAGCACAACGGAAATGGTTTTTAAATTCAGACCATAAGCGTTCAGCGTATCGGCAGTAGAGTAGTGGATGATGCCGTCAGTGCTGATCCAGTCAGTATCGTCAGAAGAAACAACGGATACCGTTACCTGATCTGCTTTATCGACAGCTGCATAATCGCCGGTTTTCAGTTTTGCTTCGATCAGTGCATTAATATTAGAAGCGTTTTTGTAGGATGTGCGGATAGCACCAGGTTCCTTGTCAAAGATTTCTTTTACCTTATCAACGGCAGCCTGATCGGCAGAATCAACCGTTACATCTTTGTCCATGTTTACGGCAGCCGTAATCTTTTCTTCTGATCCGGTTGGTGCATAAGAAACATTTTTTACGTCCTTATATCCCTCGGCAGTTACAGAATAACGATAAGTGCCGTATTTGCTCAGCGTGTAGGAACCGTCACCATTTGCTGTCATGGTTTCCCAGTCGGTATCTCCCCAGTCATCTTCAACCTCTTCTTCCACTTTGAGGTTAAAGTTTGTGATGGCTGTATCGCCGTCCATTGGCTGGAAGGTTACAGCGTAGCTGGTAATATTTTTTTCCAGTTCTACATCAATGGTGGTATCTTCGTCTGGTGTGATCGTGCCGTTGGCAGTTTTGTAGTTTGGTGCTTCAACCGTCCAGTTGTAGCTTACACCTTTCTGCAGTTTATAGCTTCCGTCGGATTCCGGACTGATCGTAGTATAGTAGCCCTTTTTAACCTTGATGGAAGCACCGGAAATTTCAGCACCGCTTGCTTTGTCCTTGACGGAAAATCTGATATTCTGCATCGTGATCGGACTTAAAGTTACGGTTTTTAAGAAAACAGGTTCTTCGGAATTGCCTGTATAAGTAAATGTTTCGCTATAATCGGTATAGCCCTCTTTTTTAACGGTCAGCTTGTAAGAAGCACCGTTTGCCATCTTGTAGCTGCCATCGCTTGCAGGTGTAACCTTGTCCCATCCGTCTTTTTCTACGGTAATAGAGGCATCCGTAATTGGATTTTTGTCCTTATCCTGAACAGCAACCTGCATCTTGTATTCTACTTCAGCGGCTTCCAGAATAAAGGTGAAGTCCTGTGTGGCAAGTGCAGTGGCTGTTCCGTCGTCGATGGCAGAATTTTCGGTATCACTTGCGAACAGTTTCAGTGTTGCAGTAAAAGTATACGGTGATGTCGGTCTGCTTTTAATGGAACGGCTTCCGTTTTTTGTCGGTACCAAATAGGAGATATATGGATTGTTTTTATCAATATACCATCCTGTTTTATAAACGGTATTAAGATATTTCAGACGTAAGGAATTGATGGATCCGCCGTTTGGGATTTTCAGGCCAATATTGTAGGTAAGACCATCCTCACTTTTAACAACACCATTACCACCTGTGGTGATAACCTTGTCTGTAGCATCAATAAAATTTTCTTTCAGATACGCTTGTGCGGCTTCTTCTGCACTCTGGGTTTCGTCTGCCTCTTCAGCCTGGGAAACCACCCCGGTATCTGTCGGCGAAAGATCGCTGGCATACGTCACTGACGGCAGATTGCCAACTGTCATCATGGCACATAAAGCCAGGGAAAGTGCTCGCTTCATTAGCTCTTTTCTTTTCACTTTTTTTTTCTCCTGAGTTTGAAATAGAATGAAAATAGTTATAGGGTATACAGGATATCCTAGCCTTTTCCAATTGCTGTGTCAAGAATTTAACGAGAGAAAAACTTACATTCTGCTATCCAAAATGTCCAAAGTGACAAAAGAAGGATTACAAAAAAAGTTTAAAAAAACAAAAAATTTCTCTTGCATTTCTGTGAAAGCTATGCTATTATAGGCAGTGCATTGAGAGATGCGGGTGTAGTTCAATGGTAGAACACCAGCCTTCCAAGCTGGATACGTGGGTTCGATTCCCATCACCCGCTTTTTTTGTTGCTCAAAATAAACGCTCTGCGAGATGCAAAACGATTCTGTTAGATAAATGTCAGCAAAACGGATCAGAATAACATATCAAGTCTCACGTGCGTTTGACTTGCATTTTTTTTATAAAAAAATGTGCTCCTTCTCAGGTCACAAGTTTGCTTTGCTTGTCTTCCTGAAAAGGAGCATCTTTATTTATCCCTTCTGAACCAGTTCTTTATAATTTTCGCTCCAGGTTTTCATCGCATCCCAAATTGGCTGCAGGCTGTAACCGAGTTCCGTCAGGTAAAATATGATATGAAGTGTTTTTAAAAACTATGGCTGTTCAAGAAAGTACGGCAATGTGCAAAATGAACAATTCCAGGGAAGGCACTTTTACGTGCCCTTCGGGGAATTTGTTCATTTGCACATTTACACAAACCTCCGCCTTATCCCTCGATCACTTTCTTAATTGCATCATAAAGTTCATCATAGGTCTCAAATGCCGGCAGCTGTGGATATTCTGCTTTGATTGCATCGGTACTTCTGAATAAGAAGCCTGCCTTACTTGCCTGGATCATGCCAAGGTCGTTATGGCTGTCGCCGCTTGCGATGGTGTCATAACCGATGGACTGCAGAGCTTTGACGGTTGTGTATTTGGATTTCTCACAACGCATTTTGAAATCAACGATTTCTCCGTTGTCAGCAACGACAAGAGAGTTGCAGAAAATAGTCGGATAACCCAGCTTTTTCATCAGCGGACCTGCGAACTGTGAGAAAGTATCGCTGATAATGATAACCTGTGTCAGTTCTCTTAATTTATCCAGAAATTCTTTTGCTCCCGGGAGCGGATCGATTTTGGCGATGGTTTCCTGGATTTCTTTCAGTCCCAGATTATGTTCTTTTAAAATATTAAGACGATATTTCATCAGTTTATCGTAGTCCGGTTCGTCTCTGGTGGTTTTCTTTAATTCCGGGATGCCTGTTTCTTCTGCAAAAGCAATCCAGATTTCCGGTACCAGTACACCTTCCAGGTCTAAGCATACGATTTCCATTTTGTCCTCCATTCTGATACAGTGATAACGCTGTATCGCTTCAAATATATTTTCCTGTCTATTATAGTCGAAAACAAAAAAAACTACCACTGTAAATTTTAAAAACAGACAATAATTTGTAAAAATTACCAATATAAGCGTTGATTTTTATATGTAAGTCAGATTATAATAAATATAAAAAACAAGGGAGGGCAACACGATGAAGAAAACAGCATTCTTACTGGTACTGGCACTTCTGCTGCAGATCCTGCTCCCGCCTTCTATGGCAGGAAATGTCTATGCGGCATCTACAGAAGAGGTTGCACAGACACAGGCGGCAGACGGCGATCAGCTGAAAAGTCTGTATGACACGTATTATTTGGGAGCTTGCAAAAAAACAGGTGATTACGATCATCTGTGGGATGGATATGAGGTAAAACTGTATCTGAAAACATCCGATGATTCTCTGCAGGGCCAGGAGGCGGATGCATTTAAAGCAACGATTGGCGGGAAAGAATATGCGGTCGGCGAGGTAGCACAGGATTATACTTTATATGGCAAAGATGATTATGACTATTATGAAATTTCCGTTCCGATTTTGGATGATGTGAGCGGAACAAAAGAGGTTTCACTGACCTATCCGGGCAAATCCGGCAGCAAAACCGTTGGCGGTCTGAGTATCACACTGAAAAAGGAAGATTATTTTACAACAAAGGGTTCAAAAGAAGTCGAAGTTGAAAATACAAAAAATCCGATCTACACTTCCAGCATCACAGGAAATGCACAGGTGACTGCTTACTGGGTTTCTGCATTCTGCAGAAAAGAAGATCAGACGATCAAGAAATCTTATCTTGTTAATGCAGACGGAAAAGACAGCAAACAGTATGGTCTGAATACAAAAATTATGCAGATTTATCAGGATACAGATTCCGGAAGAGTGCAGGATGACCGTTATCCGGCAAAGAAAATGCCATTTGATGAAAACGGAGGCAGTGATGTTTACAACACGCAGTATACTTACGGAATCATGGCAGGTTTCCAGAACGGAGCGATCATTGAAGAGGCAATTCCGAACGGAACTTATAATATGGTTCTTGAGACAGAAAGCGGTTGTAAAACAGTGATCAAGAATGCAGTGATTTCCACCGACAAACCGATCATTCTTGGCATGATGGATTCGGAAGCTTCACAGGGAAATGCTTCCCATGAATCCAATTTATATGGTAATGACAAAGAAATCCATACAGACAAACATGGAAATTATGTGGCAGCTTATGTATATGGCTTAAATCTGAATGATGAAGTTGCAAAATATGTAAAACCGTACTTTGCAGAGAGAAGTTATGATTTTACCGATGGAAATGTAAGTTATAATGATACGATCGTTGGAACTTACAGCAAAGAAAATGGTTATGAAGTAGCCAATGACGGTATTTTTTATGTGATCAATACAAAATCTGGCGAAAAGAGATTTCTCTGTTCCCTTGATCTGTCTGAGTACGAAGCAAAATATGGTACGGGATCTGTTGTCATCGCAAATGAAAACCTGGCAAAAGGTCTCAATATCAGCTTCCAGAGACCGGTTTTATATGCACGCCAGCTGGATGCTTTCTCTCAGACAAACTGTGTCTATATTGCAGATGATATTGCAAATGCCGGAGATACGGTAAGCGTGACTGTCAAAGCGGATGATAATGAGAATCGTAAGGAACTGAACTGCAAGGTGCAGGAGGATGCTTCCGGCGTGAAAAAGCAGAAGTATTTTGAGGTTACAAGAGCAGATATAGAAAGTCTTGGAAGTGAAAACGGATATTTTTCCATTACAGAAATTTCGGTCAATGGCAAAACTTATGAGGCTCCTGGAACAAAGAATCTAAATGGTCTGTTTCCGGTTTATGTGGACATGGAGTATCAGCCGGGAAATCAGACAGGCAGCACTTCCAACGGTGTATTTTATGTTGGAAACTACACGAAAGATCAGGATGTTGTTCTGGAGTTCCATCATAAAAATGAGATCCGGACGGTATTAGAGATCTCAATCCCGAAAGGAACCCAGAAGTATCTGCTAACAGCAGAAGATATGAAGTCTATGACAGAAGGAGAAGAATACAGCTACTGTATCCGTCAGGCGGGGGATCGCCATGCAGTCCTGCTTCGAAGCAAGCAGAGAGTCGAGGAAGGTTTTGAAGCGGCAGGTATTTCTATGACGGGATATCCGGCGACACCATCAACGACTGTAACGCTGGAATATGGTGACAGCACTGCGAAATTGTTCTATTGTGTGATGACAGAGCAGAATTTCCAGAGTAAATATGATTATCAGACAGAACTGGTACCGGATAATCAGTGGATCGCCTATGCAGGTGCCTTTACGCCGTTCGCAGGAATGACAAAATCCGGTACGATGATGATTCTGACAAAAGTAGTCAATGCAGCCGGAACAAAAGCAAAATATGCATATTATGATGTGGAAGTTCGGGCAGGTGCAGGAAATGATCAGGATGATGATCATAAAGACGATAACGGAGATAAGGGAAACAGCAACGGCACAAATGGTGGAAACCAGGGCAACAACGGGAACCAGAATACAAACAATGGAAACCAGAACACGGACGGAACTCTTGCAGTCGGTACGGTAAAAGAAGTAAAGGGACAGAAATATAAAGTACTGTCCGCATCTACAGTTGCATTTGCCGGAGTGATCAACAGCAAGACGAAAAAAGTCAATATTCCAAAGACGGTTCAGATCAATAAGAAAACTTACAAAGTTGTACAGATCGCAAAAAATGCCCTCAAAGGAAGCGATGTACAGACTGTTGTGATCGGAGCGAACGTTACCGCAATCCAGGATCAGGCATTTGCCGGATGCAAGAAACTGAAAAAGGTAACCGTCGGAGCAAATGTGAAAAGTATCGGAAAAGCAGCGTTTAAGGACTGCAAAAACCTGAAAAACATTACCGTAAAAAGCACGAAACTGAAGACCGTCAAAGCAAAGGCACTCAAGGGCATTAACAAAAAAGCGACGATCAAGGTTCCGGCAAAGAAACTCAAAAATTACCAGAAACTGTTCCGCAAAAAAGGACAGAGCAGTTCGGTAAAAATTAAAAAATAATAACAGGATCGTAACGGTTTTGCACAGGGCGAAGCCGTTACGGAGGATTTTATATGGCACAGCAAAATTCAAAGAAAAAGACAAAAAATCAAATACAATGGAAGAGCAGTCCATATAAAAGAACGAAAGAAGAGGCAGCTGTTTTTACAGTGCTTCTTCTTTCTGCATTTTTGTATGGAGGATTTTATGAATTTTCCGGAGCGATGCTTGCGGCAGTGCTTGGTATACTGCTTATCGTCTGCCGCGTAAAATATTCGTTTCAGATCAAAGGGAAAAAACAGCTGGCAGTGTTGCTGTCTGTGTTTTTATGGTTCGGTATTACCTGTTTTTATGCAATCGATCGGGCAATGGCTTTTGTGGGCGTGATCAAAATGCTGCCACTGCCTCTTGGCTATCTGTTTTTCATGCAGTTTTCGGATGAAACCAGACAGAAAGCAACAGGCTATATCGCACACATCGGCTGCTTTATGGTACTGGCCGGGATTCTGGCACTGCCATTTCCGGCTCTGAAAGAGCAACTCTGGCAGGCCGGGCGTCTTGGCGGATTTTTCCAGTATTCTAATACCTGTGCACTCTATCTGCTGGCAGGATTGGTTGTGATCTGCAATCGATGGATCGAAAACAAAAGCAGAGAACAGGAATCGGGCATCAAAAGAGACAAAATGCAGATTCTGGAAGGAATTGTACTTTTGGCAGGATTGCTTCTGACTGGGAGCCGCGGCGTGATGCTTCTGTTTTTCGGATATCTGATCTGGTTTATCCGGCATCTGTCGTCACAAAAGGCAAAGAAATACGGGATTTTTTGCATTGTCGCTGTGTTTGCACTACTTGCAGTTGTTATGGTTGTGACAAACGGGGCAGGTGAGCAGAATATCGGCAGGATTTTCACAGTGTTCCGTTATTCCAGTACCTGGAAAGGACGTATTCTTTATGATCTGGATGCATTAAAAATGATCGCAAAGTATCCGTTTGGAATGGGTTACCATGGCTATGCTTATGTTCAAGGACGGATGCAGACCGGAGTTTATAAGACGCTCTTTGTGCATAACGACTGGTTACAGGCTGCGTTGGATCTGGGTATTCTTCCGGCTGTTCTGTTTGCGGCTGTGATGCTGCGTCAGCTCTTAAAAGGCAGTCAGAGCAGTATGCAGAAACAGATTTTGCTTCTTATCATGCTGCATATGCTGGTTGATTTTGATCTGCAGTTTACTGCGATCGGGCTTTTGGGACTTCTGTGTCTGGATTACGGTAAAGCAGAGGGTAGTTTAAAGAAAAAGACAAAAATCGAAGACTGTATTTTTCTGACAGTTATAAGTGTGGGCTGTATTTATTTCTGCATACCGTTCCTGCTCGATTATGTCGGAGAACATCAGAAGGCACTGAGTTTTTATGGTGCTTATACGCCGGCACAGCTTGCGGTGATGGAAGGAAGTCGGAGTGCAGAGAAAGCAACTTCGGCGGCAGAGCAGATCCTCACGCACAATACACATCTGGCAGAAGTTTATCAATATCTGGCATATGGTGCTCTGGAAAAAGAAAATTATGAAGAAAGCTTTATCAATATGGAAAAAGCCATTTCCTGTGATATTTATGCGAAAGAATTATATGACGAGTACGAAGAAATCTTAAGTCAGGCAGAAAAAGTGCAGGGCAGTGATCAGAGTGAACGGCGTGCCTGGATCCAGAATAAAAAGCAGGAAGTGTTAAAGAAGAGCAGCAGTCTCGCATATGAATTAAATGACAGACCTCAGTTATAAATTCAAGTTGCCCTGGCTGTCAAAGAGGACTATAATATCTGATAAGAAAAGATACTATGGTCGGAAGAATTCCGGCTTCTGGTATCTGAGAAAGGATCAGGAGGCAGAATCATGCGTGCATATGAAAGATTATTGGAATATGTCAAAGTAAAAACACCGAGCAGCGAAGAAAGTATGGAAACACCGAGCAGTTCCTGTCAGTTTGAACTGGCAGAGCGTCTGGTGGGAGAAATGAAGGAACTGGGCATCGAGGATGCAGCCGTTGACGGAAAATGCTATGTCTATGGAACAATTCCGGCAACGGAAGGTTATGAGAACAGTCCATCTCTTGGATTTATCGCACATATGGACACCGTTTCAGAATTTACGGAAAATCCGATCCATCCGGTTCTTCATGAAAATTACGACGGACAGAATCTTGTTTTTGATGAAGGCGGCAGAGTTTTAGATACCGTACTTTTTCCACATCTGAAAAATCTGAAGGGACGTACGCTGATCACGTCAGACGGAACGACGATCCTTGGAGCAGATGACAAAGCAGGTATTGCAGAAATTATGACGATGGCAGAATACGTTCTGCGAAGTGATGTGCCGCATGGGAAGATCTGTCTTGCATTTACGCCAGACGAAGAGATTGGCAGAGGGGCAGATCATTTTGATGTAGAGGGATTTGCAGCAGATTTTGCCTATACCGTGGACGGCGGTGCGGAAGGCGAGATCGAATACGAAAATTTCAATGCCTGCGAAGCTGTTTTTAAGATTCAGGGGGTCAACGTGCATCCGGGCAGTGCCAAAGGCATCATGGTCAATGCAGGAGCTGTCGGATGTGAGATCCAGATGATGCTGCCGGTGGAAGAGACACCGGAACAGACCGAAGGGTACGAAGGATTTTATCATCTGATCAAAATCAGCGGAAGCTGCGAAAGGGCAGAACTTATCTACATTGTGCGTGACCACGATGCGGACAAGTTTGCACAGAAACAGCAGAAACTGAAAGAAATCGCAGATGTCATGAATCAGAAATACGGTGAGGGAACGGTTGATCTTCAGATCAAAGAACAATATCGAAACATGGCAGAGAAGATCCGTCCTTGTTATCATCTGATCGAGAATGCGAAAAAAGCCTGTGAGAACGTGGGTATTGTGCCGAAAATTCAGCCGATCCGCGGCGGTACGGATGGGGCAAGATTGAGTTTTATGGGACTGCCGTGCCCGAATCTCGGAACCGGCGGCTATGCATTCCATGGACCGTATGAACATATAACAGTTGAGGGAATGGATAAGAGCGTGGAAATCCTGATGGAACTTGTAAAAATATATGGAATTATTAAAAAAGAATAAATTTTTCTTGCAGAGGCTCTTCAGGTATGCTAAAATAAAAACACGTTGTGTCGAAGAAAGTCACAGCGTACTCTGGAGAGTCTCATAGAACGGGCGCCGAAGGTGTACGGCAGCAGATCTGCTGCTTATCTCTCAGGCAAAAGGACAGAGAAAAGTCTAAATATGTTCTACTCTTTGGAGGGCTGATTGTATGATCAGCTCTTTTGTTGTTTTCGGACAGCCCAAAGAATCGATCCGTGTCAGTATCAGACAACATGGAAAATAGTCACGGGGCAGATTTTGTGAGGGTGTTCTGGCAGCAGCCAATAAATAATCAAGATTGGAGAGAGAGTAATGTTCGAAGCAGTAAACAATTTTTTGCAGCACGTTGATGATCTGGTATGGGGTGTCCCACTGATCGTAGCAATTCTTTTGACTGGTATTTATCTTACCATTCGTCTGAAAGGTATCCAAATCACAAAACTTCCAAAAGCACTCAAGTACATGTTTGAAAATGAAGAGAGCGGTCACGGAGAAGTTACAAGTTTCGGAGCGTTATGTACTGCACTTTCCGCAACCATCGGTACCGGAAATATCGTTGGTGTGGCAACCGCGATCGTAGCCGGAGGACCGGGAGCGTTATTCTGGATGGAAATTGCAGCCCTGTTTGGTATGGCAACGAAATATTCCGAAGGTCTTCTCGCTATCAAATACCGTACAACGGACAAACATGGTCATATCCTTGGCGGCCCGTTTTACTATATCGAAAATGGTATGGGTAAAAAATGGACCTGGCTGGCAAAGATTTTTGCATTTTTCGGAATGGGTGTAGGTCTGTTTGGTATCGGAACCTTTACACAGGTAAATGGTATCACAAGTGCCGTAGGTAACTTCTTTGATCCGAACGCACAGAATGTGATCCATCTGCTGGGAAGAGATTATACGCTTGCCGTTGTGATCTCAGGACTGATCCTGACTGTCTGTGTCGGTCTGGTTGTTATCGGAGGATTGAAACGTATTGCAAAAGTATCTGAGATCATTGTGCCGTTCATGGCAGTTATATACATTGCGATTTCTTTGCTGCTTCTGATCTTAAACGCTAATAAAATCCCGGCAGCGATCGTAGAGATTGTATCCAGTGCCTTTGGTATGCGTGCAGCAGCCGGCGGAGCACTTGGAGCGATCATTGTGGCAATGCAGAAAGGTATCGCAAGAGGTATCTTCTCAAACGAGGCAGGACTTGGTAGTGCCCCGATCGCAGCAGCAGCCGCTCAGACAAAAGAGCCGGCACGTCAGGGACTGGTTACCATGACCGGTACCTTTATCGATACGATCGTTGTATGTACCATGACCGGACTTTCCATCGTGCTTACCGGTTCCTGGAACATCGGACTGGAAGGTGTGGCAGTTACCACCAACGCATTCCAGCAGGGACTTCCGTTTGCACCGCAGATCAGTGCATTTCTGCTGATGATGTGTCTGGTATTCTTTGCATTTACTACCATCCTCGGATGGGACTACTACAGTGAGAGATGTCTGGCATATCTTTCCGGCAGCAACAAAACAGCCCTGAAGATCTTCCGCTGGCTGTACATAGCAGCAGTCTTTATCGGACCGTACTTCACAGTATCTGCAGTATGGGTGATCGCCGATATCTTCAACGCACTGATGGCGATCCCGAACCTGATCGCACTGCTCTCCCTGAGCGGAGTGGTTGTGGCAGAGACGCAGAGCTATCTGAAACGAATGAATCTGACAAGAGTGAAATAACAAAAACAGTATCTTAAAAATGCAGCAAATAAACCGCTGTGGTCATCAGAAAGAAGTTTCTGGTGGCTGCGGCGGTTTTGCTTTGAACTGCCAATTAGAAAGAGAAGCAGCCAAAGAAATTTCATAATTTTTTATATTGAAAAACAGATGTTTTCACCATAAAATAAGAATAAAAAAGAACGATGAAGTTACAGTAAATTTTAGATGAAAAAACAGCTATACAATAAAGGGAATGTTTATACGACAACTTCCAGTATCACTGAAGCAGCTGGATGCTCCCTGTATTCTCTATAACCTGAACGGCTGCTGTAACAGTTTAAAAGAATTTGTTTTTGAATGTATATCAGAAAAACACACCGGCAATATCTTTTTATCAAAGAGAAGGGTTTGAGATTCAGTATAGTGGTTTAGATGAAGTTACTGGGGAAAAAGACTATGTAATGGCATGGGAGCGGACATCCTCGTCTGTCGAATCTAAATAAAGTCTGTAAGTAATATTCAGAGTGAAGCATTTTGGGAGGAAATTATGAACATTACAGTATATCTTGGAGCAAATGAAGGCAATGATCCGGCTTTACATAAGGCAGTTACAGAACTTGGAGCCTGGATCGGGCAAAGCGGAAACACACTGGTTTACGGTGGTTCAAAAAGCGGATTGATGGGGGCATTAGCGGACAGTGTTCTGAATGCAGGCGGCAGAGCGATCGGCGTTGAACCGCAGTTTTTTATAGATGCAGGCTTTCAGTTTGATGGACTGACCGAGCTTATTGTAACAAAGGATATGTCGGAGAGAAAAGCAAAGATGATTGAGCTTGGAGATGCTTTCATTGCTTTTCCGGGAGGTACAGGTACTTTAGATGAAATAACTGAAATAATGACTAAAGTTGCCCTAAAACAGATAAATGCTCCATGTATTGTATATAATCTTAATGGCTATTATGATAGCCTGAAAGTTCTTTTGGACCATATGATTGAAATGGGTTTGTCCACATCAGATAAGCAGGAAAAAATCTATTTTGCCAATAATCTTTCGGAAATAGATGAGATTTTAACTGATACTAATGAATAATATGTGTTTAAATAGTATAAACAATATAATAATATTGTAAGTATGATATTTTTTATTATATTTTTAATATGTAATTTTGGTGAAGAGATGGACAATGAAAGAACTATTATAGCTATACTTATACTGATTGTGTGCTGCCTTATCGGTGGTTTGATTTATACTGTTTCACTAAGCAGTGAACCGGTAAATAATACAACATTAAATAATACTGCAAATATTACTAATAACACTACTAATGATACTGCTGATGTTTGCCAAGTATCTGATGAACATGAATCATCTTCTTCTGTGTCTTCACAATCCAAAGATCCTCATTCTGATTGGGTTTGTGAAGGTGATACATGGTACAGTAAGCAGGATAGTGATGGAAAAGGTTATGTTTTATATGATAAAGCATCTGGAAGACCTATAGGTAGTGGAGATATGCCTGATAGGCATGGATATCACAGTCAAAATTATATTGATATGTATAGCTCAACAGTAAAATACAGAAGCAACGGAGAATATTATGATGATTAAGGGATTTTATAAATTCCTTTTTCTTTTATCATGAGAAATTATTTTACACTGCAGCCAGTAAAATAAAATTTAATAAATTCTATAAAATTTAATAAATTTAATGAAAAGTGCTCGAATTATTGATTTGAAGTATGGATTTAATGAAAGTATTGATTAAAATAGTATTTTTGTATAAATTACATATATATGGAGCTAATGATTTAGACCAATTTTTAGTTAAAATTTCACTTAAAAATTAATAAAATATGATTCGGGTATAAGTGGTAGTATATATTATTTATATACTTTACAATATCAATGTCTACATAATCGGAAAGCTTTTCGCCCTTTTCTATATCCGGATGATATATGATTTCGCCATCGTTATTTATTAAAAATGCGTAACCTGTATCATAAATGGAAATCGATGGCGCGGCGGAAATCCAGCACCGCGTGCAGGACGGCCAGCGCCTCGTTT
>OGZW01002034.1_pt1 | contig 16141 bp, 10 predicted proteins | sample 1577001 | NCBI WGS metagenome assembly OGZW01 (sample SAMEA3541519, study PRJEB24748) | human gut metagenome | biome: human gut; feature: human-associated habitat; material: faeces | place: China | collected 2012 | reverse complement strand
GTGATATTTATGTAAGGAAAATTCTTGATTCCGGCGGATCACCGGCGGTGGAGGCGGAAGTACTTGCAGGAGAAGATATTGTTGGAACTGCATCGGTTGCAGGACAAAAAGGTGAACAAGAAATTGAGGCAGGAATTGAGCAGATGCACAGTCAGATCGCAGAGGAACTGATCGGGAAGAATCTGTTCGAGCAGGAAGAGATCGACCATTTACTCGAAAAAAGAAAAGAGATCCCGCAGGAAGTATCACTGGCAGTTTCCATCGCGACAGCAAGGGCAGCGGCAGGAAAGCTGAAGCTTTCTCTGTACCGGTATTTAGGTGGGACTCATGCACTGAAACTTCCAGCCCTGCTGATCCTGGCGGCAGACGGAACTGCAGAAGAGACAGAAATGGATTTCAGGGAACTGATGCTTGTCCCGAAAGGAATTTCTTCTGTACAGGGACAGATCAGGGCGGCAGGTGAGATCGACAGTCTGTTCAGGGAGGCTCTGAAAAAAAGAAATGGAAGAGAGGGAGAGCCTGACAGAAAAAAGCAGGATGCGGCAGATGGAGGAGTGCTGAAATTACTGGAAAAGGCAGTGGAAGAGGCGGGATATCAATGTGGAAAAGAAATCTTTTTTGCAGTCAATGCAGGAGCTGGAAGACTGTATGAAAAGCAGTCGGGAGTATATCGTTTTCCGGCAGAGAGCCGACGATGCGGACAGCGGGTGGAACGCTCACGGGAGGAACTGATCGAATATCTGACCAGACTTACCGGAGAGTATCCGATCAGTCTTTTGGAAGACCCTCTATACAGAGAAGATCGGGAAGGCATACAGGAGCTGGAAAAGAAACTGGAAGATCGGGAGGATTGTGAAAAAAAGACGGTATTGGGAAGACGGTCTGTTATGATCGATCCCGGAGAAATCTATACCCTGACAGAACTTTCGGAGCGTGCGGGGCACTTTTTTATCTTTCCGCGAATTGCACAAAATTTTCATTTCATTTTCTACATCAACTGAGACGGAAAAAACGTGCATTTTGTTCCCGTTTCCTGTAAAATATTCTTGCAATCTAAAATACTGTTTGGTAGCTGCAACGTAGTGCTTCGCGCACGGGCTGTACGGTCGCTCCCCTTTCGGGAGCATTCGGTATGCTTGTGTGAGAGGCGCTTTTTTCTTTCCCCTTTGCGGTGCCGTGGCAAGCGGCGGGGGAACGCAGCCAACAGAAAAGGAGGAGCATCTTATGAAACTTGTCACCAACGGTCGGCTCATCACCCGCGACGCAGGCGCGCAGGGCTACTTTGAGCGCGGCGCGGTCGCCTACGAGGGCGCGAAGATCGTCGAAGTCGGCGAAGAGGCTGCACTGCGCGCCAAGTATCCCGACGCTGAGATCATCGATGCCAAGGGCGGCGTCATCATGCCCGCGTTCATCAACGCGCACACGCATATCTACTCCGCCCTCGCCCGCGGCCTTTCCATCGTCGGCAACAATCCGACAAACTTCTACGAAGTGCTCGACGGCACGTGGTGGGCCATCGACCGTCACCTGATGATGGACGGCACGAGGGCCAGTGCCACCGCGCTCTACATCGACTCCATCAAGCAGGGCGTGACGACGATCTTCGACCACCACGCCTCTTACGGTGAGATCCCCGGCACGCTGCACACGATCGCCGAAGAGAGCAAGCGTCTCGGCCTTCGCTCCTGCCTGTGCTACGAGGTCTCCGACCGCGACGGCGAGGAAAAGTGCTTACAGGCCATTCGGGAGAATGCGGATTTCATCACCGAGTGCGAAAAGCGCAAGGACCCGATGCTCGCGGCGATGTTCGGCGGCCACGCGCTGTTCACCATCTCGGACAAGACCTTTGACCGCATGGTTGAAGCCAACAACGGCCGCACGGGTTATCATATCCACGTGTCCGAGGGCATGAACGACGTGTACGATTCTCTTCAGAACTACGGCCGCCGCCCCGTCCAGCGTTTGCAGGACCACGGCATCCTCGGCCCTAAGACCATCCTCGGCCACTGTATCCACGTCAACACCGCCGAGATGGAGATCATCAGGGAGACCGGCACGATGGTCGTCAACAATCCGGAATCCAACATGGGCAACGCCATCGGCATCTGCCCCGTGCTCCAGCTCCATAAGCGCGGGATCCTGCTCGGCATGGGCACAGACGCCTACACGAACGATATGCTCGAGTCCCTCAAGGTCGCCCTCTGCTCCCAGCGCAGCCAGAACTGCCTGCCGAACGTCGGCTGGTGCGAGGTCACCGATATGCTCTTCAAGAACAACGCCAAAATCGGCGAGAAATACTTCCCCGACACGCTCGGCGTTCTCAAGCCCGGCGCGGCGGCGGACATCATCGTCATGGACTACAAGCCCTTCACGCCGTTTTCCGACGAGAACATCGACGGGCACATGATCTTTGGCATGACGGGCCGCCAGTGCCAGACGACCATCGCCGCCGGCAAGGTGCTCATGCTCGACCGTGAGCTTGTCGGCATCGACGAGGAGGCGGAAAACGCCCACATCCTGGAAGCTGCCAAGAAGCTCTGGGGCGATCTCAATCACCGCAAATACTAAGGTAGAAAGGGAGAGAAAGCCATGTCTGAAAAAATGTATCCCATCCCGTTCGACGCTCTGATGAACTGGGTCACGACCGAATACGCGCAGTGCGGCGACGTCTTCGGCGTTCATAAGCACTATCATGCGGACGGCAAGAGCCTGCCCATCTTCGGCGAGCGCATCGAAACGCCGTTCGGCCCCGCCGCCGGTCCCAACAGCCAGCTCGCGCAGAACATCATCGCGGCCTACGCCGCCGGCGCGCGCTTTTTTGAGGTCAAGACCGTGCAGAAAATGGACGGCGCGGAGCTTGCCGCCTGCGTCCCCCGCCCCTGCATCCTCGCCGCCGACGAGGGCTACAACCAGGAGTGGTCGACCGAGCTGACCGTCCAGCAGGCGCAGGACGAGTACATCAAGGCCTGGTGCGCGCTCAAGGTCATGAGCAAGGTCTACGGCTTCGGCGATCCCGACGGCTTCGTCTTCAATATGTCCGTCGGCTATGACTTGGACGGCATCAAGGGCCGCAAGGTCAACACCTACATCAACAACATGATGGACGCGGGCAAGACGCCCCAGTTCAAGGAGTGCAAGAAGGTCCTGACTGATCTTTTCCCCGAGGAAAAGGACTTCATCGCCTCGATCTCCCCCAATGTTTCCCGCTCCGTTACGCTCTCCACGCTCCACGGCTGCCCGCCGCAGGAGATCGAGCGCATCGCAAGCTATCTTCTCAAGGAAAAGCATCTGCACACCTTCGTCAAGTGCAACCCGACCATTCTCGGCTACAAGACCGCGCGCAGCATCCTCGATTCCATGGGTTATGACTACATCGTCTTCGATGAGCACCACTTCAACGAGGACCTCCAGTGGGAGGACGCCGTGCCGATGTTCGAGCGGCTGCAAAAGCTCGCGGACAAGCAGGGTCTCGAGTTCGGTCTCAAGCTCTCCAACACCTTCCCCGTCGACACGACGCGCGGCGAGCTTCCCAACGAGGAAATGTATATGTCCGGCCGCAGCCTCTTTCCGCTGACGATTGAGATGTGCAATCGCATCTCCCGCCAGTTTGTCGGCAAGATGCGCATTTCGTTCGCAGGCGGCGCGGACTACTTCAACTGCGACAAACTCTTTGCCGCCGGCATCTGGCCCATCACCGTCGCTACTACCATCTTGAAGCCCGGCGGCTACAACCGCCTGCACCAGATGGTCGAAAAGGTCGAGGATATGTCCTACCGCGCATTTTCCGGCAACGACCCCGCCGCCATCTCCGACCTTGCCGCCTCCGCGCTGCACGACTTCCACCACGTAAAGCCCATCAAGCCGCTGCCCTCCCGCAAGAACAAAGAGCAAGTTCCTCTTCTTGACTGCTTCGAGGCCCCCTGCAAGGGCGGCTGCCCCATCGAGCAGGACATCCCCGAATATCTTGAGCTTTGCCGCAAGGGGCTCTACGGTCCGGCGCTCAAGCTCATCACCGAGAAGAACGCCCTGCCGTTCATCACCGGCACCATCTGCGCGCACCGCTGCCAGGGCAAGTGCTCGCGCAACTTCTACGACGAATCCGTCCACATCCGCGAAACGAAGCTTCTTGCCGCGGAAAAGGGCTATAGCGCGCTCATGGCGTCGCTCCGTATGCCCGAACCCGTTGACGACAAGAAGGTCGCCATCGTCGGCGGCGGCCCGACCGGTATCGCCGCGGCGTACTTCCTCGGCCGCGAGGGGGTGCCCGCCACGATCTTTGAGCGTGAGCGCAAGCTCGGCGGCGTGCCGCGCTATGTCATCCCCGCCTTCCGCATCAGCGACGAGGCCATCGACAAGGATATCGCGCTCATGGAGCGCTACGGCGTGGAGGTAAAGCTCGGCAAGCCTGCTCCGTCCGTCGAACAGCTCAAGAAGATGGGCTACACGCACATCTTAATGGCCACCGGCGCATGGAAGCCCGGCAAGCTCGACATTGAGGGCAACGTGCAGGGCGTCATCGAGTGGATGAAGAAGATGAAAAAGCAGGTCAAGCCCTGCCTGAGCGGTAATATCGTCGTTGTCGGCGCGGGCAACACTGCGATGGACGCTGCCCGCGTTGCCAAACGGATGGGCGCGCATGCGACCATTCTTTATCGCCGCACGAAGAAATTCATGCCCGCCGACGAGCACGAGTTACAGCTCGCCATCGACGAGGGCGTCGAATTCGTCGAGCTGGCCGCGCCCGTCAAGCAGAGCCGCGGCAAGCTGCTGTGCGATAAAATGATCCTCGGCGAGCCGGACGAGAGCGGCCGCCGCAGCCCCGTCAAATCCGGCGAGCAGTTCACCATTCCCTGTGACATGGTCATCTCCGCCGTCGGTGAGCAGGTCGACGCCGATCTCATGGCCGCGAACGGCATCGAGATGGAGCGCAAGGGCCCCGCGTTCGAGACGAACGTCCCCGGCGTGTACTGCGCGGGCGACGCGCACCGCGGCCCCGCCACCGTGGTCGAGGGCATTGCCGATGCCGCGCGCTTTGCCGAGATCGTCATCGGCCATCCCCACGTTTACGACATTCCCGCCGAGGCCGATGTGACCGAGTTCGACGCGCAGAGTAAGAAGGGCGTGCTCTCCATGGCAAGCAAGTGCGTCTGCGACGGCGAGCGCTGCCTGCAGTGCTCCACCGTGTGCGAAAACTGCGTCGACTCCTGCCCGAACCGCGCGAATGTCGTCATCAAGATGGCTGACGGCTCGCACGAGATCGTCCACGTCGACAAGATGTGCAACGAATGCGGCAACTGCACGCAGTTCTGCCCCTATGCAAGCGAGCCCTGCCACGACAAGTTCACGCTCTTTGATACGCGCGAGGACATGGACGAAAGCGAGAACTACGGCGTACTCTTCGAGGAGGATGACAACATCCGCCTGCGCTACGAGGACGGTGTAAAGGAATATGACCTTGCAAGCTGCGACAACGATCTTCCCGTCGAGCTTGAGGCGCTGATCCTCACCGTGCGCGATAAGTACAGCTATCTGTACGCATAACGGAAAACAATAACAACACGGAGAGCCGGTGCGATGCACCGGCTCTTCCCTTTCCTCATTCCGGCGCAAAAAAGAGCGCTGCACGAATCGTGCAGCGCTCTTTCAGCTTGCTTGATGCCCTTTTGCCTTACTTCTCGATCAGATTGAGCTGATAGATGATCTTGGCGATCTGCGCGCGGGTCAGGGAGGCGGCAGGCTCAAAGGTGGTCTCGGTCATGCCGTTGATGACCTTCGCATCGACGAGCGCCATGACGTAACCGTCGGTGCAGTCGGTGAACTTGCTCTCGGTCTTGGACTCGGCAAGCTTGTTGAGCTTGGCAGCGACCTGGCAGAACTCCAGGCGGGAGATGTCCTTCGCGCCGTCGAGGTCGGCGGCAACGAGACCCAGCTCAGCAGCCTTGGCGATGGTATTCTTGCTCCAGTCGGCGCCGGTGGCGTCCTCGCTCTTGAGATCGCCGTGGCTGACGAGCAGGAGCTTGAGCGCGGCCGCCCAGGACAGCTTGGCGTCGGGCGTGTAGGTGGTGGCGGAGGTGCCGTTGATGATGCCGTCATTGTAGAGGTCGATGACATACTTGCCAAACCAGGAGGAAACCTTGACATCCTTGAACGGGTTCATCAGGATGCGGCCCTGCGGCTCGGCATACTGCTTGCCGATCACGCCCTTGAGCTCGGTCTTCACATAGTTCATCAGAGCCTGGTCGAGTGTAACGCCCGTAGCGACCTTATCGGCCTTGGCCGTGCTCTTGAAGGCATAATAGGTATCACCACCGGCAGAGCAGAAATCATTGGTGACGACCGCATAGGTGTCATCCGCCTTGAATTCCTTGCCGTTGATGCTGTTAATGCTCACACGGTTGATGGTCTTGGGACCGTAGTAGGTGGAGGCGGGATAGGTCTCGGCATTGGCGTCATAGGGCACCGCCGTAGAGATGGTGTAGCTGATGCCGCTGACCTGCGGGAAGCCGCCGATGGACTCTGGCAGGCAGAACGTGGAAGCTTCGAGCACTTCAAGCAGCTGTGCGCCGGTAACATAGATAACGTCAACGGTATTGCCGAACGGCAGGACTGTGAAAATATCGTTCTTCGTCACGTCGCCGACCTTGATCTCGGCGCGGATACCGCCGCCGTTGGTGATGGCAACGATGTGATCGTCGTCGACCGTCAGCTTGATGTCCGCATCCTGCTTGACCTGCCAGAGCATTGCATCGGTGATCAGGTCGCCGTTGTTGGTCTCGCCGTCACGGTTGCCGTTGGGAGCCTTCTTACCGTTGAGAGTCACTTCACTCTTGGCAAAGACCGCGCTGTACTCCTTGTCGATGCGGTCGATGATCTTCTGCGCGGCGGCAGCAACGGTCGCATCCTTGGCAGTGTCTTCCTTGATCTCGAAGAGGGAGTTGCTCTCGATCTTCTTGCTCGCATCGTCGATGACGATGACGCCGATGTTAGCGAACTTCGTGCCGGTGGACTGGATGGGCTCGCCGTTCTCGCCCTTGGGCATCACGGTGTGGGAGTGACCATCGATAATGAAGTCGATGCCCTTGACGGCAGCGTACAGATCGGTGGAGCGATAGGGCTTGGACTCGGCGCCCACACCCAGATGGGAAACGCAGATGACGATATCGTCATCCTTGAGCGCCTCGACCTGGTCGGCGGCAGCCTTGGTGAAGGCGTCATCCGTCGCAAAGGTCAGGCCCTTGATCTTGCCGGGATGCGCCTTGGTCTGGGTCTCGGGCGTCTCCATGCCGAAGAAGCCGATCTTCACGCCGGACTTGGTGGTGTAAGTGTAGTTCGTGTCGAAGATGGGCGTGCCGTCTTCATTAAAAACGTCGGCACAGAGAACCTTAAAGTTCGCCTTGGTCATGTTCTCCTTGAGCTGTGCGTAACCGTAGTCGAACTCATGGTTGCCGAGGGTGACGACGTCGTAGCCAACGGTATTCATCATCGTCACAGCGTCCGCGCCCTGACTGACGCTGACATAAGTCGTGCCCTGGCTGTAGTCGCCGGCGTCAACGAGGATGACCTCGGCGCCCTTGGCCTCATAGTCGGCCTTGAGCTGTGCGATGTAGGCATAGCCCTCGACCGCACCGTGCACGTCATTCGTATGCAGAATGACGGTCTTGCCCGCCATCGTCGCTTCTTCGGTCATGACTTCGGGCTCTCTTGTAGTTGCCGTGTCCTCAAGCGCAAAGCCGGTCACAGTCAGGCTGAAGACCATTGCCATTGCGAGCAGGACGGATAGGAACTTGCGCATAGTGTTTTCCTCCTCAATTTTCACTCTGCCCTTCCCTGCCCTGTCTTCGTGGTGCGCAGCTTCTTTTCATCATAGGTTCCGGATCAATTACGCGCCAAAAAGTTCAGTTTTTACGCAGATCAAAGCGGAATGTGGTATGATTTTATTTTATCGTGTGTCGTGTCTTTTCTCAAGACGGCATTTCTCCGAATTTATGTCAGGATTCTTGTACCTTTTCACATTTTTTCGCATTCCTATGGAAATTACACAAAAAATATGCTATGCTTGCGGTAAATTGGAATGCTATTTTTCTCTGACAAGGAGGTTTCTTCCATGAAAACACTGCTTCGAGGCGGTTATGTGGTCAGCGGACGCGGCTGCCGCCGCGCCGACGTGCTCATCGACGGCGAAAAAATCGAAAAGGTCGGTCACATCCCGCCTGAGCTCGCCGCGCAGAGTGAGCTCGTCGACGTGACGGGCTGTATGCTCTTCCCCGGCTTCATCGACGCGCACACGCACTTCGATCTCGACGTGTGCAACACCACGACGGCCGACGACTTTGAAAGCGGCAGCAAAAGCGCCATCCGCGGCGGCACCACGACCGTGATCGACTTCGCCTGCCCCAATAAAGGGGAATCCCTTGCCTATGGGCTTGATCTCTGGCATAAAAAGGCCGATGGCAAGTGCTACTGCGACTATGGCTTCCACATGACCATCGACGACTGGAACGAGAGCATCGAGTCCGAGCTCGACGCGATGATCGAAGCCGGTATCACATCCTTCAAGATGTACCTCACCTACCCCGCCATGATGATCGGTGACGGCGCGGTCTACCGCGCGCTGAAGGCGCTGAAGGCGCGCGGCGGCATTGCGGGCGTCCATTGCGAAAACGCGGGCGTCATCGACGCGCGCATCGCCGAGCTCAAGGCGAGCGGCCTTGGCGCGGATGTCGTATCTCACCCGATCTCCCGCCCCGACTATCTGGAAGCCGAGGCCGTCGCCCGTCTGCTGCGCATCGCGCAGGCGGCTGACGCCCCCGTCATCATCGTCCACACGACGAACCGGGCCTCTCTCGCCGAGATCGCGGCGGCGCGCCGCCGCGGGCAGACCGTGTATGTCGAGACCTGCCCGCAGTATTTAGCGCTTGACGACGGCGTTTATTATGACCCCGACTTTTCCTCCGCTGCGCGCTATGTCTGCGCGCCGCCCATCCGCTCGCAGGAGGACTGCGAGGCGCTGTGGAAGGCGCTGCGCCGGGGCGAGGTACAGACCATCTCGACCGACCACTGCTCCTTCACGCTCGCGCAGAAGGACATGGGCCGCGACGACTTTACAAAGATCCCCGGCGGTCTTCCCGGTGTGGAAACGCGCGGCGAGGTCGTCTACACCATCGCGGAAAACGAAAGCAAGCTCTCGCTCGGCGGCGTCTGCCGTGCGCTGAGTGAAAATCCCGCCAAGCTCTACGGTCTCTTCCCGCGCAAGGGCGTCATCGCCCCCGGCAGCGACGCCGACATCGTCGTCTATGACCCCGGCGCAAGCCATGTCCTCCACGGCGCGGAGCTGCTCTCCAAGGCGGGCTACACGCCGTTCGAGGGCTTCCGCACGAACGGCGGCGTGTCGAAGGTCTATCTGCGCGGTACGCTGCAGGTGGACGGAGGCAAGGTCATCGGCGGCAAGACCGGTGAATATTTGAAGCGCGGCAAATGCGCACTGTGAGGGAATAACCTATGGACCTGAGAGAAATATTACTGGCGCAGTTTCCTGCGTTTTTCCTGCTGAGTCTTCTGTTTCTGATCGCGCATCTGCGCGTGCGTAAGCACAGCGCCGTCAAATCGGTGCTGTGGGTGCTGCTCTTCGGCACGGCGCTCGCGGTCTCTATTCTCTTCTGCTTCCTTGGCATCCAGGCGAAGTACTGGACGCTCAAAACGCTCTTTGAGCTGAAGTTCTGGAGCTGGTTCGGCCTTGTGCTCGTGGTGCTCGTTCTTGTGTTGCGGCTCGTGTTCAAGCTGCAAAACAAGCACGCCCAGCACATGGTCGAAAAGGAGCGCACCAAGGCGGAAAAGGAGCGTGAGCAGGCCGTTGCGCAGGCGCGCGAGGAGGGCCGCGCCGAGGCGCTCTCTTGCGCGGAGAGCGCGCAGGCTGCGCCTGCCGCTGACGATGCGCAGGATGCGCCGTCCGTCGAGAACGCGGAAAAGGAGGGCTGAGTATGCCTCCGGAGCATCCCGCGCCGCGGCGCGTGATCTATTTTGACGTTCTTCGCGTGCTGGCAACCTTCGCCGTCATCGTGCTGCATCTCTCCGCGCAGCACTGGGCGGACACGGATGTTTTCTCAAATGCATGGCTGGCATTTAACCTTTACGGCGGTATTGTTCGCTGGTCGGTCCCCATCTTTGTGATGATCAGCGGCGCGCTGTTTCTCGGGCGGGACACCGATATCCATACCATCCTCAAAAAGAACGTCGCACGCATCGCCACGGTCTTTCTCTCCTGGTCGGGCTGCTACGCGCTCGTCGGCCTCGTCTTTCGCCACGCGCCGCTTTCGGTCGTGCTTTCGCAGCTCATCACGGGGCATTATCATCTCTGGTTTCTCTACATGATCGTGGGGCTGTATCTGCTCATCCCCCTGCTGCGGCCGATCGTAAAAAGTGAGTCGCTCACGCGCTACTTTCTGCTGCTCGCTTTGATCTTCACCTTTCTTCTCCCCCAGCTTGCCCTGTTCACCTCCTTCGTTTCGCTTGAGGCAAGCACCGTCATCCGCACGGTCATCATGTACTCCTATTGCTTTTTCCCGCTCGGCTTCACCATTTATTTTGTCGGCGGGTATTATCTCAGCCGGAGGAACTTCAGCCGCAGAGAAGAGATCGTTCTCTATTGCGTCGGCATTGCCGCCCTTCTCTTCTCCATCATTGCTCCCGCCGCTCTCTCCAGAGCGCAGGGCGCGGCAAACCCCACCTTTTATAGCTACAACGACCTCAACGTTCTCTGCACGAGTGTGCCGATCTTTGTCTTTGCCAAGCAGCACCTGAATTTCCCGCGCATGGGCGAGCGGGCGTACACCCTTCTCCGCAAGATGTCGAAATACAGCTTCGGCGTGTATCTCGTTCATCCCATGGTCATCGAGCTATTGCAGCATTTCGGCATCGATACCTTCTCCTGCAACGCCTTTTTCTCCGTGCCGCTGCTCGCGGTCTTCGTCTTCGCGGTCTCCACGCTGATCTCGGCGCTGCTCAACGCCATTCCCTTTATTAAAGATCATTTTGTATGATCAAAAGCGCCCCGCGAGCCGGCTTGGTTCGCGGGGCGCTTCTTTTGTTCTTTTATGCGTCGGTCCTGATGCCGCGCTTGTCGAATTCCTCGACCAGCAGATCAAGGTCGTTCGGCAGGCTCATCGGCTCGCCGCAAAACTTGATGGCGTTGGCCACGTCCTTGAGGCCGTTGCCCGTCACGACGGAGACGACCGTGTCGTTCTCGCCGAGCACGCCCTGCTCGCAGAGCTTCTTGACTGCCGCCGTACCGGTGACGCCCGCGGGCTCGCCGAAGACGCCGCAGGTCGTGCCGAGCAGCTTTTGCGCCGCCATGATCTCCTCGTCCGTCACGTTCACGACGATGCCGTTCGACTCGCGGATCGCCATGAGCGCTTTGTCCGCGTTGCGCGGCACACCGACGGCGATGGAATCGGCCAGCGTGTTCTCCTCCATCGGCTCCCAGGGCTTATTCTCCGCGATGGCGCGGTTGATGGGATGGCAGCCCTCGGCCTGCGCGGAAATGAGGCGTGGGAGCTTGTCGATAAAGCCGATGGCGTACAGGTCCTTGAGGCCCTTCCACACGCCCGCGATGGTGCAGCCGTCGCCGACGGAGATGGCGAGATAATCCGGCATCTTCCAGTCGAGCTGCTCGGCGATCTCGAGCGAGACGGTCTTCTTGCCCTCGGAGAGATAGGGGTTGATGGCGGCGTTGCGGTTGTACCAGCCCCACTTGTCGATGGCCTTTTTGGAAAGCTCGAAGGTCTCTTCGTAGTTGCCCTTGACGGAGATGACGTTCGCGCCGAAGGTCATCAGCTGCGCGACCTTTCCCTTGGGCGCGCGCTCGGGAACAAAGATGAAGGTCTTGAGCCCGGCGGCAGCGGCGTTGCCCGCGAGGGAAGATGCCGCGTTGCCGGTCGACGAGCAGGCGATGATCTTCGCGCCCGCCTCCGCAGCCTTGGCGACGGCCATGGCGCTGGCACGGTCCTTTAAGGAAGCCGTCGGGTTCTGGCCGTCGTCCTTGACCCAGAGCTTTTTCAGTCCCAGCTGAGAAGCAAGGCGCGGCTCCTCGTAGAGCGGGCTCCAGCCCACGCGCAGCGGCGTGTCGGGCGTCGTCTCCTCGACGGGCAGCAGCTCACGATAGCGCCACATGGTGTTCGGGCGGGATCTGAGCGTTTCCTTCGTCAGGTTTTTCTTGATGTAGTTGTAATCGTAGATGATATCGAGGATGCCGCCGCACGAGCAGTTCGTAAGATTCGGCACCGCCTCGTATTCCTTCCCGCACTTGACGCAGCGGGCGCATTTGACATTTTTGAGCATACTGCTCCTCCTTCAGAAAAATCGAAGGGCGGGCGATACGCCCGCCCTTCGGCTTTGTCGGTCAATGATCCTCTTTTTACAGCGCCTTGAGAAGGCCGGTCTCCTCGTTGAACTCGTTGATGAGCTCGTCGAGCTCCTTCGCCTGCGCGTGGACGGCGTCCCACGTGCCCTTGGTGTCGTACCAGAGCGCGTTGAGGTCCTTAACGTCGCGCGCCTGCTGCTCGACCCAGGTGTAATACTTGAGGTTGTGGATGCGCTTGCGGTCTTCGTACGTCAGCTCCATCATGCTGTCGGTCTTCAGGCCGAGCATATGGAGGTTGTGGTCGAGGCGGGCTTCCTCTTCGCTGTAAGCACCGTGCTTCTCGTTGAGCTCCTCGATGCGGGACTGGTACATCACGGCGGAGTCGGTCAGGACGGTGCAGACGACGTCGTCCTCGCCCAGCTCATAGTACTTGGCCATCTTGATGCAGCACAGCACGTTGGCGATGCCGGAGATGCCGAGCCAGGTGAGCTTTTCGATGAGCTCGTCGGAGAGCTTGAGCTCTTCCTTGAGGTACTTCTTGCCCTCTGCCGTGTTGAAAAGGCGCAGCAAACGCTGGGAATCCTCGTCGTCGATGGCGATGGCCATGTCAGTGTTCTTCACGTTGTGGATCCAGGGGATGTGCTTGTCGCCGATGCCCTCAATGCGGTGGCCGCCGAAGCCGTTATTCAGGATCGTCGGGCACTGGAGCGCTTCGCCCACGCCGAGCTTCATGCCTGGATAACGCTCCTTGAGGAGGTCGCCCGCGCTCATCGTACCGGCGGAACCGGAGGTGAAGCACGCGCCGGCGAGCTTCTGCCCGGGCTTCTTGACCGCCTCAAAGAGGTCTGCAAGGGCGTAGCCGGTGACATTGTAGTGCCACAGTGGATTGCCCATCTCTTCAAACTGGTTGAAGATCATCATGCTGGGGTCCTGCTTGAGCTCCCAGGTCTTGTCGAAAATCTCCTTGACGTTGGACTCGCAGCCCGGCGTTGCGATGACCTGACCGGCGATCTTGCTGAGCCACTCAAAGCGCTCCTTGCTCATCTCCGCGGGGAGAATGGCGACGGAGTCGACGGCAAGCAGCTTACTGTTGAACGCACCGCCGCGGCAGTAGTTGCCCGTGGAGGGCCACACGGCGTGATGATACGTCGCGTCGAACTGGCCGGTGACAAGGCGCGGGGCAAGGCAGCCGAACGAAGCGCCGACCTTGTGGCAGCCCGTGGGGAACCACTTGCCCGCCATGGCGAGGATGCGGCAGGGGACGCCAGAGAGCTCGGACGGGATCTCGACATAGTTCGGCACCTCCTGGAACAGGCCGCCGGATTCCTTGGCCTCGTTCTTCCACGTGATGCGGAAGAGGTTCAGCGGGTTCACATCCCACAGGCCGACGCCCTTGAGCTTCTCCTGGATCTTCTCGGGGATGGTCTCGGGATGCTGCATCTGCGCGATGGTCGGAATGATGACGTTGTTTTCCTTGGCCTTCTGGATATTGTGCGCAAGGCCCGTCTTGTTGATAGTCAGATCGATCTTGCCCATGATTTACTTCTCCTCCTGTTGTTTGTCAATATAAGAATAGAGTGTGTACTTGGATATGCCGAAGTATTTGGCGACCTTGTCGCCGGATTTGGTAATGAGGAACGCCCCGTTCTGGCTCAAAAAGCCGATGGCGCGCATCTTGTCCTCCTTGTTCATCAGCGCGACGGGCTTTCCGACCAGCGCGACCGACTGCGCGATGAGCTCGTCGAGCAGATCGTTGACGTTGACGATCTTTTCCGGCTCGCTCTGCGTCTGGTCTTTGGTGTCGACCAGCTCGTGCACTGCGCCCTCGACCATCAGAAGCGACGAGATATCGTAATTGATGCCGAGGATGGCGGCGACCCTGCCGTTTCTGCCGCGAATGTACATGGTGGAGGACTTGAGGATCTTGCCGTCCGGGGTCTTGGTGAGGTAGCTCAGATGGTCGCTCGGCTGCGCGTCGGCCTGCCGTACCTGCTCGAGCACGACGTGCGATGCGCCGTCGCCCACCTTGCGCCCGGTGACATGACCGTTTTCGATGGCAACGATGGAATGCTCGGGGTGCTTGGCCCCCACGTCGTGGATCACGACCTCACAGCTGCTGCCGAAGGTCGCGGCAATGCCCTTTGCGACCTGCTCCAGGGTCTTCAGCGTTGCGGCTTCTATGGTCTATCCCTCCTCTTCCCGCCTTCCGCTGTGCAAATTACACAGCTTTCTCTCTTCGAAGGCTCATACTTTCATCCCTATGATACCATAAATCGAAGGAATTGCAATCATTTTCTGAAAAAATTTTTGCAATTCAAATTTTTTGTTTGACAACTGCCGTTCTTATGCTATGATAAAGACAGTCTAACAGAAATTTCACACCGAAGCGACCGATTTCTTATTACTTTTAACGGAGGTCTACCATGGATTTTGAAGCTATCAAAAAAGCAGCCGCGGCCTACGGCCCCGATATGACCCGCTTCCTGCGCGATATGATCGCCATTCCCAGCGAAAGCTGCGAGGAAAAGGGCGTCGCCCACCGCATCGCCGAGGAAATGAAGAAGCTTGGCTACGACAAGGTCGAGTTCGATGCGCTCGGCAACGTCATCGGCTGGATGGGCTCGGGCGACAAGATCATCGCCATCGACTCCCACATCGACACCGTCGGCATCGGCAACCGCGAAAACTGGACGCACGACCCGTACGAGGGCTACGAGGATGACAAGGTCATCTACGGTCGCGGCGGCAGCGACCAGGAGGGCGGCATGGCCGCAGCCGCCTACGGCACGAAGATCATGAAGGACCTCGGCCTCATCCCCGAGGGCTACAAAATCATGGTCGTCGGCTCTGTGCAGGAGGAGGACTGTGACGGTATGTGCTGGCAGTCCATCGTGAACGAATACTTCAAGGGCCCCGAGGATGCGAGAAACCAGATCGAATTTGTTATCTCCACCGAGCCGACCGACGGCGGCATTTACCGCGGTCACCGTGGCCGCATGGAGATCCGCGTCGATATGCACGGCGTCTCCTGCCACGGCTCGGCGCCCGAGCGCGGCGACAACGCCATCCACAAGATGGCCGAGGTCCTGCTCAACGTGCGCGACCTGAACGAAAATGACGCCGGCGACGACAAGGAGATCAAGGGTCTTGTCAAGATGCTCGACCCGAAGTACAATCCCGAGCACTGGGAGGACGCCCGCTTCCTCGGCCGCGGCACCTGCACCACGAGCCAGATCTTCTTCACCTCTCCCTCCCGCTGCGCGGTCGCGGACTCCTGCTCCATTTCGATCGACCGCCGCATGACCGCGGGTGAGACGTATCAGTCCTGCCTGAAGGAGATCGAGGATCTGCCCGCGTGCAAAAAGTACGCGAACGACATCAAGGTCTCCATGTACATGTATGACCGTCCGTCCTGGACCGGCCACGTCTACGAGACCGAGGCCTTCTTCCCCACCTGGATCAACAAGGAGACCGCTCCCCACGTGCAGGCGCTTGTCGACGCGCACCACGCCCTCTGGGGCAACGAGCGCATCGGCGCGGACGAAAAGGCCATGTCCACGCGCACCGGCCGTCCGCTGACCGACAAGTGGACCTTCTCCACCAACGGCGTTTCCATTCAGGGCCGCTACGGTATCCCCTGCGTCGGCTTCGGCCCCGGTGCCGAGTCTCAGGCCCACGCCCCCAACGAGATCACCTGGAAGCAGGATCTCGTCACCTGCGCGGCGCTGTACGCCGCCGTCCCCGGCCTCTACAAGCCCGAGAACAAGGACGGCTCCGCGACGAGCT
>OGZW01002031.1_pt1 | contig 16158 bp, 9 predicted proteins | sample 1577001 | NCBI WGS metagenome assembly OGZW01 (sample SAMEA3541519, study PRJEB24748) | human gut metagenome | biome: human gut; feature: human-associated habitat; material: faeces | place: China | collected 2012 | reverse complement strand
TAAGAGAAATGCTTCTTTCTCAGCCCATTCGTATCGTTCACCTGATGATCTGGAATGAGATGACAGATTCAGAATTAATTGCTATATTGGAAAAGGTAAATCAAGAACTGTATCATGACTACCGGGAAAAGATGCGGAGTTTGGAGAAAAAATGAAAACAATAGAAGAAATGAAATCCTTTCCGGCGGCAAGAAAAAATTACAGACCGGAAAAGGTAGAAAAACTGTCGGAAGAACAGATGAAATGGTTCCGGGATGCGAAGTTTGGCATGTTTATTCACTGGGGAGTATATTCGATGCTCGGAAAAGGGGAATGGGTGCTGATGAATGAGCATCTGGATGTGCGGAAGTATGAGACACTGAAGGATGACTTTCTTGCAGAAAATTTTGATGCGGAACAGTGGGCCAAAAATGCAAAGGCAGCGGGGATGAAGTACATGGTGCTGACAACACGCCACCACGATGGCTTTTGCCTATTCGATTCGAAATGCAGTGATTTTACCGCAATGAAAGGAGCTGCACATCGGGATTTTGTTAAAGAATATGTGGAGGCGTGCCGGAAAGAAGGAATGAAAGTTGGCTTTTATTATTCTCCTCTCGACTGGCGCTTTCCAGGCTATTTCATGCCGGATCTTTACTGGGAGAGTGCAGAGGCACTGAAAAAACAGTGCCATGATCAGCTGATGGAGCTGATGAGTAATTATGGAAAGATTGATCTGCTCTGGTTCGACGGTGAGTGGCTTGCACTTGGAGGAATGGACTGGAATGGAGAAAGAGGCTGGTACAGGAAAGATGACTGGCAGACCAGTGAATATATGAGGGTCAATTATTTCTGGGAGTCGGAGAAACTGATAAATGAAATTCGACAGCTGCAGCCGGATATTATGATCAATAACCGCGGCGGCTGGGAAGGCGATTTCCATGTGCGGGAACGCAGAATCGACGGGATGCGGACGGACAAGCCGTGGGACAGCAACGACTGTATTGCGGATTCCTGGGGCTATATCCCGGGCAGACCAGTGCTGCCGCTGCGCCAGCTGATTCAGAATCTGGTTTCAATCGCCGTGCGGGACGGCAATTATCTGCTGAATATCGGCCCGGACGGAACGGGAAAAATGGATGAAGAGCAGGTAGAACGCCTGCGCCAGGCCGGAGAATGGCTTTCGAAATACGGCGAAACGCTGTACGGCCTGCGCGGCGGCCCTGTGATTGCGGACCGCTGGGGCGGAACGACGTACCGCGACAACATTGTTTATGTGCATATTCTGGAATGGGAAAAAGATCAGATCACGTTTGAAATTCCGGGGAATACAATGGAAAAATGGGAAGTGATTTCCGGCGGAAAAGCAAAACTGACGGAAGAAAACGGAACCTTTTCGATCTCCGTCCCGATTCCGGAGCGCGACAGCATTGATACCATTCTGAAACTTACCTTTGCAGAACCGATTGTATGGGAGGGCTGCAAAGGACGGGAAAATGATGTGTATGGACTTGCGGACGGTCTGAAAGAAGAATAGAGGATACAAAAAAACGGATCGAGTATCTGACTTTAAAATCAGATGTTCGATCCGTTTTTTGCGTGTAAATCGTATCAATCGCTTACTGTTCATTTTCATCCTTCGGCAGCCGCACGATCCGTACCTTGTCGACTCTCCGGTCTGCCATTTTCAGTACGGTTACGTCGAGGCCATCCGAGACGAAATGATCGCCTTCCTTTGGCACGCGCTCGAGGATCCCCATGATCCATCCGCTGACCGTAAAGACGTCAAATTCTTTGTCAATATCGAGCTCTTCATACACCTTGTCGATGCTTGCCGTTCCGGTCACGAGGTATTCGTTTTCGGAAACTTTCTGGATTTCCTGTACAACCGCATCATGCTCATCCCAGATTTCGCCGACGAGCTCTTCGAGGATATCTTCCATGGTGATGATACCGTCGGTGCCGCCGAATTCATCAATGATAATGGCAATATGCGATTTCTTCGCCTGCATTTTTTTCAGCAGCGGGCCGACCTTCGTATTCTCGGTTACAAAGAGCGCCGGGCGGATGATGCTGCTTAGCGGTTTGTTGGTGTGGTAAATGTGGTTGTGGAAATCCTTCTGATACACAATTCCCACAATGTGGTCGATATCATCATCATACACCGGCAGCCGGGAAAATCCGGTGTCGGAGAAAGTCTTAGCGATCTCGGATTTCGTCGCATCGAGCGGAATGCCGATGACGTTGACACGCGGAGTAAAGATCTCTGCGGCCTCCATCTCCATGAAGCCGATTGCATTCTGAATCAGATCGCCTTCCTGATCGTCGATGTCGCCCTCCTGGGTCGCCTCCTCGACGATGGTCATCAGTTCCTCATCGGTGATGCCGTGGTTTTCCGAGGATTTGAAGATGCGGGAGAGCAGCTTCTTCCACTGGGAAAAGAAAAACGTCACCGGGGTCAGCACGATCATCAGAATGTGGAGAAACGGTGCGGAAAATTTGGCGATCGTCTCCGGAGATTCTTTTGCAATGCTTTTCGGGGAAACTTCGCCGAAGATCAGGACCACGATAGTGGTTACGATCGTGGAAACCGTCGCACCGGAGTCGCCGCCGAGAATCTTGATAAAAAGCACCGTGGCAAGGGAGCTGAGTCCGATGTTGACGATGTTGTTGCCGACGAGAATCGTGGAGAGCAGCTTGTCAAAGTTCTCCAGCAGCTTTAACACCAGTTCCGCCCGCTTGTCGCCTTTTTCTGCCATATTTTTCATGCGGATGCGGTTCAGCGAGGTGAAAGAAGTCTCCGTCGCCGAAAAGTAGGCTGAGAGCATGACGCAGATAAGAATGATGATGAGTGACACAATGTCGCTGTTCATTTGTTTTTCCTTTCTTAGGAAACCGGGACACGATGCAAAAAATGTACAAAAAGACATAACCTATCTTGAATCTGGCGGAATCAAAGATAGATTATGTCTCCGTTTATCAAATGATGAAAATAAAGCATCGTCGAGGCATACTGCCTGAGTCGTCCATGTTTCTGTAATCCTTTCGTTGATCAGTAATCCCTTTTATTGTACGGTATGTGGGAATAATTGTCAATAAGACATGCGAAAATCACAGGAAATACGAAACCGCATTGTTGTAGCTGATATTTTCCACCATCTCTTTCAGAAACTCCAGGTTCGCCGGGTACTCCCCGTTTTCCACCCAGTTTCCGATTTGATTGCAGAGAATCCGGCGGAAATATTCGTGGCGCGGGAAGGAGAGGAAGCTGCGGGAGTCGGTCAGCATGCCGATGAAGGTGGAGAGCATGCCGATGCTGGAAAGCGTCGCAAGCTGGGATTCCATGCCGTATTTGTGATCGTTGAACCACCATGCGGTACCGAACTGCACTTTCGAGCGGATGCCAGGCGCAGCAAAGTTTCCAGCCATGCTTGCAAGCATCGGGTTGTCGCTCGGGTTCAGAGAGTAGAGCACAGTTTTCGGCAGTGCGTCGTCCTCGTCCATATCGTTTAAGAAAGCGCCGAGCATCGGGGCAAAGGCGAAATCGTTCATGCTGTCAAAGCCGGTATCGGCACCGAGCGCACGGAACATCCGCTTCGAGTTGTTACGGAGTGCTTTGATATGAAGCTGCATGGCGATATTGTGCTTATGATACAGCCGTCCGAGGTTCGTCAGAAGGAAGCCCTTGTACATGCCGAGCTCTTTTTCAGTGAGAGCACCGCCGTTCATGCGATTTTCAAATACATCATTCGCCTCAGCAGCCGTGCATGGCACATAGAAGCAGTCCTCAAGGCTGTGGTCGCTGACAACGCAGCCGGCGGAGAGGAAGAAGTCGAGGCGGCAGGAGAGGGCATGCACCATATCCTCTGCGGATGCAATCGTCCTGCCGGCGGCAGCGGCAAGCTTTTCCACGTATTCCGGGAAATCCGGCTTTTCGAGATGAACGGCGCGGTCCGGGCGGAAGGACGGCAGAACGCGGCAGGCAAAGTATTCCTTTTGTAATGCCAGATGGCAGTGCAGATCATCTGCAGGATCGTCGGTGGTGCACAGATGCGACACATGCTGGTTCAGAATCAGATTGCGCACGGTAAACTCCTTCGTCTGCAATTTTGCATTCGCCTCATCCCAGATCTCCTTCGCTGTTGCGCGGGAGAGCGGTGTCGTGATGCCGAAGTACCGCTGCAGCTCCAGATGTGTCCAGTGGTATAAAGGATTGCCGATCGCGTTCTCAATCGTCTCGGCAAACGCCAGATATTTGTCGTAATCATCGGCGTTTCCAGTGATCAGATCCTCCGAAAAGCCCATCGCACGCATGGCACGCCATTTATAATGATCCCCGCCGAGCCAGACGCGTGTCAGATTCTCCATCTGGCGGTCTTCGAGAATCTCCTGTGGATTCAGATGGTTGTGATAGTCAAAAATGGGCATTTTTTCAGCCGCCTCGTGGTACAGTGTTTTCGCCGTATCGGTCTGCAGCAGAAAGTCAGCGTCCATAAAAGGTTTCATATGGAAATACCTCCCCTTTAGAATTGAGCGGTCAGAGCAGCAAGCGTATCTGCCACAGCGCCAGGTCCATGAAGCATCGAGACAAAAGCATCCAGTACACGGTCAGAAAGTCCGGCGAAAATCAGATCCACACCGAAAATCGAAGCATCGGAGAGCAGCGGAGCCAGAGTTTTGGAAAGGGTCTCGCGGTCAGCCGGTGCGCCGAGTTTCAGATCCTGCACATACGGGCGGACCGTGGCAAGCAGCGGATCCGGGCTCAGATCAAATGCATCGCCGTTGTCATCCACGCCCATCAGATACCGCAGCCATCCCGCAAATACAGCCGGAATTGCCTGAAGATCCGAGAGTGACAGCTCCGGAGAAGCAAGATACGATTTGATCGTCTCACCGAACCGGATCGACAGCTTCTGTGACGTATCGGTTGCAATTCGCTGCGGCGTATCCGGCATAAACGGATTCGGGATGCGGATGTTCAGCACTTCATCGATAAACTGCTTCGGAGAGAGAATACCAGGATCGGTGACAACCGGAAGTCCTTCGATATATCCGATGCGCTCCACGAGCTTTTTCAGTACCGGATTTTTCATCTCCTCACTGATTAGTTCATAGTCCAGCAGGCAGCCGAACACAGCGAGTGCGGTGTGTAGCGGGTTCAGGCAGGTGCAGACCTTCATGCGCTCTGTTTTGTTGACAGTTTCCCGGTCGGTAAAGATCCATCCGCTCTTTTCCATCGGCGGCCGTCCGTTCGGGAAATGATCTTCGACTACGAGGTACTGGCATTCCTCTGCATTGACGAACGGAGCAACGTAGGTGTGGCGGGAGGTGACGATCGACTGTGCATCAGCGAGGCCGTTCTCCTCGAGTATCTTTTCGATGGAACCATCCGGCCGCGGGGTGATCTTGTCGATCATGGTCCACGGGAAGCTGACTTTTTCCGGGTTCTGCAGATAGGAGAGGAAGCCTGGCTGTACCAGCTTGTTTTCTTCCCATGCAGAAGCGTAGGCTGTCAGGGCAAGGGAAAGTTTTTCGCCATTGTGGGAGCAGTTGTCGGTGCTGACCATCGCAAACGGTTTTTCGCCTGCAAGAAATCTTTCATATAAAAGAGAAGCAACTTTTCCCATATAGCTGGTAACGGAAGAAGGTCCGGCAGCAAAATCGGCAGCAACAGACGGCAGCAGTTCGCCCGCACCGTTTTTCAGGGAATATCCCTTTTCGGTGATCGTAAACGTCGCCATCTGCAGGGAATCCTTGGTAAAGATTTCTTTTAACCGGGCAAAATCCGGAGAATCCGCCGTATCGGCAGCCAGCGATTCTGCGATGCTTCCAACAACGGTTTTCTCGACAAAACCATCGGCTTTTAAGGTCACCAGAATGCTTAAATTATCGTGCGGCTGGTACATATCACGGATGATTTCTGTATCGAAGCCCTCCGCAACGATGACACCGCGGTCAAAGGTACCGTTGTTCAGCAGTTCCTGTGCTGTATTTGCCTGGAAGGCACGGAAAATATTTCCGGCTCCGAAATGCACCCAGCACGGAGATTCTTTCGTGCGGGTGATCATTGCTTCGCGGTCATAGGATGGAAGCGCATAGCCTGCGGCTTCCCACGCTTTTTGATCTGCCAGTCCGGCAGCTGTTAAGTTAAGAGACATCAGTAAAAACCTCCTTTAAATTCCACGTTTGTGACTCTTGTCAATAGCTTCCCAGAGTCCGTTTAAATAAGTCACGCCGAGTGCGCGGTCATACAGTCCATAGCCCGGCATTGCCTTCTCGCCCCAGATCATACGTCCGTGGTCCGGGCGGATCGGGGCGTCAAAGCCGATGTCGTACAGCGCTTTCATGATCTCATACATATCGAAGCTGCCGTCAGAGGAAAGGTGTGCGGCCTCCTCGAAATCCTGCTGGCTGTGGAATTTCAGATTGCGGACGTGAGCGAAGTGGATGCGGCCCTTTAAGGAACGGATCATATCCGGCAGATCGTTCTCCAGGTTTGTTCCGTAGGAGCCCGAGCAGAAGGTCACGCCGTTATGCGGGTCATCGACCATCTTCATCATGCGCAGAATGTTTTCTTTATTAATGATGATTCTCGGAAGACCGAAGACACTCCATGCCGGGTCGTCCGGGTGAATGGCCATTTTGATGTCGTACTCGTTGCAGACCGGCATGATGCGTTCGAGGAAGTATTTGAGGTTGGCAAACAGTTTCTCATCATCCACATCGCGGTAAGCGTCAAAGAGCTCTTTCACTTTTGCCATGCGCTCCGGCTCCCAGCCAGGAAGAATTGCGCCGTTTGCATCACCTGCGATAGATTCAAACATTTTTTCCGGAACAAGTGCGTCTACGGCGGACTGTTTGTAGGCAAGTACGGTCGAGCCGTCCGGACGGACGCGTGCGAGTTCTGTTCTGGTCCAGTCGAAGACCGGCATGAAGTTATAGCAGACAAGGTGAATGTCTTCCTCGCCGAGGTGCTTTAACGTTTCAATATAATTATCGATGTACTGCTCACGGTCCGGGCTGCCGATTTTGATGGCGTCGTGGATGTTGACGCTCTCGATGCCGGAGATGTGAAGTCCAGAGGCCTCAACCTCTTCTTTTAACGCGTGAATCGCTTCGCGTGTCCACACCTCGCCCGGGGTAGTGTCGTACAGGGTTGTGATGACTCCGGTTACGCCCGGAATCTGGCGGATCTGCTCTAAGGTAACGGTATCAAATTTGGAACCATACCAGCGAAATGTCATTTCCATAAGAAAAACTCTCCTTTATTTTGTAATGTACTCTCGGAATCTTTCTGCACTTGCCTTTGCGGCTGATTTTCCGCCAGCTGCACCCGAATTTCATCAACGTACGCACCGCGTACGCCTCAGAAATTTGAGCACAACTGACAAAAAATCTTCTCACAAAATCAGGCACAAAAAGATTCCGAGAGAACATTGAATTTTACAGGAGGATGAGAACATGACACTTTATAATAAAAAGGGAAAAGCAGCTGCTTATATAGAAAACGATGTGATCTGGACCTTTGATGGAAGAGCCATCGCCTATCTGTTCCAGGATGCAGTATACAATTTCCCGGGAAAGCAGTTAGGCTGGTTTGAAAAAGGCTGGCTTCGTGATATGGGCGGATATTGTGTTTTATTTACCCCTCAGGCATTTGCAGGACCTGCAAGACCATCCATGGAGACAACTCCTGCAAAGTATGCAAAAAAGGCCCTGCCATCTAAGGGTTCAAGGGAAATGAGAAAGGCAAAAATGGCTTACCAGGCTCATTGGAGCGAAAAAGAGGGTATTGACACTGATGTGTAAATATGCTAAATTATGGTTTAGTGCAAATGCAGTGATATGGAAGTAGTAAACACTTTTTAAGCCCCACAGAGAGCCGGGAAAAGATGAGAACCGGTGACTGGAAAGTGCCGAACTGATCCATGAGCAGCTTTTCAGAAAGAGATGAGACAATACCGAAGGAGAATTTAGTATGAATATCCCTCCTTATGCCACTATTGTCGTATCCTACATCAGTTATGAACCGCAAACCATTGCCCTGAACGGTAGAAATAATCTCCACATCCGGATGGAAGAAAAGAGCCTCGCCCTGGAGCAAGTAGTGGTAACCGCCATGGGTATCCAGAAGAAAATGTCCTCATTGACCTATTCTACCCAACAAATAAGCAGCAGTGAGCTGACCCGTGCCAAAGAGCCGAACATGATTAATACACTGGCAGGAAAGACGGCCGGAGTACAAATCAATAAAACCGCCAATTTAGGAGGTTCTGCCAAAGTCGTCATTCGCGGTGCACGCTCTGCATTTGCCAGCGGCAACAACCAGCCCTTGTACGTAATTGACGGTGTTCCTATGCTGAACAGCTCAACAGAATCCACCTCCACCGTAATCGGCGGTAACTACGATGGATTGAACCGTGATGCCGGTGACGGGATTTCCAACCTGAATCCGGACGACATAGAAAGCATCAACATCCTGAAAGGTTCTTCTGCCGCCGCGCTTTATGGTTCGCAGGCAGCTAATGGCGTCATTCTGATCACCACTAAAAAGGGAAAGGCCGGACTGCAGCGCGTTACATTCTCCTCCAACCTGACCGTAAGTCACGCCATCAGTACCCCCGAATTCCAAAATACATACGGCCGGAACGAAGATGGCGGTACGGCAAGCTGGGGTACAAAAGGCAATGTAACGGACTATGACAACATAGGCGAATTCTTCAGCAATGGCATCACCACTTTCAATTCGCTGGCCATCACTACCGGAAATGAAAAGGTACAAACTTATTTCTCATACGCCAACACCACGGCTAAAGGAATTGTGGACAATAACAAACTACAGAAGAATAACCTGAACCTACACGAAACGGCCAGCCTCTTCAACAACAAGCTGAAACTGGACGGCATTGCAACACTAATGACCCAAACCGTCAAGAACTCCCCTGCTACCGGCGGCTATTATCTGAATCCGCTGGTCAGCTTGTACAGTTTCCCACGTGGCGTAGACATGAGCACTTACAGAGAAAACTTTGAAACGTGGAATGCCGACCGCAATATGATGACACAAAACTGGATTGAAAAGAATGGAGATGGTACCGTCAGTGAATGGGGACAGAATCCCTACTGGCTGAAAAACCGCGTGCTCAGTGGCTACAAGCGTTATCGCGCTGTGGCATCGGCCAGAGCCAATCTGCACATTACGGACTACTTCAACCTGCAGGTACGGGGTAATGTGGATTATATCAGTGATAAATTCGACAATAAGATGTATGCCACTACAGCTCCCAACATCGCCGGCAAATACGAGGACAAGGAAAACGGACGTTACATCTGGTCGGACAGCCAGGAAATCCAAGTCTACGGTGACGCAATGGTCTTGTTCAACAAGGAATTTGATGACTTTTCCCTCAATACGGCACTGGGAGCCAGCATCAACATGAGTAAAGTCAATTCACTGACAATAGACTCAAGGCTTGCTTCCCTCTACAAACCGAATGTATTTACCGTCCCCAATGTAGTGATGGACTCCAAAGCAGCCGTAAATCAGAGCATCGACAGCAAACGCACGCTCCAATCAGTATTTGCCACCATGCAGTGGGGCTGGAAAGGACTACTATACTTGGACATTACCGCACGTAACGACTGGTCATCCACATTAGCCCACACAGACAGCAAGAATACCGGATTCTTCTATCCCTCCATAGGAGCTACCTGGATTCTTAACAAAACCTGCTCCCTGCCCAAATGGATAAGTTTTGCAAAAGTGCGCGCTTCATGGGCGGAAGTCGGTAATGACCTCCCGATAGGAATCACCAATCCGGTAGACATCATCATGGTAGGCGGCAGTATCAATGTAAATACCGTAGAACAGCGCGGTGACCTAAAACCGGAAATCAGCAGCTCCATCGAATTCGGTACAGAATGGCGCTTCTTCCATCACCGCTTCGGGATAGACTTCACTTGGTATCAGACCAATACCAAGAACCAGTTGTTGAGAATGGACAATCCTACGGGCTCCACCTATAAATACCGGTATGTCAATGCCGGAAAAATACGTAACCAGGGTTTTGAGCTGACGGTAGACGCCACTCCGCTACTATACAGAAACTTTTCGTGGAAGAGTCTCATCAACATGTCCGCCAACAAGAACAAAGTAGTGACCCTGCATCCTGACTATCCGGAATTTTCCTACTACGAAGAAGGTTTCAACGCAGGCTATCAGATGCGCGTCAAAGAAGGAGGCAGCCTGGGGGATATTTATGGAAATGCTTTCCGCCGTAACGAGGATGGCAGCATCATGGTTGATGAAACCAGCAAAAGACCTTTAGGAAATACCGGAAACAAGGATTTGCTTGGGAATGCCAATCCTGACTTCACCATGGGATGGAGCAACACACTTACCTACAAGAACCTGGAGCTCTATTTCCTGATAGATTTCCGCTTTGGCGGCGAAGTCATGTCACTGACACAGTCTGAGTTGGATGCCAACGGCGTGACCAAAGTCACCGAAGATGCCCGCGCCCGAGGATATGTAGAATACCAGGGACAGAAGTTCAACGACCCGAGAGCATTCTACAGCGCAGTAGGCGGCAGAAATGCCATCTCCGAATATTATATGTACGACGCAACCTGCATCAGACTCCGTGAAGTATCACTGAGCTATTCTTTCCCGAAAACGATACTGGAAAACAGTAGATTCATAAAGGGAATCGACGTATCATTGGCAGCGCGCAACTTGTGTTTCTTAAAGAAGGAAGCACCGTTCGACCCCGATGCAGTAATGTCCGTAGGCAACAACAATCAAGGAGTAGACGTGTTTGGCATGCCTACTACCCGGAATATCGGCTTTAACCTAAGATTAACCTTTTAAAATGAATACCTTATGAAAAACAAGTGCATCATATTCCTTTTCTGCCATAGCATATTGCTGCTTGCAGCTTGCACCGGCGGTTTTGAGAACGACAACGAAATCAAGGGAGGTTTCTCGGACGACAAAAAGGAAATAGATTTCCAGAACCTGACTGCTCCATTCGAACCCATACAGTCGGGTATCTACTTCAATATAGGTTCTGTTGGCTTAAATTGGGTATGGCAGATGACACAATCCCTGAACCATGACATGTTCTCCGGCTACTTCATGGACCCTATTCCTAAATTCATGAAATCCAACGCCTGCTACAACCTGAACTCAGGCTGGACCAATGCCGCATGGCAATGTACTTACGGATATGTCTACACGGAGGTGCAGAAGGCAGAAAAGAACTTTTATGGCAATGACAACTTGAAAGGCTACCTCGGCATTACCGAAATTTTGAAAGTGGAACTGATGCACCGCATTGCCGATACATACGGTCCGCTGGTCTACCATCAACTGGGTGAGACACCCCGGGTTTACGGACTGCAAGAAGCCTATACACGCTTCTTTGCAGACCTGGACGAAGGGCAGCAATTGATAAGGGAATACCTGGACGAGGGCGGTGACAACAACAAATTCAAAGAGTATGATATGCTGACCAACGGCAAGACCTTGAAGGACTGGTTGAAGTTTGCCAACTCACTGCGTTTGCGCCTTGCCATGCGCATCTCCAATGTGGATGCAACACTTGCCAAAGACCAAGCAACCAAAGCACTGAATGACAATCAAGGTGTACTGGAAGGTGCAAGGGAAACCATCGCTGTAATGGGCAAGAACTATATCAATCCTTTGTGTGCCGTTGCCGGTTGGGGTGAAGTCTACATGAATGCCTCGATGGAATCCATTGTCAACGGTTATGAGGACCCGCGTGGCAAGAAATGGTATAACACCGCCCTTCTCGAAGGTTATCAAAAACAGTTGTTAGGCATTCCCATCGGGTTACCCATGAAAGACGGTGACGCCAACATTTACAGTTTTTGCTCTTCCCTCAACACAAGTACCATCGGCGAAAAGACCGGAGCCGTATTGATGAGTGCGGCAGAAGTCTGGCTGCTCAGGGCCGAAGCAGCCCTCCGTGGCTATACCAAAGAGAATCCCCGCACATGCTATGAATACGGGGTAAGTACTTCATTTACACAGTGGGACTGTGCCGGTGCCTCCGAATATCTGGAAAGCGACAAAACCCCTGCCGATTATAAAGATGTAGTCTCAGGCGGCAAGGTAGGCAAGGACATGAAAGCCTTGATTACCATATCCCCCAAATGGGAAGAAGATGCAGACATAGAGACGAAACTCGAAAAGATTATTACCCAGAAGTGGCTGGCATGCTGGCCCGAAAGTTATGAGGCATGGGCTGAGCAACGCCGTACCGGATACCCCAAACTTTTCAAGGTCCAAAACAACACCGGAAAAGTGATTGATACGGATATCATGATCCGCCGCCTTCCGTTCTCAACGGACGCCGCCACTGCCGACCCGGCACAATACGCCACCCTCACGGAAAAACTGGGTGGCGCAGATAACGGCGCCACCCGCCTTTGGTGGGATACGGGGAAAAACTCTTTCTAGAACAGACTCCACGCAACCGTAAGCCCTGCCATCACAATGGCTACCATGCTCATCAGCTTGATTAGGATATTCAAGCTCGGACCGGATGTGTCCTTGAACGGGTCTCCTACGGTGTCACCCACGACTGTAGCCTTGTGGACTTCACTGCCTTTGCCGCCAAAGTTGCCTTCTTCCACATACTTTTTGGCATTATCCCATGCACCACCGGCATTTGCCATGAAGATGGCAAGCACGAAACCACTGCTCAATCCGCCAATCAGCAGGCCGAGCACACCGGGAACACCGAAAATAAGTCCCGTCGCAATCGGAGCAATGATAGCTATCAGTGACGGAATCACCATCTCGCGTTGCGCCCCTTTCGTCGAGATTGCCACACAACGCTCATAATCAGGCTCCGTTTCTCCCGTAAGGATTCCCTTGATTTCGCGGAACTGGCGGCGCACTTCGTCTACCATATGGGCCGCTGCACGCCCTACCGCATTCATCGTCAATCCACAGAAAAGAAATGCCATCATCGAGCCCAGAAACATACCGGAAAGAACTTTCGGATTCATCAGCGTCACATCGTAGTGATGCATAAAGTCGAAGAAAGTGGCATCTTGAAGAGCCACGGCATCGCCATGAGGAAGCGACAGTTCGGTAGTCCCGAGGCGGGTCAGCCCGATACGGATTTCCTCGACATAAGAGGCCAGCAAAGCCAATCCCGTCAAAGCGGCGGAACCGATGGCAAAGCCTTTGCCCGTAGCGGCTGTAGTATTGCCCAAGGAGTCAAGCGCATCGGTACGCTTACGCACCTCTTCACCCAGACCGGACATTTCCGCATTGCCACCCGCGTTGTCAGCTATCGGTCCGTAAGCATCTGTAGCAAGCGTGATGCCCAATGTAGAAAGCATACCTACTGCGGCAATGCCAATACCATAGAGCCCCAGACCCACATTAGAGAAGTCGAAGCCCGAAGCAAAGAGATAAGAAGCAATGATACCTATCACCACGGCAATCACCGGAATAGCCGTAGAAAGCATTCCCAAGCCTATACCGGAAATTATGACTGTCGCCGGACCGGTCTTTCCGCTTTCACTCAGCTTTTGGGTAGGACGGTAGGATTGGGAAGTATAGTACTCCGTAGACCGCCCGATGATGATACCTACTATCAAACCCACTATCACGGAGCAGGAAATCCACAGCCAGTTGTCCAACTTCAGCAACCACAGGATAAAGAAAGTGGCGACAACTATCAAAATAGAGCTGAGATTAGTACCGAAAGCCAGTGAGTTCAGCAAGTCCTTCATCTTCGCATTCTCTTTGGTACGCACGGAGAAGATACCGATAATGGAAAGCAATATTCCGACGGCTGCAATCAGCATCGGAGCGATTACGGCCTTGAACTGCATCAGCGTATCACCCGAGTGGATAAAAGCCGCAGCACCGAGGGCAGCCGTAGCAAGGATAGAACCGCAATAACTTTCGTACAAATCAGCCCCCATACCTGCCACGTCGCCTACATTGTCGCCTACATTATCCGCAATCGTGGCAGGATTACGCGGGTCGTCTTCGGGAATACCGGCTTCCACCTTTCCCACAAGGTCGGCACCTACATCGGCAGCCTTTGTATAGATACCGCCACCTACGCGTGCAAACAATGCCTGCGTGGAAGCGCCCATGCCGAAAGTCAGCATGGTAGTGGTAATGATGCAGAGTTTATGGGTGGGAGTCATTACATCTTCCGGAATTACAGCATTCAGCAACAGATACCAGAAAGATATATCAAGCAAGCCAAGGCCAACCACTACCAGTCCCATCACCGCACCGCTACGGAAAGCCACGCGTAGTCCGGCATTCAGCGATGTGCGTGCCGCATTGGCAGTGCGAGCCGATGCGTAGGTGGCCGTCTTCATACCCAAAAAGCCGGAAAGTCCGGAAAAGAATCCTCCGGTAAGGAAAGCAATCGGCACCCAGGAGTTCTGCACTCCGAAACCGTATGCCATAATGGAGAAAAGGATAACCAGCCCCAGAAATACCCAGCCCACAATCTTGTATTGTTGGCGGAGGTAAGACATAGCACCTTTGCGCACAGCAGCGGCAATCTTAATCATCTGAGGGGTACCCTCACTTTCTTTCATCATCTGACAATGGAAATACCAGGCAAAGTAAAGTGCCAGAACGGAAGCGGCTGGAACCAGCCAAAATAGGATTTGGTCCATAGCATTTATTCATATTAAAAGGTTGAACGAAAGCCTAAAATTATTGATTTGAAGCGAAATATGCAAACAATTAGGCTCTTTTATGCACTAGTTCCATTTCTATAAATAATAAAGACCTCTATCTATAAAAAAATAGATGATGTATCCCCCTAAAATGTATCGTTCATTCTTGGGAAACACATCATCTGTTCAGGTCAAATACATCATCTGTTCGATTAAAATAGATGATGTATTTTATTATTCCACCGTTACAGCCGTACCGCAGGCTGTAACCATCAGCATGCTGCCACTACCTCCTACCGTTTCATAATCCAGATCTACACCAATCACGGCATTGGCACCCATAGCACGGGCATTTTCCTGCATCTCACGCAAAGCTGTCTCCTTAGCTTCGCGTAGCACTTCTTCATAAGAGCCGCTTCTCCCACCTACCACGTCACGGATGCTGGCAAAAAAATCGCGGGGCACCTGGTGCTGCTGTGCGAAAACGAAACGGGATACCGGAATCTGTCGTACCTGGTGAGCCAGGCCTTTGTAGACGGGTTCTATATCAAGCCCCGCATTGACCTGGACCTGCTGCGCCGGCATTCCGAGGGCCTCATCGGCCTGTCGGCGTGCCTGGCCGGTGAAATTCCCCGCCGCCTGGTCGGCGGCGACTATGACGGGGCCAAGGAATATGCCCTGACCATGCAGGACATTCTGGGCGAGGGCAACTTCTATCTGGAGCTTCAGGATCACGGCATTCCCCAGCAGACCACGGTGAACCGGGGCCTGCTGCGCCTGCACCAGGAGACGGGCATCCCCCTGGTCTGCACCAACGACGCCCACTATCTCCGGAAGGAGGACGCCGAGAGCCACGACGTGCTGCTGTGCATCCAGACCGGGCAGACGCTCGACAGTCCGGACCGCCTGCGCTTCCCGAACGACGAGTTTTACCTCAAGAGCGAGGCCGAGATGCGCGCGCTCTTTGACGAATATCCCGACGCGGTGGAAAACACGCAGCGCATTGCTGACCGGTGTCATTTCGACTTCACGTTCGGCCACTACCACCTGCCGCGCTTTCTGCTGCCGGAGGGGGAGACGGACGCGGACGCCTATCTCACGAAGCTGTGCGCGCGCGGCTTTGAAAAACGCTACGGCGACCGGCCGGAGGTGCGAAAGCGTCTGGATTATGAGCTGAACATGATCCGGCGCATGGGCTTTGTGGACTATTTTCTCATCGTCAGCGATTTCATCGGCTACGCCAAGCGCCAGCGCATCCCCGTCGGACCCGGGCGCGGCAGCGCGGCCGGGAGCGTCGTGTCCTACTGCCTCGGCATCACGGACGTCGACCCCGTGCAGTATAACCTCTACTTCGAGCGCTTTCTCAACCCCGAGCGCGTAAGCATGCCGGATATCGACGTGGACTTCTGCGTGCAGCGGCGCGGGGAAGTGATCGACTACGTGATCCGCAAATACGGCGCCGACCACGTGGCGCAGATCGTCACGTTCGGC
>OGZW01002023.1_pt1 | contig 16188 bp, 17 predicted proteins | sample 1577001 | NCBI WGS metagenome assembly OGZW01 (sample SAMEA3541519, study PRJEB24748) | human gut metagenome | biome: human gut; feature: human-associated habitat; material: faeces | place: China | collected 2012 | reverse complement strand
TAGATGTACAGTTTACAAGGTTTTCCGGATGAAGGAAGTTTTTTCATTGCTTCACGTACTGCCTTTCTTTTCTCATATTCTAAAAATTGCCGAAACGCCCTTTTCCTTTGTATTTTTATATATTCTTTTCGGTCGATCCAGCCTTTGATCGCGTGTGTGGCCGCCGACGCCACCGCGCCGGCGATAACACATACAAAAAATATTATTATCTGCTTTTCGTGGATCATTCCAGGTCAACCCCCAGTTCAACAATTCTTTTATTGTTCTTAATGTCCATCGTTTCGATCTGCTTCTTCCAAACCGCGCCGTAAATCTGAAAATCCTTTTTCAAGGTCAGAAAATAACGCTTGTGCGGATCGCGTAAATGAAGTTTTATAAGGCTGTCCATCAGGTGATCGGTGACGCCTTTGTCTATGACTGTTACCACCTTTGGGGCATGCTTTTGTGCCAGTCGAAGAACGCCTAAGTCGGCAACGATCACCGCATCAACCCCGATTTGTTGGGCGTGCTGTAAAAATTCCGGCAAACGTTCCAACTCTTCGTTGCGAGGCAAGGTGTTGCAAGTCAGATACACTCGAACGCCCTGCGCATGACACCGCTGTATTGCCAATGCCAACTGTTCCATCGTAAAGTTGGTGGGGGCTGCCGGCAGTTATGAGCAGTGTATTTGGAGATACTCCGTATTTCATGATGAAGGTTGTTTTATTACACAAATACCGGGCTTGTATAGCGGAGTCCAAAAATTAAAAGAGGCTCTATTCTATTAAGAATGAGCCTCTTGTTTGTGGACCAGCCTGGGCTTGAACCAGGGACCTCCAGATTATGAGACTTTATATTTAGACTTTATAAAAGGCTATTTATCAACAAGTTTATAATCTCTTTGTAAGCTTGTTAGTCAACAATTAGTCAACATCAAATTTACGATACAAATATACAAATTCTTGTTTATTTTAAGATGTTTCATTCCATTTGATTTAAGGATTTGTTCAACATTTCTGTAATAGGGGGTATCCTCTCTAAAAGGTCGTATTAGTCCATACATGGAGTTAAATGGGTCTCTCCATTAACCTCTTTATCTTTTATAATGGCTAAGTAGTGTATAGTTGAAATACAGCCATCTCTCCATTCCAGTATTTAATAATGAGATATTAACATTAGTTTCCCCTCTGTAATATGGTTAACTTCGTATCAGATTAATTCAATTATCAATTATCAAATTAATACAATTATGAGACTTACCAAGAAGAACTCTCCTAAAAGTTACACTATCTACTACCTACCACAAGAGATTAAAGAAACTATGGTTACAGAGGTCAGTTACCTGCCTATTACCAGAGAGAGACTGGAACAGTTCTTTAAAGATGCGGCAAGTAAACGAAAGCCTAAATTAGTCAAGAAGCGGAAACAGTCAAGGCAGCAAGGGAGTTAATTCCATGCTGCCTTTATACTTCAATACTTATTTCCTTTTATAAGTCATTTTAGCATATTCTACCCCTCCATCATCCTCTTTCTCCATATATTCAAGAACTAACTTGCTGTTGGATATTTCAAGAACATTCAAATCAAGAGCATAAGTGGCATCAATAGGTCTAAGTGTCAGCAGCTTATTACTCAATGCCCATTTCCCTTCATCTAATTCCGAATTATCCAAATCATATTCAGTATATGTACCGTCAGCTCTGAATGTAAGATTACCAAAATATTCGCATTCATCTTTAGGTGCATGACTCCATTCTCTGTTTTCTTCAGGATATTCTGGCTCTATTTCATACCCTTCTTCGTAAGTTAGTACCCATTGACCTACAATGTTCTCTGTAGTAGGTGTACTTTCTTCTTCGTCATCATCACTACATGCTGCGAAGTTAACACTCATAATTACGGCTACGATAGCCATTCCAATAAATCTTAATGTTCTCATTTTAATTAATAAATTAAGTTAGTAATATAGTTTATAAATATTTATCCACTCCATTTGTACAGCGTACCGTCTTCCGTTCATCCAGCATTCTCATGTACTGCAAGTTCTTTGTCTTATTGTACATGAACTTATCCTCATGCCAAAGGTGGTAAACAATACCTGCGAACTTCAAATACCGTTTCCGGCAACCACTGTTCAGCAGACGCTTGCCCAAATCAATATCCTCACTTCCCCAACCCTCATAGAATTCATCATAACCGTTTACCTTGATAAAATCCTCACGGAAGAAGGACATGTTACAGCCCAATGCAGCCGAACGCTTTCTACGGTATCTCGGAGCCAAGAAGCGAGCCAGCCATATACAATGGATTGCATTCTCCGGCTTGCTTTCAATTCCTTTCGTCCAGACATGAATCGGGCGTACCATACCGGACTTACATATTTCCTCTGTCAGCTCTTTGCCCAAGTTTACCCTTCCACCTTTCACGTAAATGCCACGGCCAGCTTCACGGAGATGGTCGGCTATCAGCTTTGGATGCAGGAACACATCACCGTCTATCTCTATGATATAGTTTCCCGTACTACGGGCTACACACTTGTTGCGCATCATAGCCAATCGGAAACCTTTATCCTCATGCCACACATGTATGATTGGAAACGGTGCCTGCTCTTGCAGCCTTGCTATCAACGAGGCGGTCTCTTCCGTAGAGCCATCGTCTCCTATAATGACCTCATCGGGCAGGACTGTCTGCTTGAACAAGCTGAGTAAACATACTTGCAGAGCATCGCAACGGTTGTAAGTAGAGACTATTACGGAAATCTTCCCCAAGTCCTTTCTATTCATTACTACCAGATTTAAATAAGTTAATCAGATTAATTATTACCACTCTATACACTCTTGCCTTCTTTTATATGGATATATGGATGAAATGGCTTGAATAAGTGCACAGAGTACACAGCATAAAGCTGCACGCAATTTGATTGATTGCCACGTTAGAAATAGAACTGTCTGTTTTGTGAATATCTGTATCGTAGCCAGTGTTCCCTTACTGACCGTTATACAATAAAGAAGCGTGGGAACATTGAATATTACCAAGTTGAGGCTCTGGACTGCCTTGCACAAATAATAAACAATGCCCACGCCAGATATGTATATAGTTCACCCTACAGAGGTGAATATATAACACTGACGTGAGCGTCCTTGCCTATTATCCTTGTGCATGAAATTGTCCAGATTTCAACTTAGGATAATATCTTAAACGCTCTTCGTTAACTAATATGTCCTTCCAACTTCCCAACGCATTAGGCTGTTAGAATTGCTGCAAAGTTACGAATTTACGTTTGATTGGCAAGAACTTATTGTTTATTAAATGCAGAAAGGCATTCCTACTCCATAAATCAAGGTTAGGAGCAAATTTGTAAAAGGTCTATATAAGTAGAAATTTACTCCCAACTTGAATTATTGGCTTAAAAGGCTGTTCCACTCCATTCTTAATAATTGGTGAGCGCAACCGCCAGTAATCAAAAACTAAGGCAGTCATAGGTATTAAGTAGTTCTTCCTGCCTTAATCCCAAGTATCTCTTGGTAATTGATACACTGGAATGATTGAATAGCTCCATGAGTTTGACAAGTGCAAGCTCCGAACTTTCGCTGTTCATGTTATAGACCTGCCTGCCGAAAGTCTTTCTAAGGCTGTGGCATGAGAAGTTGCCTATATGCAACCTATACTTCCTTTTAACCTCTTTGAGGATTACATTTATCCTCTGTATGGAATAGACCGTACCTTTCCGGCTTACCAATATAGGCGCGTCTATGCCTATAGGACTGATATGCTTGTAGCAGTCACAGATATGCTTCTGTAGCTGCATGTTAATTCTCACAGTCCTTTGCTTTCCCGTCTTGATTTCGATAACGGTAAATTCCTCCGCATTTAATATCTGCTTCCAGCGTAAAGCCAGAATGTCAGATATTCTTAAGCCAGTAAAACAGCCCAGAGCAACAAGAAGCGAGATTTTATAATTCCCGTCTTTGGCTAACTTCCTTATCAAGTTCATTGCCTCGCTCCATTGCAGATAATCTGCGGTTGTACTTGAATATTTAAGTGACATAACGTTCAGTCTTATAATGAAATGAATAAAAGTGAATATCATTTTTAAGTTGAAATATCCAACTTATTGATAATCAAAGAAACATTCACTAATAACAGAAGTGAATATAATAAATAAAGGACACCAAGTTAATGATGTCCTTTGTTACGTTCAAGCCTATATGAACGGCAAATAGGCTTCATCCAATGCACCGCTCTCAATAATCTTTTTGCAAAGTTCATGTGAGGCTTGATTTCTAAGGTCTGTACCATAGCTTTCATCACCAACCATTTGAATGATTGCCACAATGGTTCTCATAAGCTCCTGCTGTAGTGTACGGTGATAATACCTCGTACTCTCTGCAAACCTTTTAGGATTCCAACTATAATCGTTCAAGGCTCTTTCAAGTTCTTGCGCTGCCTTGTATTCGCGACTGTCTTCTATTACCATATCTTTTAATATTTAAGAGGTTTATAAATAAAAAGAGCACCTATACCTTATTATATAGATGCCCTCCATACCAAGCTATCCTTTAACAATGGCATAGCCCAGCAGCAGGATATATCCCACCGCTATAAATGGAAACAATGCCATTGCAATGAAGAATACCAAAGTCGCCAGTAACACATAGAATAAATTCCGTAGCATAATCTCCAGTTTTGAGAAACCAGTAATAGAGTATAATTCCAGATACAGCTAAGAAAGAAACCAACTGTATCTTTCATCACCATGCAGAGCGGATGCAATACCCGTTGCCAGTTCTGTAGCGTTGTAGGCTCTATCCAGAAAGCTGTCTATGTAGCAGCTCTTGTTGCTGCCAGTAAGCAGGTTGTAGAACTTCCACATGGATAGGTCACTGCCAAGACTGCCAAAGTTATCATCATTGATATATGCTTTGGCTACACTGTTTATCTGTGTGTCAGTAAGCAGCATTCTGGGGATAGCTTTCTGATAGCCTTGCGGTAACAGTGGGTAAAGCCTCATTCTCCCAAGTAACTGGCAGAATTGATGTTCTGTCATACTGGTATTGCCAAGTGTCTGCATCAGATGTATGTGCTTGGCAGGGTCGTACTTGTTGAACATTTCCAATACAGCACGATACAGCTCACTTGTATTAGTGACCTCCAGACAGCTAATATAACCGTCCGTAGATACGCACAAGTTGGTGCATACCTGGCATGTAAACCCTATGAACACCTTAAAACGCTCTGCACCCTTTTTACTGTACAGATTGGTATGGTTATAAGCCCTAACTCCACCTACAGTAAGGGTCAGCCTATTACCGTTCACCGTCTCGTAGATGGTAGGTATTTCAATCACGAAAGCGCAACGCTCGTAATAAATGGTCTTGTCACTCTCCAATAACTGATTGGCAGGCTTATGTATTGCTTCTGGAATACGACCCTTGATAACGTGTGACACCCTTATATCCGGCTGCCCTATCCGTTCACCGTTAAAGAAAGTATGTGCTGCATCCTGCACCGTCTCAATGAACGAGACGTGCGACAGTGTAGCCTCGTTGTCTTTGGCGAATACTGGAATTATACAGTCGTCCCTCAAATGCTGTAAGGTCGCTTCAACTGTATTAGCCTCTATGAACAGAGGTCGTTTCCCCTTTGTATCGTCCGTTACAACCGTTGCATCCTCTGCAAATTCGCCTAAATTGCAGTTTCTTCTCTGTGCCATGACTGGCATAATCTGTAATGCTTCCATAATCTGTAAATTATTAAGTTGATAATTAGAAATTTCTCCATCTGAATGCCATATAAATGATAATGTACAGCACTATGGCAAACATTGCCTTTGGTGCTGCAATGAACGGTACAACGAGTATTGCACCAACCGTCAGAATTGCCTTTAAATCTTCCATAAGCGATAATTTATTGGTTAGTAATAAGTGAATTAAAGGGAATGGCGCGCTTTATAACGTAATGCCCCATAGACTTCCGCAATTGTGCTCTGTAATACACAGACATTACTGTAGTAGCCAGTAATACCGTAGCCAAAGCGTTTGCGGTCTGGAATGCGATTGCGTTAAACCGTTCATTTCCCATCTAAGAGAGGTGAGGGACATTAGGGGTAACATGACAATAAAGCGCATAATATACACCTTATGCCTGCTTTCTGGCTCATAATTTCACTTTATGCAGTCTTAGTAACTGTATGGAAAGAGTTCCCGTATCTGGAAGGGAGGGGGGTATTATTTAGAGACTACCTAATTTGAGTTGGGGTATAACAAGAAACTCCAGACCCGTTTAATGGTCTGGAGTTCAATCCTACTCAATCAATGCCTTAATTTCCTTTATGGTTCTATGCCTTCTCAACGTCTGCCCAAGCTGCTTATATCCCTGCTCCAAGAATGGATATTTATCTGTTATCACCCTTAATTCCCGTTGCTCATTGTCCGTTAGGGAAAGCTTCTCCTTCAAGTCACAGAAGCGTTTGAGGCGGTCTCTGAATTGTGGCGGTTTGAGAGCATCCTTTACTACGCTGTCATCTGCGATACTCCACTCATACCCTTTGGTTACTGTCATCCCCAATTCCTTATAAGCCTCTTGCAGTGCTTCGGACGACCTATATACTATATGTGTAGTCCAGTGTTGGTAGAGCTTTAACTGGGCAACCATGTCATTGACTTCGTATCTGTCACCTTTCTTGATGATATATGTATGGACGCCCAGTCTCTCAAACTCCTTATCCTGCTGCTTTAATATCTTTATATCAGTCTCCCTATTCAGTTGCTCCATCCTTCTGCGAGCAGTAGCAAGTTCGTCCTCTATCCTCTCCTCCATCACATCAAACGGAACGTAGTAGTTGACAGCCTTTGCATTGAATATATGGACTATCTTGTTTCTGAAAGGGTTGGACTTGGTTCTGATACGTCCTGCAATCTGGGGAATATCCATGTCAATGCTGATTAGGGTATGCTTGTTGTAGCCGTCACTGACGATAAAGCATATTGCCGTCTCTGAATAATAGTCCACTCCTTCAAATGCCTTGCAGGTCACGAATGTAAACCGTTTAACTGGGGCTGTTGAACTGGAGATTTCAAAGCCTTCCAGCTTGTAATGGTTCATCTCGTCGTCAGCGCATATAATCCTGCACTCATCATTGGTCAGCTTGGCTTGTTTAAGTATCTCCTTAATCTCCCTTACGCTGTTGACAAAGAAATATGCCTCCTCACTCTTAATCCCGTCCAACACAAAGTGACCGTTGTCTTTATAATGCTTGATAACATTAACTGCTGTAGTGCTTGCTTTGACACATGGGCAGGGGTAGATTGTAATCTTATCCACTATCTGCCAGTTGGCAATATATTCCTTCATTTCGGCAAATACTTTGGGCTTAAACCGTTCTGGGATAGGAGTTGCAGTTAAGAAGCAATGAGACTTGAAGCATTTGAACTTCTCTATAATCTGATTTATTACCTTTGTCCTAAAGCCATACTGCTTTAACAAATTGTGGTACTCATCCACAAGTATCTTGAATTCAAGCGGATTAATGAGGTCAATCAGTTTATCCACCTTGTCATACGTACAGATTATCTTCTTAACTCCGTCCTTAGCAAGAAACTTGTTCAACTGGATTTGTACTGTCTTAGTGAACTTGCCATATAAACCAAACAGTCTGTCATTAGTAGGACTTACGCCTGCTTGAATTTGTGACTTCTTCCAAGCAATGTCCCTGCCGTCTTTATCCTTAGGTGGGTAGCACTTATTGATTACCAGCTCTGTTGTAGGTACGGCAATAATGTAATTCTCGTCATTGGTAAGCGCTATTGTAGTAGCACCGCATCCCGTCTTTACCTTGTTGAAGATGCAATTCTTTGGGAAGTCGTCCATAATGAGGAAACCGTCCCGTTCTTGAATATCCAACTTTATCATAAGTTATCTTTTGTGATTTTAAATATGTTACCTGTGACCCTAATTATTGGACTTTAAATAATCCTAAACTCTGAATACTGGGGTAACTGACCGTTTTATATAGAGGGAATTCACCACTTTCTGGGAATTTCAACTCTATCATCATTTCTACTTGGTGATTGGAAAACAGCTGTCTGTGACCCCAATAATCAGACTACAGATTACTCTCAACTTCAATTATTAGGGTAAACCACCTTATTATATGGGGGAAATTCACCACTCTGGAAGAATTGGGAGCAGAAGAGCCAACCTCTCACATTGGCTCTGGTTCTTATTAGCAGACTTCTTCCGCTTCCAGATAAGGAATGTCCTCATCTGCATCAGTGGAGGCTGTCCCAGTCCCTTCAACTGGAATGATAATAGGATTGTCATTCCGTTCTCTTATCTTCTTGAACTGCTCCATCACCAAACTCTCATCCAGATTTCCATGCGTATTGAACATTGCCGCCTTGTCATTCTGGGTGATGGTCTGGAATATCTTAATAGCTTCGTTGGCGTCTCCTGCAGTTGTTTTGATATTATTAAATTGCTGAATTAGGTGTCTCTTGGCAATATCCTTGTCATCAAAGCCTTTATCCTTGCAGATTTGGATGAACTTGTTGCCTATCTCCATATTATAGGCTGGAATGATAGGCTTCTTCACCTTCTTCCCTTTCTCATCCTTCCCAGAGCATAATAGAGAGAAGTCAGACTTTGATATGGCGTTATTATTGCCACAAAAGATAAGGTTCAGTGTTGAGATTGGATAACCGTCTGGGTTCTTCTCGCTCTTTATCAGTTCGTTATACCGTTGCAGGAATTCGCTGTCTGGGTTAATATTGGCTGCACCACGTACATAATCTGGGGTAGTCCATTCCTTCTTAGTAATATTAATCTCATTGATATATTCGGCAATGGTTTCATTCCCTTGCAATTCAACTTCAATGGCAGGGACATCTATCGTTTCCTTTCCGTTCTCTGCTGCCCATTCATTATAGAGGGCTGCGGCAATAACCCTATGCTGACCGTCCAATACAAGGAAATATTTGGCAGCATCTTCCGGCTTTATATCTTGCCCATTAATATCAACCAAGCTAATATCGCCAGTTTTAATTACATCTTCCGCCTTAATGACTTGTATCTGCTCTGCCTTTCTGTAGCCTTTGACCTTCATCATGGCTAATATCTTCTCTACATTGCCCAAGTTGATGGAACGATTAATACCCTTAGCGAAAGCTATGTTTCTTACTTCATTATTAGCTACAATTTTAATTGTCAAATAATTCTTTTTCATTATTATTTAATTTTAAATTAATAAATACATTTATAAATTAGTGCAATCTTCAACTTGGCGCCTTATCGTTTCTGATTACGTTGCAAAGTTGGGGAATACTTAGAAGGTGGGTTATAAAGAATAGAATGCGATTTGAAGGATATTCTTTATATATAAGATAACCAAATAGTTAGATATTATAAGGATATAAAAAAACTACCACGTAATTACATGGTAGTCTGTGAGGATTGGCAGCATATTGCTTACCAGAGGTATTCTGTGGATTGATTATTGGGAGAGAAATTGTAGTCCTCTATCCGCTTGGGCTTCCATTGCGGTTTGTAGCCTTGCTTCACCAAGTAGGCTATAGCGGCATTGGTGTAGTTCTCGTCATTATTGAAACTGTCCGCTTCAAATAATATCTCCATGTAGCCTAAAGTCATACGTATCTGCTCGCTTCTGGTCTTTAAGGCTGAACACTTCTGCAAGAGATGGAATGTACCGTACATGATTAAGTTGCAGGCTGCATTATTGGCTTTCCTGCCTTTCCTTTCTGAATACACCTCCTTCAATTCCGCTTGCGCCTCTTCCAGACTGTCAACTCCCAAGTAAAGATGCAGGTAGTTGTCAAGCAAGTCAGTCAGCCAATAGCAGGAGTTGTCAAGCCTAATCTTCTTTACCCCGTTATCAATGGTGATGGAATTTAGTGCCCTTACCTCCTCCTTTCTGGAAGGTGAGTATCTCTTGGTATTCAATAACTCAAACAGCTTTAGCATTTCTGGACGGACTTGTTCCAGATACGGAAGTGTATTCTCTGAAATGGCAATCTCCGTATGAAGTTCATCCTTTACATGCTTGTCATATATGGCAGCTACAAACAGAAGGGATATTCCTATTACTTCATCTTCATCTGATACGCCATACTCCTCCAGAAGTTCCAATATTTCAGTCAGTATCTCATCATTGGATAGGGTTATGAATACTTCGTGCTCTGTATCCATGATGAAACTGGCAGCATCAAACAGTGTACTTGTTGAGGCTGGTCTGGGGGCATAGCGGTGATAGTCAAAAGCACCGTTATCCACCGCATATTCATCCAGATACGGGAATGGCATACGATACTTGGAAACTATCTCCTCACCTGCCCCATTAGGGTAATGAAGGTGGTATGCTGCTTGTAGTTCATTTAAGAACATGGCACGTCTGTAGCCAAAGCATTCTGCCAGTATAGGCTCTAACGTCCTCAACTCTGGAATTGGTATTGGGTAGGTTATCATGTCATATCTGTATTAGTGCCGTAAAGATAAATAATGCCACTCCATTATGCAACAGAGCGGCATTATAAATTAGAGTAAATGCTTCATTGCATCATCTAATTGAGCATTCTCAAAACTATCAAGATATATCTGTGTTACTCGTTCTGAACTATGCCCTAAAGACTCACAGATAACAGACGTTGATACTCCTGCACGCTTCAATACAGTAGCATAAGAATGACGAGCGACGTAACTGGAAATCTTCAACTCAATACCCAACTCCTTCCCAATATCCTCTAAATACCCATTCACATTGGCCAACACATCATAAATTCGATTCCTTATCTGACGTGGAGAACGCTCTCTATTATCCAATATAGGGAATATATATCTACGCTGTGGGGAACGATAACGGTTCATTATTTCTATAGCTTTCTCTTGCAATGGTAACATTATCAACTTCTTTGTCTTCTGACGGACATAAACCAAACGTTCCCCTTCAATATTCTTACCTGTTAAACATGCCATATCAGTAAAGTTTATACCACCCATTAGGTAAGAGAACGTAAACATATCAACTGCCAATCTTTTATAGAAACGTCCCCCTGATGTATCATATTCTATTACCTGCTTCATCTGTTCTTTGGTTATCGCCCGTTTAGCCGTCTCTTTATGCAATTTAGACACCTTATACTTCTTAAACGGATAGCAGTCTGGCTTTACCAATCCCTCAGTCAAAGCCAAATTATAAACCGCTCGTAGCGTTCTGAAACGAATACCAATAGTATTATCTGCCAACTTAGAACATCTCAACCATACTTCATACGATTTTAGCCAATTCACATCTATCTCAGAGAAGTAAATATCCAGATGCCCCTTATACTTGTATAGTGAATTATATACCTGTTGTACAGAGAGCGCATACCCTAACCTACCCTCGTCTTTAAGTTGAGCTATATACTCATTAAACAGTTCACCAACAGTCTTAACTTTCTGAGTGGTAGTAGTAGCCTCAATTAGTGTAGCAAGCGAATACTCTCGCTGCTCTGTACTAAATTCAAGTATCTGTTCTGAATACCTCTGTTCCTGCTCATTAATAACCTTTAATATCCGCTCACGATTAGGACAATTACGCTTAGGTTTGTTCTTCTCAAAGTCCCAATACTGAGATTTTACAGAGATGCCAAGGCTTACATACTTCTTCTTACCACTCATACAAACACGAAGCATGAGAGGATGCTCACCATTACTAAGAACTTTAGACTTGTAACACAATACGTTAGCTGTAGCTTTCATTACAATTTCGGTTTAACTCTTGGTTTAACTCAATAGTATAATTCCCGTTTAAATCCGTATTAATACAAGCATAAACCAGAATAATCCCTATAAAGAAAAAGCTCTGCAAATCAATGATTCACAGAGCTTAATCGAGTACTCGAAGCGGGACTTGAACCCGCACAGCCGCAATGGCCAAAGGATTTTAAGTCCTTCGTGTCTACCATTCCACCATTCGAGCATCCTAAAAAGGGAAAAGAGAGCGGAAAACGAGACTCGAACTCGCGACCCTAACCTTGGCAAGGTTATGCTCTACCAACTGAGCTATTTCCGCATTTGGAGAACGGGTGCAAAGATAAACAGTTTTCCCGTTTCTGCCAAATTTTTTTTTATAAAAGTACAGTACTCGCAGCGGGACTTGAACCCGCAGAACCTTTTACCTGCCCAGCAACTCTTTCTCTGCAGCTTGCATGGTCTCAAAATTGAAACCATCTACCACTTTCTGCATCAGGGCAGAGACTTCATCGTTGCAAAGGTTTCCGATACTGCCTTCATGGGTATGATGCACCTCTTTGCTGTGCGAGAAGTTTCCGGCTTCAATATCCAGTCCCACCTTCTTGTAGGCATCGCGGAAAGGCATCCCTTCACGTGCCAAGCGGTTGACTTCCTCCACACTGAAAATAAGCAGATACTTGTCATCATCAAGAATATGTTCGTTCACCTTGATTTCATTCATAATGTAAGTCGTCATCTGCAGACAGTCTTTCAGTTCCTGAAAAGCAGGCAGGAAGACCTCTTTGATAATCTGCAAGTCACGGAAATAGCCGGAAGGAAGATTGTTGGCTATCATCATAATCTGCTGGGGAAGGGATTGCAGTTTGTTGCACTTGGCACGCGTCAGTTCAAAGACATCCGGGTTCTTCTTGTGAGGCATGATGCTGGAGCCGGTAGTGCAATCGTCCGGCAGCTTCACAAAACCGAAGTTCTGACTGTTGAACATACATGCGTCAAAAGCCAATTTCGATATGGTTCCGGCCACACTGGCAAGGGCGAAAGCAACATTACGCTCCATCTTGCCACGCCCCATCTGGGCATACACTACGTTGTAGTTGAGGGAATCAAATCCCAAAAGACGGGTAGTCATCGTACGGTTCAGCGGGAACGAGGAACCGTATCCCGCAGCAGAACCCAAAGGATTGCGGTTGCACATCTTGAAAGCTGCCTGAAGGAACATCATATCGTCCACCAGGCTCTCGGCGTATGCCCCAAACCAAAGTCCGAAAGAAGACGGCATGGCTATCTGCAAGTGTGTATAACCCGGCATCAGTACATCCTTGTAGCGTTCGCTCTGCATAACCAGCACATGGAACAATTGTTCCACAGCCTCTGCCACTTCCTTTATCTCTGCACGGGTAAAGAGCTTCAAATCGAGCAACACCTGGTCGTTGCGCGAACGTCCGCTGTGTATTTTCTTACCTATATCACCCAAGTTGCGCGTCAGCATAAGTTCCACTTGTGAGTGAACGTCTTCCACTCCCTCTTCTATCACAAATTCTCCACGCTCGGCCATCGCATAGATTTCCTTCAATTCGGCCAGTAATTGCCGCAGTTCTTCCTTCGTCAACAAGCCAATGCTTTCGAGCATCGTGATGTGCGCCATGGAACCCAGCACATCGTGCTTTGCCAAATAAAGGTCCATTTCACGGTCACGGCCTACCGTGAAGCGTTCGATATCCTTATTTACCTGAACGGATTTTTCCCAAAGTTTCTGAGCCACGTTGTTTCTAATGATTAATGGTTAGTGATTAATATTGTATCATCGCCAACATATCTGCCATCTTCTCCAGTCCTTCCTGCAAGGGTTTCTGCACCATGGTCTTCATAAACGGATTTATATCCATGCCGATGGTCAGCTTCATTTTGCATTCGGTTTCGGTGGTGGGTACAATCTGTATCCACAGATTGAAGGGCAGCGGTGAAGTGGTTGTTGCAAACTTGATACACTTGCAAGGTTCCTTCTCCACAATCTGCAACGTAATCTTTCCCACGGGGGCCACCTCTATCGTCATGCTCTCCGCGTCAAAACTCAAGTTCTTCACTTTGTCTTCAGGCAGACGGTCTTTCACCTTCTCCAGATTGCTCAGGTCGGAAAGCTTTTCATAAACAGCTTCTTGTGAAGCCGGTACAACTTTCACTCCACTCTCAAATTTCGTCATAATCAATCGTATTCAAAAAGAAAAAAGAACTATCCGGACAGAATCTATCCGAATGGCTCTTTTATCCATATTAACATTTTTACAAATAAGTTCTTATTTACCAGATTCCCAATGTGCAGGGTCTTTACGCCATTCATTCAGAGTCTCCACATCTTCTTCCTCGATATAGCCCGTACGCAGTGCCACTTCCATCACAGCCTCGTAATTGGTCAGCGTCACCAAAGGCACCTTGGCATCCTTGAAAGCCTTTTCGGCAACCGGGAAACCATAAGTATAGGCAGCCACCATACCGATGACCTCACATCCGTCACGGCGGATAGCTTCTACAGCCTTTAAACTGCTTCCACCCGTAGAAATCAAATCTTCCACGACTACCACCTTCATACCGGGACGAAGTTCACCTTCAATCAAATTCTCCAGTCCATGGTCTTTCGGAGTGGAGCGTACATATACAAACGGCAAGTTCAATGCATCGGCCACCAAGGCACCTTGCGGGATAGCTCCCGTTGCCACACCGGCAATGGCATCCACCTGTCCGAAACGTTCCAAAATCAGACGCGTAATTTCAATCTTTACGAAATTACGGAGAGAAGGATAAGAAAGGGTTTTGCGGTTATCACAATAAAACGGAGACTTCCATCCGGATGCCCAAGTGAACGGGTTAGCCGGTTGTAGTTTAATCGCTTTTATCTTCAGCAACTTCTCTGCAAACAATCTTTCTAAAGTTTTCATAGCAAAACTAATCTATATATGATAAATATGGCACAAAAATACGGAAACAGAATGAGAATAAAAAAGAGAAAGCCGATAATTTTCATTCGGAGTAGTCATTTTCCTCAGAAACCTCTATGCAACGACATATATCCTTCATTTCGAACCCCCTGCTCAAGGCAAAACGCACCAGTTTGCCATTCAACTCATACTCACTTTCGGCACGGACGCTTTTACGCTTTGCCGCCAGCAGTTTCTGCAAGACGGCGTGGTATTCCTCCTCATCAATCTCGTTCAAATATCAATTATAAATAATTATAACTGATTGCTTTTTATGATTCAACTGTTACCGTTTACTCCCGGTCATCTGTTTCTGGAATTTCAGGTATCTTTAACCTTTTTAAATACAGCCTTCATATTTGTTCAAACAGTAAATTTTTTTAACGGATCGCCGATATCTCCCCGTGACGTTCATAGTTTGTGATCTCCGTGGTGTGGTTGTTTTCATCCACAAACACAACGACCGGTTTCTGCTGTTTTGCTTCCTCCGGTGTCACATCTGCATATGCCATGATGATTACTTTGTCGTTGGTCTGTACCATGCGGGCTGCCGCACCGTTTAAACAGATGACTCCACTGCCGCGCTCTCCTGCGATCGTATAAGTCTCAAAACGTGCGCCATTATTGACATTAACGATCTGAACTTTCTCATATTCAAGAATACCTGCAGCATCCAGAAGATCCTCATCAACGGTGATACTTCCTACATAATCAAGTGCAGCCTGTACCACAGTTGCACGGTGAATTTTTCCTTTTAACATCTGAAGGGTCATAAAAACTTTTTCCTCTCTACTTTTACAAATTTGATTAGATCATGAAGTTATCAATTAATCTTGTTTTTCCAATATACACTGCCATAGCAACCAGTGCCGGACTCTTCAGTTCTGTTACCTGCTGCATTGTCAGACCGTCTACCGCTTTGACATAATCAATTTTTGCCAGCGGCTCTGTCTCAATGTTCTTTTTCATTGCTTCTACTAATTTTACCGCATCTGTCTCCCCTTCTTCAACCATTTTCTGACCCATAAAGATAGTTTTGCTCAAAATAAGTGCTGCTTTTCGTTCTTCTGCAGACAGATAGGTATTTCTGGAGCTCTTTGCCAGTCCGTCTTCCTCACGGATGATCGGGCAGCCGATTACTTCCACATTCATATTCAGGTCATCTACCATATGTTTGATGACTGCCAGCTGCTGTGCATCTTTCTGTCCAAAATATGCACGATCCGGCTGAACGATATTGAATAATTTGCTGACAACAGTACAAACACCACGGAAATGAACCGGACGGCTCAGTCCGCAAAGTTCCTCTGTCAGAACCGTCATGTCCACAAAAGAACTGAATCCATCGTGATACATTTCTTCCGGTTCCGGATGGAAGATCAGGTCAGCGCCAAGGCTCTCACAGAATTTGCTGTCTTTTTCCAGATCTCTCGGATAACTCTCCAGATCCTCTGTCGGTCCGAACTGCATCGGATTGACAAAAATGCTG
>OGZW01002017.1_pt1 | contig 16214 bp, 11 predicted proteins | sample 1577001 | NCBI WGS metagenome assembly OGZW01 (sample SAMEA3541519, study PRJEB24748) | human gut metagenome | biome: human gut; feature: human-associated habitat; material: faeces | place: China | collected 2012 | reverse complement strand
TATTGAAGCAACTCTTAGCGTTATTTGTCCACAATTGTTACGAGATTTGAAAGTAGGTTCGTTGAGTGAATTAGGATTACAGGATTTTCAAGAATTAAGAAAAATTTATTTAGAACAAATTTTTCCTTTCTTAAAAGAAGGATACGATTTGTTGAAATCTTAATACTTAGAAATTTATGAAAACTGTCGAAGATATAAAGTCTTTTATGATTCGATGGAATAACGAATTTCCCTATGACTCATGGTGGAGAAAGAAACATAATATTGCATTTATGTCACCTGCTCATAGGGAATGTTCTTTTTTTCATCAGATGATGGAATTTCAAGAAGATGTTTTATTTGATGAATATGAGCAAAAGAAGAAAAACGCAAAAGAAGAAAAATATATTCCTAATATAGGACAGTGGTTGAAAAAAGATGATTTAGATTCGAATTCTCATTCTAACGAAATTACAGAAAACGATATCGAAGTATTCTTAGAAGAAGCAAGAATGATCGAAGAAAGAGAAAATGCTGCATTAAAGAATAAGTGAAATGGCCGAAGATAAAAAGATAAGAGTTTCAGCAGATTTATCTGAAATGAGACGATTGAGAGATGAAATTATATCTCTTTATCGCGATATAAATAATTCAGAAGAAAAATCTCGTCAAGCAACTGAACAATCTCTAAATCAGTTAAGACAGCAATTATCGTTAATGACTGATAGAGTTTCTCTTGAAAAGATGTTAGCTGATTTAAGACAACAACAATCAGGAGGAATATATAATCAAGGAGAAAATTCTATTACTTGGGATGTTCAATCTGAAGAAGGTGGAAGCAGAAGAACTCCAACGCCAAGAAGAGGAACTCAAGCTGCAGCTATATCTGATCTTGCAAATGTAATGAGAGATGTAGAAAAATCTGTAGTTTCTATTCGTGATTATCTTACTTCAGAAAGACCTGATGAAAATAAAAATTCCTACGAAGATATTTTAATAGATATACGAAATAGTGTTCGTGATTTAAGACAAGATTTATCTTCTTTATCGAGAGAAAGAGTCCGTGATATTTCTAATGACGAAGATAGAAATAACGATAGACAGAGAATTCAACAACCTAACAATAATAATGATAATATAGATAAAATAATAGGTTCTATATCTGCGTTAAGAGAAAAGTTGAATTCTTCACTTGAAGGTATCAGTGCAAGCAATAGAGAGATTGTCAATGAGACAAAACTTATTAATCGCTATCTTGATGTTATCGGAGCATCAGTATCTATTATAGAAGATAATACTACTTCAGGTGGTGGAACAAGTGGTAGTCCTATAGTTCCAGGTGGTGGAGGTGTTAGAGGTGGAATTGTAGGAGGAATTACAGCAACACTTACACAAGAGTTATTGAAATATGGAAGACAATTTATAGATTTATTTGGTACAAGGTATTTAAGAAATCAAAGAGCTGAAGCTCAAGCGATGTATACTGATCCTATTTCAAATGTAGGATTATCTCTTCGCACACGAGGTGCAAATGAAGCTGATTATTTCAGATGGATACCTATCGTAGGAAAATACATTGCTCAAAGCATTGAGACAAAATACGAAACGCAAGGAGAAATGGCGATGACAGGTCTTCAAGCGTTAAGACAAACTCAAAATCAATTAATTTCTTTAGCTCAAACAATGGGTCTTTCTATTTCAGGAGCAACAGGAATGGCTTCGAGAGAAGGTTCTTATGCAGCACATGCTCTTGGAATGGATATAGGTGAATATGGCGAAAGACGAGCGCAATTACTTAGAGCTTCAGGAGGTAGAATTCGTAGTGCAAGTGAAGCACAATCATTAATGGCTGTAGAAAGATTATTCGGTATAAGTCCTTCAGCAATTAATGCTTTACAAGGTTCAATGCGTTTTAATACAAACGAAAGAACAACAGGTTCCGAAGTTATAAGTATTTTCGAAAGGACGATGAAAGAATTAAGATTACCTTTCGAAGAAATAGCTTCTACAATTGAAGAATCTCTAACAACATTTAATCAATCGACTGAAAGAATCTTGTCTCGCACTGGAGAAGTAGATGCTGTAAGATTAACATCTGCATTAGCTGGTATTAGATCGTTTACAGGAGCAAGAGGAAGACAACTTGAAAGGTATCAGCAAGCGTTTACAGGTCAGAACATTTCTAATGATGAGAATACAAGAGCTCTTTTAATGAGATCGTTTTTTGAACTTAATCCTGGAGCACAATTATCAGATTTTAAAGTAATGCAAGATAATTGGACTCAAGGAAAAGGGCTTGATACTTTATTTTATTCATTGAACAGACTTCAAGAATTAACTGGAGGAAACAAACAAGCTACATTTACAGCATTAGAACAAATGTTCCCAGGTTTATCTGCTACTGATATAGAAGGTTTGTTTAAAGGTGGGAATAAGATAAATTTTGATGAACTTAAAACAACTATTGAGAAGAATGTTAAAGAAGCTTCAGAAAATGAACTAACCTACTCAAAAAATATTGCAAAAGGTATTACAGGAATTGAAGGAGATTTCAAATCTTATAACAATCGTATGTTGACTTATGGACAACAAAACGTAGGTTTATTGCAGAAAATTCTTGCAGAAGTAGAAATGATGAATATGAAGATGGATCCAGGAGAGCAGTATTGGGATAAGATGAAAGAAAGGACTAAGAATATCGATATTTTTAGTAAAGATGGTAGTGATTATGGTACATCTTATAGAAGAGAATATTCTGAAATGTTGAGAAAATTGAATATTGAGCATAAAGCAGGAAATTTAACAGATGAAGAATTTGAAACTTTAAAAGAAAGAGCCTTTATTACTGCAAAAGCAAGAAAATTGCAAATATTGAAAAATGCAAGAGTTTCTGAAATGACTGGTGTAGAAACTTACGAATCAGCTTTAGGAGAATATGATCAAAGAACAAATACTTATAGACCGAAAGCTACAAGAGAAAACCAAGCAACTCAAAATCCTGATATAAATGCTTTTGGTTCTCTAATGTTCCCTAAAGCTGAATTTGATTCTATGAGAAAATCTCAAGATATGTTAAGAGAAAGTATTGATAGATTGAGAACAGATTTTAAGACAATGACTATAGAATTACCAAATTGATATGTCACCGAAACAGTATTTTACATTAAATATAAGTAAGAAAACTGATCCTGAAGAATTCTGTAAGGATTGGCAGAGAAAGGTTCCTGAAGGAGTAGAAACTTTTGATGTGAAAACATTATTTTCATTTCCTATAAAAAATGAAGGTGGTGAGCAATCTGAAATTACTAATTTAGATGCTACATGGAAAATGTATGATAAATTAGAAAAACAGAAATATCAAAGTGATTATGATAACGGAACATTACCTTATATAAAATCTGGTACTCCGCTAAGACTCCCTACTTCAGAACTTACTTTGATTATTGAAGATGCTCCTAATAAAGATTCTCGTTATAACCAAGCTGATTATAAGTTATTGTTTTCCAAACATTATAATGATATTATAAACGACTCTGGTTATGTTTCTTATGATAAAGTAACGAGTACAGAAGCTGAAAAAGGTTGGTCAACAAAAACAGCTTCTATAAATGCTAAAGTTTATCTTTATTGTAAGTCGATTAAATCTATAGTTGATATCAGTCCTTTTATTTCAGGTTTAACTACAGATAAAACGATTGAAAACAGTAGTTTTGAATTAACTTTACTTCCTACAAGAAGCACTTCTGTTCAAAAGTATGGTGATACATATTTTGAAATGTTTAATGTAGTAAATCAGAATCAATATACTGTAAAAAGTTTTCTTGAAAAGTTTTGTCAATTTAACGATATAATTTTTATTAGATTTGAAAAATTGAAATTAGAATCGAGTTCTGATGAAAAGATATTCCCAATTTCTGAATCGTTAATTGTAGATAAAGAAAAGTTGACAGAAGGCACTCTTTGGGATATGATAGGATTTGTAGATAAATGTTCTATCAGTCTTAGTGCCGAAGAAAACACCTATAATATTTCTCTTAGTGGTAGAGGGATAGAAAAATTACTTGAAGACGATGGAAGCTATTTTTTACCTTTAAAAGATGTAGCAGGAAGTAGTCAATTTGCAATTGTAGGTCAAGCTGAACAGTTTTTTCAAAGAAACTCTCTAACTGGAACGTATGATTTTATAGGTGCATATACTTTTAAACGTATAATAGATACTGTATGGTTTATATTTAATGTTTGTTCAAATCTTGGTGTAGTAGATGATGATTTATTTTCAGTATGGAAAGATAAACGTGTAGAATCATTCCCTATAGATGGAGTGAGAAAAATGAAAGTCAATGGTATTTGGCAAATTGTGAATGTTTATGCGGATCAATCATGTTCAGAGCGAATCTTAGTAGATTCAAGTTTTGGAAATCCAAATGGAACTTTAATGTCTTTAGTTCAAAGAGTTTGTCAACAACCATTTGTAGAATTTTTCTTTGATACATACAAAGATACAATTGATATGACTATTCGACAACCTCCTTTTAACAAAAAAGCTATTGAAGAAGTTGTCGAAAATCATTTATATGTAGATGTTGAAGCCAATTCTATTTATGAAATGAATCTTGATTATGATACGAGATTTTATTCTTGGTATCAAATATATGCTCAAAATGCTTGGACGGCCAACACTAAAGAAACAGCATTAGCCATGGTTCCTATCGTATATCTTCCTGAATATGCAGAATACTTTGGTAATAAAAAACTTGAAGTAGGAGACATGTATTTGAGAGTAAGTAAAACGAAAGATAATTCTTGGTTAGGTAATATGGTTAATTATCAGCAAGCAGCATTAAACGATTTACTTTATATAATAGAATCTTCTACTTATTTACCTTTTACAAGAAGAGGAACAATCATTCTACACGGTGATAGGAGAATTAAAGTAGGAACATTTATTATGAATAATGCTACAGATGAATTGTTTTATGTGACAGGTGTAAATAATATGGTTGAATTCTCTGAATCTTCTATTGAAAGAAGGACTACTCTTACAGTTGAAAGAGGTATGAATATGACTATATTAAGAAAATCGTCTACAGAAACAACAGCGTTATTAAGAAAAGATAATTCAGGTGATAAATTAGAAAGTCAATTACCAGGATTAATGTCTTCTTTTAAACCTGATTATTTTGGAATCGTTGATACAAAATGGTTGAAACAAGCTATTGAATCTATAGATAAAGAAGGTAATAAGACTGTTACATTAGATAGTAAAGCTACTGTAGTAAAAGAACAATTTGAATATTTTTTAAATAGAAAAATGTTTAAACAATGAAATTAGTTAGAAGAAATAATGGGGGAAGGCCTCGTAAACAGAAAAATGATCCTGAGCTTCTTGAGAAGGGCTATATAACAATTCCTTATAAGGTTGATAAAAAGAATTTTATAGAAACTTGTCTTAGGACTGGTACTATTTCTGTTATAACTGATGGAGGAAATTTTAGAAATGAGATTCTAATTACAAACGAAGCTCTTCAAAATATTAATTTTCCTGATGAAGAAGGAGGTTATGGAACTCAAGTAATAATTGCTTCTTTACCTTATAGAACGACACCTATTGTAATAGGAACGATTTTAAATGATGATCAATCACCTGCATGGAAAGAAAATATGCATAGGTTTATGAAAATAAACGATAAAACTTCTGTATGTATAGAAGAAAATGCAGACGATAAATCTATAAATATAACGGTAAATTCTGAAGAAGCTACAGAAATCAATATTTCATCAGTAGGAACAGAAGAGTCAACGTTGAATATTCAATCTTCAGGTAAAGTAAATATTATTGCAGATAAAGAGATAAATGCTGTAAGTTATGAAAAAATAAATTCTAAAATTATCAATGTTGAAGCAGAAGTTGAAGAAGAAGGTAAAGAAGAAAGATCAATAACAATGACTTTAGAATCTTTATTAGTAAAATGGTTAGAAGAAGATAAAACCTCTACTATTTTATTTGATAAAGATAGGTTTAGACTGAGTTTACACGATGATTTGGAAATTGTAGATGTAAGTGACGATGCTATTATCGTTTCTTTTAAAAATAGCGAAGAACAAATTGTAATTAATAGTGATAATATAGATATTCTTTTTAAAGAAGGTGAAGAAAAAATCACATTAAGTCCAAATTTAATCAAGCTTCTTACAGGCAGTAAAGTTGAAGTGAACGGAGCGAAAGAACCTTTGACTTTAGCTGAAACACTAATAAGTAAAATTGACGAACTTCAAAATCAAATAAATACTTTGAAACAAGCGTGGACTCAAGCTGCTGCAGGTGTTAAACCTACGGACGGAGGAGCTGGTGGATTTGCAATGGGAATTTCTACTGTTGCAAGTATTTCTAAAATAGATTTTAGTGAAATTAAAAGCGAAACAACTTTTTCTGATTAAAATTTGTCAAATGATTATATTATTTGTATTTTTACAACATAAAAAGTTGATTGATGGCATCTGGAATAGCAAATAGTGCAGCTAATAAAGCATTGAATCTTATTCAAAATCTTGGAAGGTCTGTTGTTGCAACACAATATCCTGATGATTTTGAATATTATATGTGTTCTCTTGAATTAGTTAATTCAAGAGGCAATACTATTGACTTTTTTACTTTTCCAATTATGCCTGATGGTATTAACAAGACCGAACCTAAAAGAAATACGGTAAGAAGTACTTTAGGAGGTCTTGTTGTACTATCATCACCTACTGCTGTAACTCAAACAATTTCTCTTCAAGGTAACTTTGGTAGAATGTTTAAGATATTATTAAGTGGAAATACACCTTCATTGCAAGGAATAGCCTTTTCACTTTCAGCAGGTAAGAAAAAATTGTATCAAATCCAAGGTAAAAACACATCTTCTCTAAAAGGTTTACCATTTGATGTTGGAATTAAAACTGGTTATGGTTGTGTAAAAATCTTACAGAGTATTATTGATAAAAGTAATGGTGTCGATGAAACTGGTAAACCATTAAGATTATATTTTTACAATATGGCTTTTGGCGAGAGTTATCTTGTTGCCGTTCCACCGAGTGGTGTAAGTTTTACTCAAAATCTACAAAAGAATATGATTTGGGAGTATAATTTAAATCTATCTATTATAGCACCACTTGAAGCTGTAGTAGGTAGTACAAAGATTAAGACAACTCTATTAAAAGCTTGTGCAGCAGACGCGATACAAAAAAGTGTGAATGGTTTAGCAAAGGATATTTCAAGTAGTTTATAAGATGGATAAATTTGAAAAATTCAATCAGATAACAGGATACGATATCAAATCGTTCTTTAAATCTTTTGTGGATTTTAGCAACACCTATTATCCATCTATAGTATCATTTTATCAAGGAGGTATTGTTAATGCTGATGCTTTTAAAACACTCGATAATCTAATTGCAAGTGCAAATGTTATAGAACCTTTATTTTCTTTACATAGCGATACTTTGGATGATATTTCAATGTGGGACATTTTAGATGATTTTACAGAAATTCAAACAAAGTTAGAAACAATAAAGAATTCAGATAGATGGTTGAGAAGTTCTTCTATAGGAAGAGATAATACAATTCAAATAAGTAGGAAATTAAGATCGGGTGAAGATTTTGAAACCGTTTCTTTAGAGAAAGGTGATGAAGATCCTGAAAACGATTGGAGAAACATTGTAACGCCTCAATATATAGAAGAAGAAGATTACGATGATATAGATGGGATGAGAAATACCTTCTACATTAATATGCGTAATACTGGTTCTAATGAAGTAAGTACTGTAATTGATACTTTGATAGGTGATAAGATTTTAGGTAAAGATATTTCGGTAAAATTTTCATTTGATGAGACGGGTGATTTAATTACGGTAAACGGTCACGATGCAATGATACAAGCATTGAATATTATTGCATCTTCATTGACAGGTTCAATTCCTGAATTTCCTGATTACGGTATTTCAAATGAATTTATAGGAACGACAGTAAATGCAATTCAATACCCTTCTATATTTAAAAGTGTTATGAATATGTTTCAAAGAGATAGTAGATGGGAATCGGTTGAATTATTAGATTTGAGAATTAAAGAAGATAATGTATTTTTGACTGTGAAAGCTAAAGCTATTACAAATCAAGAGTATTTAACGAATATTACTGTATGATAACAAAGGTTAATTCAACAATATCGAATTTGAAAAATCTTTGGATTGAGATTTTTCAAAATAAGACAAATAAAGCAACGAATATTGCAGACGGTTCTGTTGTGAATGCAGCAGCGTTTGCTACAGCAAAAGTTGCTCAAAAAGCAATAAAGGATATTGCTATTGTAGAGTCTCAGATTTTTCCTGAGAATGCAACAGGAGAGTATCTTGATCGTGCAGCAGTTTTATTCGGTGTAAGTCCAAGAAAAGGTGCTCTTGGTAGTTCAACTTATGTAAGAGTTTATGCAGAACCTGGTACTGAATATGGACTTGATACAGTTTTTATTAATAAGAATGGTATACGTTTTGAAGTAGATACTCTGTTAGTAGTTGACGAATCAGGTTATGGATATGTAAGTGTTAGAAGCACAATTGTAGGTTCAGTTACAAATGTAGATGCAAATAGCATAACTCAAGTTATTCCGAGACCTTTGACTCATATTGATTGTACAAATGAATATCAAGCTGTAGGAGGTCGTGATGAAGAAGATGATGATACTTTTAGAGTAAGAATTATCAATGGCAACAATAAACTCAGCCAGACTACTATAGAATATTGGACTCAGATTTTTCAAGATCTTGATTCTCGAGTATTAAAAGTAATGAATGTTGGATTAGGAGAAAATGCTAAAATCTACATTTATTTGATTACTCAAAATGGTTCATTTTTTACAGATGAAGAATTAGATGTATTATTACAAAAAGCGACACCTTATTTATCTTTATCTGATATAGATGTCCAAGGCAATGTTCTTGGGGTTGAGTTAAAAAATGCTGAATGGAAATATGTTGGAGGTGACAAAGGCATAGATTTTAGAATTGAACTTTCCTCAGAATATGATATTGCAACTGTAAGAAAGAACATTCAAATAGCACTTACAAAATATCTTGATTTTCGTTTTTGGACACCTGGTAAAGTCATTCAATGGGATGATTTATTATCTGTAGTAAAAACATCAGCAGGCGTAAAATACGTTCCTGATGAATACTTTTATCCTTCGTTTGACGAAGAAGTTCCTTTAAATCAATTACCTCGAATTCGAGGTTTTAAAATGAGAGATTTGAATGGTAATATACTTTACGATTCTGAACAAACTCTATCTAATCTATTCTATCCTGCTATAAAGGAAGATGTTTATAAAGGAACTCAAAGTCAAGTCTTAACAAGAACACAATATGTATATTTTACAGTTACCACAACAAGAAATTCTATTGTTGAAGGAGCTGTAATAAGTATTGGTGATAAAATTTTAATTACAGATGAGAATGGTCAAGCATTTGTAAAATTAGAAAATGGTGAATACAATTATATTCTTACAAAATCAAATTGGAATACAAAAGAAGGTTCTTTTGTAGTATTGAATGCTGCAGTTTATATAACTATAAACGATTTTAGTGCTACACGACATTCTTTAAATTTTACAATTTTACAAGGAACTCAACCTATAGAAGATGCTGAAATTGATATAAATAATCAGGTTTTAGTCACGAATGAAAGTGGAAATGCAAGTATAAATCTTGAACCTGGTTCATATTCTTATACAATTAGAAAAGATGGTTATATATCAATTACAAACGCTACAACTATAGGAATAGAGAATGTTGATATTACTGAATACATTTTCCCTGAACCTCAAGTTGTTAATATTAGTGTTATAGACTCAAAAAATAATATATTTGTACCTACTGCAAAAGTATTAATTCAAGATTTAATTGAGGATACAAACGAAGAAGGTCAACTTCGATTAAATTTAATTGAAGGAACTTATAATACTATTGTAAGAAAAAAGGGATATATAGATTATGATGATAAAATTGAGGTAAAGATTAAGGATAAAAACAATATTCTAATTGATTTAAGCCCTACACCATATACTGTAACGTTTACCATTTTAGAGGATCAAACAAATAATCCTGTAGAAGGAGCTATAATTAATATAGATGGACGAAATTATTCAACTGATTCAAATGGTAATGCAGTTATATCACTTTCAAATGGTACTTATAAATATACGATAAATTATTCAGGATATACTCCTATAACAGGATCTATTGTAATTGATAATGGTAATGTTAGTAAAGTTGTTTATTTGACTGTAGCTTATTGGAATGTACGATTAATCGTTAAAGATTCATTGACTGGAAGTTTTGTTAATAATGCAAAAATATTAATAAATAATCAATCGTATTTTACAGATATAAATGGTGAAGTTGAATTAATTCTTCCAAATGGAAAGTATCAATATACGATTACTCAAAACGAATATAGAGTTACAAGTGGTTCTATTGATGTATTTGACAAAGATTTTGAAAAAATCATTTTTGCAACTCCAAAAGCAAGAGCTGTTAGTTTTATTGTAAAAGATGAAAGAACGCAAGTTTTATTAATAGGAGCTTCAGTAACTTTAAGAGATAAAGGAACCGGAATTGTTGTAGGAACTGCTATAAGTAATTCTGTAGGTGTAGCATTATTTGATGACGTAGAAGAAGGTGACTATACTTACGTTGCAACTTATCCTGATTACGAAAATTCTTCAGGTGAAATTTTGGTAGAGAAAGAAGATATAGAACAAGTTATATTAATGTCCCTCAAACCAAGGGACATTATTTATAATATAAAGGAGAAAGATGATTCTTTAATTAATCCTATACCTTCTTCTAATGTTTCGATTTCTGTTAAAGATTTATTTTCATCTCAAATAGTAAGGGGAACAACTGATAGTCAAGGAAATTTTAAGACTAAAGGTGTCTTAGGTTCTGAATATAAAATAACCTATTCTAAATACGGAGTTTCTAAAACTGAAAAAGTAATAATAAATCCTTCGACTGTAAATATTGAATTAACGTTAGAAGCAACTGCTTCAGCAACATTTCATAGGTTTTATAAAAACAATCTTTTTGATACTCCTATTTCAGTAGGTAGTTTTTTTTTGGGAGATGTTGATTTTGGACAAGTTAGTAGTACAAATATAGTTAAAGTTTTTATAGGAAAAAATTACACTTTAACTACAGAAGAAACGAATTACTTCCCTGCTCAGACATTTTCAAAAACAGTTAATTCAACAGGAGAAGTTATTAATATAGAAGTTGAACCATATTTACCAAATGTTATTTTAAATGTAACTATTAGTTCAGGATATTTTTTGACTTCTAATAGTGAATATTTAGTAACATCAGATAGTTTAAAATTTAAAACAACTTCAAGACCGAAATTTTATAATTATAAAGTAACTTCAGATAAAAATGAATATCATCCTTCTTTGTCTTACGAAGGACGAAGTGAAGACGGTTCTGCAGTAACTTTGAACTTACCAAGTTATTCTGAAGTTGTAGTTACAGTTACATCAGAAGGATATGTAGATTTTTCTGAAGTGTTTATTATAGATAACAAGACAAGGAAAGTTTTGGATATTCAATTGAGTGAAAGACCTCCTATTCCAATTCTTTCAGAGAATGATTTAAATATTGTTTCAGAAGAAGATATAAATTTAATAAGTGAAGAAGTATGAGTGAAGAAATAGATAAACTTGCAGGTACAACAAGTTTGAAAATAAGTGAGATGACTCTTGAATCAGATTTGATGGGAGCTGAGAAATTTCCCTTCGTAAGGGAAGGAGTAAAAGATAATTTCATAACAACGTTAAATAGAATTAAAGAATACGTTCAAAAAGATGTATGTACTGTTATATATGAATTAAAAAGCACTGATTTAAATACGTTTAAAGGTGATGAAGCGAAAATTTGTGTCATAGGTGTTCAAAAAAGTAATGAATCAGCCACACTTGGAAATCACTATCCAGTGCAGGAATCTGGTATTCTTATTGCTGTTGGCACAATTGCAGACAAAGCAAATCAAATTTATCAAACATACAACAGCAATAGATTATTTATACGTTGTGCTACGTCAAGTGGTGTAGATGGTGAATTCTCTGAATGGCAAGAAATTGCAAAAATTAGTGATGTTCTTACAAAGAATAATACAACTCCTTTTTCACCTACTAACGATTATAATCCTGCTACTAAAAAGTATGTGGATAGTTATTTTAATATAGTAAAGATTTCACAAGAAGCTCATCAGCAATTAATTTCAAATCAAGAAAGTAAAAATACAGATGCTGATGAAAAAATAAATATTGTATTTGGAAGTGCTGATAATTTCAGAAATATTGCAACTTCTTTAATGACAGACAATAATTTATTCTTTCGGATCTCAGAAAAAGAAATTTTTAAATTAAATGTAAGTCAAGTTTACGTTAATACTGATAATGGTGCTTATGAATTATCGTTTATTTACGTTTATACATCTATCGGTGATGCAAATAATATTAGTATTCTGACGAAAAGAGTTTTTATAGCGTTAAATAATGCTGTGAATTTATTTATAGTTCGTGATTTAGTTACCTCCGATAACCTCACTACTCTCACTAAGAAAACCAAGTCTGAATACGATGGTATTGGTATTAAAGATAATTCTACAATGTATGCAATAACTGAATAAAAATTCAAAGGTATGGATAGTAATTTAAAAGTTGGTTCTAATAATGCAGGATTGTTTGTTGGTAATATTGAGATATTAGGGGGATAACAGTTGATTATGAAGATGGCTTCTTTAATGATAATGGTTCAGTGTGTATTATAATCAATAATTCACAAGAAGCTAAGTCTTTTGAAGTTCATAATAGAATAGCTGATATTACTCCAAACAGCATTGCCTTTTTATATGGTTATAGCAACTGGAGTATAATTACCAAAAATGATATTATATATGATTATCGTTTGGGTGATGGAGATAATGTAGAGGCAAATGAATCTATTCAAGGAAAAGCGGGAGTAAAGTTATTTTCTTTATCTGCTTATGGCTCTTATTTAGTTTTAAAAATAATATCATGAAAACAATCTATTAATATTTAAAATATAATGATATGGATAAAGATACGAAAGATATTAATGGGGGGGGGGTAAGAGTAGGTACAAATAATACGAGTATTCGTATTGGTAGTCAACTTATTGCTGGCAAAGAATTTGATTGGAGTAAATTATATGATGCTTTAACTTATTTACCACCTTCTGATACGTTATATGGTACAAGAATGTTAATAATAGCTAATCTTAGTTCACATAATATTAGTCTATATAGAAGTGGACAGTTAACTACTGTTGAAAGTGGTAAAATAGATTGGTATTCTAATGGTGTAGGTAGTAATATTAATTTTAATATACAAAATGAAAACGATGTTCCTATTAGATTTTTAGAAATCTATAAATGGTATTTCACAGGAGAAGAAAATGAACCAATTGAAGTTAGAGAAGATATAAGTCAACCTGGAAGCTACATTAATGCTTTTGCTGAGAACGATTATAATGATTTAGATTATGTAATTTTTATTTTTGATTATAATGAATAATATGAAATCTATTATGAAATTAAGAAGTAAATATATATGGGGGGGGGTTAATTAGATATGGTTAAAATTGAAACTACACCTATTAGTAATCTTGCCGTTGGAAATAAAAATATTGATTTGCTTAATATCGGCAATGCCATTTTTTATGCTGGCTATCCTTATCCTTGTGTTGGTGAGAATAATTTAACCCCCATTACTCTTCAGCAATACATAGAGTTGCCTTATTTTGGAGACCCGCAAAATTTTCAAGTAGCCCTATATTTTTCAAAATATATAGAAAGTTTTGAATATAGAATTGTATTAGCTGGAATAGATAGCGGTTTTAAAGTTTGTCCTCTTAATGAGCAAGTAGTTCCTGATGTTTACGGTTCTGTCACAAATTACGGTAATTATGCTGTTCTATTAGGTCTGTGTGCTCCTCGTTATATTGCCAACGAAACGAGCACTCCAACGATGCTTACTGAATTTAAAATTGATGGTAAATTATACAGCTATAATTATATAAGAAACTAATTTTAAATGATGTGTAAATAATATAGTTGTATTTTGAATTCAATTTTGTATCTTTACGAAGTAAAAATTGAATTCAATGGAAGCTAACGATAAGTATTTTTTATTAGATAACAATCCTATTTATAATTCTACAGTATTTAGTAGATTTTTTAAAGAAAACGATCCTCTTGTAATGAAGTGGGCTGAGAATGTTTTAGCTAAAGTTTCAGGCTCAAACATTCTCCCTAAATTCATAGAAAAAGGTGGAAAAGATTTTCAATCGTTTTGGGGAACAATTACACATTTATTTGCTTTAATTGTACTCTATTCAAGGAAGTATAAGGAAATTGACACCAATCAAATTTTATTTGAACTATTTATTGAAAATAGAGGATTAGTGTCAAATCTTGTAACATCACAAGAACAAATGCGATATTTGTTCTACAATTACATTGTAGAATACGAAAAAAGAGGTAGATTAGATATTGTAAATAAAGAAGGCACTATTTTAGGCGAACTTTTGAGATTAATCAGATATAATAATCTTGATGAATTTATCTTTGCTGTATTAAGACCTCAAGATACAAGTTGGTCAATAGGATTTTCTTCACCTTGTTGGAAGAGAACAAATACTATAATAAACGTAACTAAAGGATATGAATTTACAGAAAGCGTTGGTGACCTTAAAAATTATCCTTTGTTAAGATCTTCAAATATTAGAATTACTCGAGATTATAATAATGAGGATGAAATTATTTCATCAATGGTATTTGGAGGAGTTCAAAGAACAGGTATTTATCCTACTGAAGATAAATCAAAATTGTTAGTTATTGATCCGGCTTTAAGTTACGAAATTTCTATTCGTGCTAAAGTATCTTCTGTAGTGAATTCTAAAGTTCAATTTGGAGTTGTATGTTATGATAAAGATTATAATGTTATAGGAACTCAATATGTTGAAAATGGTGAATATCAATCTTCTGATAACGGATTATTTCACTCAACTGAATATTTAGAGTTTTTAAATGAAAATCTTTATTATAATTTGACTGGTATTATTTTAGCTTATAATGAGAGAAATTATAATGCAATCAAATTGAATTTTTCTTCAGGAAGAGCTTTAAGTTTTTTACCAAATACAAAATTTATATGTCCTATTTTCATTCAAAATAGAGAGTCAAACGAAGATCCTAATGTTTATTTGTATGATATAAAAGTAAAACCTCTTGAATTGCCGTTTGAACAGGGTTATTTAGGAGGTAAAAATGTAATTGCTGCATATTATAAGAATAACGCATTTCAATCAGAAAATTCTATTGAAATTTTCATTAAACAATATTTAATCTCTTATAAAAATATTTTAGGAGGACTATCTATTAAAGATAAATTTCAACAAACAATTATTTTTAAAGTATTTTCTGAAAGAAATAATTATATTCAAGATACAACAATTTCTATAGCTGGACAAACTTTAAAGACTGATGTAAATGGTGAAGTTCTTGTAAATTTATATCCTGGTAGTTACGTTTATTCTATTGAAAAGGATGATTTTGATACACAAGAAGATATTCTTTTAGTTGAAAATTTTAATTACACTAAATACATTCAATTGAAAGGTAGAGTTTATCAAAGAACAGTTTCTTTCTTAGTTTTAGATAAAGAAGGTAATTATTTGAAAGATGCACGAGTAACATTTAATCAACAAACTAAAATTACAGGAGATAATGGATTAGTTTTATTCGATGTTTATCCTGGTTTATACACTTATACAGTAGAAAAATATGATTATATAACTATTTCAAATACTATTAGCGTTATTGATAGTGCTACTGTAAGAGTAGAGTTAAATAAAGTATCGTATTATTCTGCTACAGTAAGAGTAAGAGAAGGATTAGAACCAGTTGCTAATGCAACAGTTGTTTTAACAGGAGATTTCAACGGAAGTGGTGTACAGCAGCAATATACAGGAACGACAAACGAGCAAGGAATTGCAAATCAAACTTCAGATGGTAGAAGTTTTTTAATGAGAGCTGGAACTTATCATTATCTCGTTTCTAAGAAGGATTATTTTATAAAAGAAGCTGATTTTAACATCACTAACAATGCTACTATAAATGTAGATTTATC
>OGZW01002010.1_pt1 | contig 16231 bp, 10 predicted proteins | sample 1577001 | NCBI WGS metagenome assembly OGZW01 (sample SAMEA3541519, study PRJEB24748) | human gut metagenome | biome: human gut; feature: human-associated habitat; material: faeces | place: China | collected 2012 | reverse complement strand
AGCGTTGTAGCCGTCAAGTGTCTGGAAAAAGTAACTCCTGAGCTTGGATTGAAATATCTGGACAACTTTGGTTTTACAACCCTTGCTCATGGAACAGAGGCTGACAAAGATGCCAATGGTAATGTATGGAGCGATGCAAACCTTGCCACTGCGCTTGGCGGCATCACCCGCGGTGTCACAAATGTTGAACTGTGTGCATCCTATGCAGCCATCGCAAATAACGGAAATTATATCAAGCCAATTTATTACACAAAAATTCTGGATCACAACGGAAACGTCCTGATCGAGAATACTGCTGCCGAACGTTCCGTAATCAAAGAAAGTACTGCTTTTCTTCTCACCAGTGCAATGGAGGATGTTGTAAAACAGGGTACAGGTACAGCCTGCCAGCTTGATAATATGACAGTTGCAGGAAAGACAGGTACAACAGATGCGTACAATGACCTCTGGTTTGTAGGATATACACCATATTATACATGTGCAGTTTGGTCAGGATATGACAATAATGAAAAACTTCCGGAGGACGCCCGAAACTTCCATAAGAACCTTTGGAAGAAAGTAATGACACGAATTCATGAAGGCCTTGAGGACAGAGATTTTGATATGCCTGCAAGTGTTGACAAGATAAGTGTTTGTGAAGAGACGGGACTTCTTCCAAGAGCTGGCTGTCCGGTTATTACAGAATACTTTGATATTGGTGATATACCGACTGATTATTGTGATCAGCATTTCTACGGAGATGACGAAAGCGGTATGCAGGAATACACAACGGAAGAAGAAATATACAATCCAGAACCGACACCGGATCCGAATAATCCGAATGGTGATAATACCGGAGATAATACGGGCGACAATACCGGAGATAACACGGGTGATAACACGGGTGATAATACGGGAGATAATACCGGAGATAACACCGGAGATACCGGCGGTGGAGATGCCGGTGGCGGAGATACTGGTGGAGGAGATACCGGTGGCGATACTGGCGGCGGAGATGCCGGTTATACAGAAGAATAGTATCTGAATATAGGCTGTGATCGTCCTGGACGGTTGCAGCCTGTGTTTTAGGAAGGAGTACTTATGCTGGAACAGTACAGAACAGTATATGAAGGTGGAGAAGGCGAGATCACTGAAAAAAAATCACGCTTCATCGCGACAGTTCATCCAGTGGAAAGTGAAGAAGAAGCGTTGGCTTTTCTGGAAGAGATGAAAAAAAAATACTGGGATGCAAGACACAATTGCTATGTGTATTCGATTGGGATGAACCGTGAATTTACCAGATGCAGTGATGATGGAGAACCTTCCGGAACTGCTGGAAGGCCAATGCTTGATGTGATCCTTGGAGAAGATATGTAATGCAGGATCTTCTACCAGAGGCATGGTGGCAACACCGGTGTACTTGAACGGGCAGTCAGGGCTTGCGGGTAATCCGTCGTAAGCACAGATCTCGCCCTGATAGTGTACATCGCAGCTTTCCGTTGGTTCCGTACCCTCAGCAAAATACTCTGTATATACACAGCCATCGCAGAGACCGGGAATCGGGAGCTTGCCGGACTGGGAACATACCGCTACCTGTACAATACCGGAGGGAACCGGGAACTGGGTGTTAGGCAGATCCTCATGAACACGCTTCATAACCTTACGCCATAAGGTCTTGGAGACACCGTCCTCGGCACTGTTCAGGTCAACATTGTTGTCATAACCGGTCCAGGTAGCAGCGGTGTAGTAAGGGGTATATCCTACAAACCAGGCATCGGTAGGTCCGGTAGTAGTACCGGTCTTACCGGCGATAGCCATACCGCCGAAATTTACACGGCCACCGGTACCGGAGGTAACTACATCCTGCATGGCACTGGTCAGCAGGAAAGCAGTGGTCTCCTTGATGACCTGTCTGGTAGCCGGATTGGTGTTGTCCAGAATTACATTGCCATCGGAATCGGTGACTCTGGTGTACAGCTTCGGGGTGACATAAGTACCGCCGTTGGCAATAGCTGCGTAGGCACCAGTCAGTTCGTAAGGAGTAACACCGTAGGTCAGACCGCCCAGAGCCAGGGACTGGTTCACGTCGGACTTGATCTCGTTGCCGACCTGCACACCGTCGGTCAGAGTGGTAAATCCAAAGTTCAGCAGATAATCATAACCAAGTCTCGGAGTGATCACCGTGATGTTCTTAACTGCGATGATATTCAGGGAGTCACGGATCGCACTTCGGATATTCTGGATGCCCCGGTAACCGGTCTTGTACCAGTTACGAACGGGAGTACCGTCTGCATAGTTAAACGGTGCATCGTTGTATACAGTAGCCAGAGTCTTGCCGGCACTGTCCAGAGCGGGAGCGTAGGAGGCCACTACCTTGAAGGTGGATCCCGGCAGACGCTTGGCACTGGTGGCGCGGTTCAGGGTTCTACGGCCCTCCTTGGCACCGCGGCCGCCGATCATGGCTACCACATAGCCGGTGTTCTGCTCCTCAATGACCATAGCGGACTGGGGCTGTGGAGTCATGGAAATAGTTTCTTCGTAATTGTCCGCATTGTCTTCCACACCCAGCTGCGCCAGCATTGCAGAACGGTAAGTGTCTACGGCCGCATAGGCATCGTCCTGGGAAGAGAAGATCAGGTTGAATTTCTTATTCTGGTTCTGCTTGAACCAGGTCATCATGTTTTCTTTACTGAAGTTATTCTTGGTACCGTCGGGAGAGATAATGGTAAGAGCATAGTTCAGATACCATTTTACATTCTCCGGGTAGTTGGAAGCATCTGCGTATTCCTCGTTCAGAATATTCTGGATCTTGGGATCTAACGTGGATTCCACACGTAAACCGCCGGAGGTCAGCAGTGTCTCTGCCATGGTTTCATTATAGCCGGCCAGGATCAGATCCTGTTTTACCTGTTCATATACCGCATCGGAGAAGTAGGAACCTGTGGTGGCATTGGCCTCCTGATAATCGATGTCGTACAGGCCGATCCGCTCGTACACAGCATCGGTATCTGCCATGGCTTCGTCGTATTGCGCCTGGGTGATGAAGCCAAGCTCCAGCATTTTCGTCAGACATTTCTTACGACGTTTTACATTCTCTTCCGGATGACGGATGGGATTGTATTTAGAAGGATTCTGCGTGATACTGGCAATGACCGCACATTCGGAAATGGTCAGTTCGCTGCAGTGTTTACCGAAGTAACGTAAGGAGGCGGATTCCACACCCAGGGTGTTCTGACCCAGGTTGATGGCATTCATATAACGCAGCAGGATCTCGTCCTTGGAGTAGTACTTTGTAATCTCCAGTGCCAGGTACTGCTCCTGAATCTTACGTTTGATTTTTTTGATCTTGTTATTACCCTCGGAGGTCCAGTCCGTAAAGACGGTATTTTTTAGAAGCTGCTGGGTAATGGTACTGGCACCCTGGGCTTCTTCACCACCGGTCTTAAAAAACTGGTAACCGGCACGGATAATACTCTTGAAATCAATCCCGTTATGCTGATAGAAGCGTTCATCCTCAATGGCTACGAAAGCCTTGCCCATGTAGTCGGGAATCTCGTCCATGCCGACGGAGAGACGGTTGGAGTTGGTACTGACGTACTGGTCGATCTCGTTGCCCTCTCTGTCATAGACGATGGTAGCTTCGCCGACTGCCACGACATCCGACAGACGGATCGTGGGGGTGGAGGAGAGGATGCCGCGGAAAACACCGATACCGGCGGCTACACCGCAGATGCCGATGCCTACGACAGCTGCCAGCATGACCTTGACACAGGTCAGAGCGATTTTTCTTCCCCATTTTTGTGATTTAGAGTTGAGTGTCTTTTGCTTCGCACGGACACCTTTTTTACCATAATTCATAAAACAAGTCCTTTCTGTCTGAGATACAGACGAAGACATTATACCAAATAATGCTATGTAAATAAAGGCTTTTTAGAATTGTTTCACATTTTGGAGAAGTTATGCTACACTGAAAAAGAAAGCAAAAGAAAATAAGAATTTAAAAATAAGTGAGGCCATACATGGGTGACATGACAGCAACAGATAACTATAGAGTCCTTTTGTCCGGCGGGGAAGGTGAGATCGTGGAGAAAAAGTCCCGCTTTATCTCTACGATCCGCAAGTGTGAAACCGAGGAAGAAGCAGTAGCTTTTATAGAAGAAATGAAGAAAAAATACTGGGATGCCAGACACAACTGTTCTGCATTTATAATAGGAAGCAGAGGCGAACTGACCCGGTGCAGCGATGACGGGGAACCCTCCGGAACGGCGGGGCGTCCGATGCTGGAAGTATTGACCGGATCCGGTATCCGCAATATTGCGGTGGTAGTGACCAGATATTTTGGTGGCACATTGCTTGGCACCGGCGGCCTGGTGCGGGCCTATACCCAGGCGGTGAAGGAGGGGCTGGATCATTGTGAGACCGGCATTATGCGGAAGGGCTGCGAGCTGGAAGTGACAACGGATTATAATGATGTTGGAAAGCTGCAGTATTATTTCGGACAGCAGGGCATCGTTCCTGCGGACAGCATCTATGCGGAAAACGTAAAATTTATTTTACTTGTCCCGGTGGAAAAAGAGGATAGTCTCAGGAAAAACCTGACAGAAACCACCTGCGGAAAGGTAAAAATTGAGAAATTGAAAGAAACTTATTTCATTGACAAAGAATAGTCATAAAGTTAAAATATTATTAACAATTCAGAACCATTAAATATTGACGGATATTCGTCGAATGTTTACATTCGTAAGAATATATGTCAAGAGCAAAAGGAAAGCCTCGTAGAGGCGATTTTGCGAATGGGGTTCTGGATGGATCCTACAGAAAGGTGGTGGTTTTTATGAAGTGTACACAGAAGAGTTCTGACAACCCACTTCCGGGGCGAAGTTACTGCATAAGTTACACCCATAGAAAACATCATAAGGAGGATCATCATGGAACAGATCAAAGAACTGGAAGAAGTCTTAGAGCTTCTTAACACCAAGCAGTATACCAAACTGCGCCAGTATCTGGCTGAACTCAACGATGCCGATATTGCAGGACTTCTGGAAGAACTGGAAGAAGAGGATATGCTCAAAGTCTTCCGCATTCTTCCCAAGGACCTGGCGGCAGACGTTTTTTCCTATTTAGATATGGACAATCAGCAGAAGATCATCACCTCCCTGTCAGATAAGGAAGCAACGAACATCATCAACAACCTGATGGCAGACGATGCGGCTGACCTGTTGGAAGAGATGCCTGCCAACATTGTCAAAAAGCTTCTGACCAACGCAAGCCCTGAGGTACGCAGAGATATCAATCATCTGCTGCGATATCCGGAAGATTCCGCCGGAAGTATCATGACGGTCGAATATGTAGACCTGAAGGAGAATCTGACGGTGAATCAGGCCATCGAGCGGATCCGTAAGGTAGGCCTCGACAGTGAGACCATCAATATCTGTTATGTCTTAGATGCCCAGAGAAGACTGGTGGGAACCGTGGCCCTGCGTTATCTGCTGCTCATGGACGGTGACGAGATCATCGGTGACATCATGCATGAAAATGTCATCTCCATCAATACCCTGATGGACCAGGAGGAAGTTGCCAGACAGTTCAAAAAATACGACTTTACAGCCATGCCGGTCGTGGACAATGAGAACCGGCTGGTAGGTATTATCACCGTGGACGATATCGTGGATATCATCGAAGAAGAGACCACGGAGGATATGGAAAAAATGGCGGCTATCGTGCCCAGCGATAAGCCCTATATGAAGACGGGAGTATTCGAGACCTTTAAAAAGCGTATTCCCTGGCTGCTTCTTCTGATGGTGTCAGCTACATTTACCGGAGCTATCATTTCTTCTTTTGAAGATGCGCTGAGCGTGTGTGCGGTACTGGTGGCATATATTCCCATGCTGATGGATACCGGCGGAAATGCCGGAAGCCAGGCGAGCGTTACGGTCATCCGTGGACTGTCCCTGAATGAGATCGAATACCGGGATGTGCCGAAGGTCGTATTCAAGGAGATCCGCGTGGCACTGATCTGCGGTATTACACTTTCCGCAGCGAACTTTGTAAAATTACTGTTATTGGATAAAGTAGGGGTGCTGGTGGCAGCATCCGTGTGCCTGACTCTGGTGGCGGCAGTAGTGATCGCTATGATTATCGGATGTCTTCTGCCGATCCTGGCGAAACGGCTGGGATTCGACCCTGCGGTCATGGCGAGTCCGTTCATAACGACCATCGTCGATGCAATGTCATTACTGGTATATTTCCGTGTGGCATCTGCAATTTTAGGGTTATGATAAGAGAATAAATGATAGGTAAAGCGTCTGCCTGAAAGCAGGCGCTTTTGACATTTTTTTGACAGGATGTTTTTTTTTAAGTACTTTTCAGCAAGCTCTTTGCAAGGATGTAAATTTTTGTTAGAATCAAGATAAATGTGAAATGTAACCGCTTTCGTTAATCTTTTTCTTAAGAGAATATTCGGGAACAGCAAAAGCAACGGAGGAATGAAATATGAGATATTTTTTTGAATCTAAAGTAGAGAAAAAGGATGTAGGATACACCATTCAGATTCCTTTTAATGTATGGGAAGTATGCCATCAGAGAGAAGTCATCAAGGGAGATATCGTTCTGGATAACAATATCATTCAGTGCGAGCTTCATCCCAAGGAGAAGGGCAATTACGAGATTGTGATCACCGATGAAGCTGCTGTAAAAGTAGAACTGGGTGTGCCTCACAAGATCCTGTTACATATTAACGGTTCCCTGATCCGTATGGATCAGAACAGCCCTTACAGCTTTGAGAATCCAATCCGCAAGATCGACAGCATGAACGTGATCATCCAGCCCGAAGACGGTCTGTGCGGTCAGGCTTGTGTCGCAATGTTAGCCGGTGTTACTATCGCAGAGGTGATCAGCGTGATGGACTGCAGAGAGTGGCAGGCTACCATGGGCCGTGTGATCTCTGCGCTGAACTATTACGGCATTGACCATACCGACATCATCGTATATACCGAGGGTAGACCCGCTGTACTGCCGAAGTGCTGTATCATGATGGAAAAGATGGGACGTTTCTGTCATTACCTGGTACACTATGATGGAAAATTCTATGATTCCAATCTGGGTGTGCTGGAAGAGTACGATATGAGCAAGCTGTTAGGTTACCTTGAAATCAAATGCTGATGGAATGCAAATCCGTATTTGCGTGATTTCGATTACCTTGTTCTATTTATAAGGAAGTTCAAAAACTGTAGGTTACACAGATGTGCCTACAGTTTTTTCATAGAAAATAGGTTAATCGGCTAAAAACCCCCTAATAGGGTTGCATGTTGACACGGTAAAGTGTAAAATGGAAAAGTGTGGTTTTCGTAACTTTTCAGAGCGATTACTAATTTTCTATTACAAAGGATGGGAAGAAAAATGAATCAGAAAAAGAAGATTGAAAATTATCAGCAGATTGCCATGGGAACCGGATTGCGTTATGATGAAACCAATGACTTGTTTCATGGGGAACGGGATGGGTTTGACTTTATCGTCTATGCACCCGATGCAAGATATCCGTATATGATGGTACTGCATACGGCGGCAAAAAGCGCTGACGGGTCGACATTTGACAAGCAGGCAGTGAAAGGGTTTCAGAAAAGCAGCAAGAAGATCGCGAGTTTTGGTCAGAAGAATCTGGATATCAGAGTATCACTGAAGGCACAGTCCAATGCGGAAAAATGTAAGGATACATTGAACGAAGCACTTGCAGCTACAACGACATTCCTGCGTACAAACAGTTACAGCCCCTGCTGTGATCTGTGCGGTCAGAATGTAGAGACCGGAGCGTTCAGAATGGGCGGTGAATACTATCATTTATGTCCGGACTGCGAGATGAAGATGCGCAGTGACATCGCGATGAATGCACAACAGACGGCGCAGAAGAAAGAAAACATCGTAGGCGGTATTGTAGGTGCCCTGTTAGGATCCCTGTTGGGAATGCTCAGTGTTCTGATCTTAAGCCAGTTGGGATATGTAGCAGCATTATCCGGTGTGATCATGGCGGTGTGCGTTCTGAAGGGATATGAGATGCTGGGCGGAAAACTGACCAAAAAGGCTGTGGTCATCAGCGCTGTGATCATGATCCTTATGACGTATTTCGCAGATCGTGTGGACTGGGCGATCATTCTGTTCAATCAGGGCGGCGGTGCGGAAGCAGGTTATAGTCTGTTCGAGTGTTATCGACTGATCCCTGCGGCACTTTCCGCAGAAATTATTGATATGGGAAGCTACATAGGCAATCTGGTTCTACAGTATCTGTTTGTGGCGCTCGGAGCAATTCCTACCGTTATCGGAAAAATGAAAGAGAAAAAAGAAGAAGGTATTATCGTAAGATTAAATTAAGCTCTTTGCTTTCAGCAGACAATGTGGTACAATAGTACCAGTGATGTAATTCCTTATATCGTGGTATTGAGTTCAGACTTTTGACCCCGGTAGCATAATGTTGGAATTAGGGGGAAACAGAATATGAGAAAGTGGAAAGCATGGCTGTTTGCATTGGCTGTTCTCATAGGCATTGGGACTATTGGGACGGCGTCAATGAAGGCAGAAGCACAGAATCTGAATCAGGGAAAGCGGGTATTGTTTATCAGCTCGTATTCTTATGGCTGGGACACAGTCCAGACGCAGATCGAAGGAATCAAGGCGGGGGTCGACGAGAAAACCACCGTGGATTATGAATTCATGGATACGAAGCGTTTCCGGACGAAAGAGTCTACAGAAATGTTTTATACAATGTTGAAATATCATCTGGATCATTCAGATCCCTATGATGTCGTGATCGTGGGAGATGATGCCGCACTCCGTTTTGCAATGGCATTCAGAGAGGATCTGTTTGATGGTATTCCCATTGTCTTTGAAGGTGTCAATGATGAGGAATATGCCCTGGAAGCAGCGAAGAACCCTCTGGTAACCGGGATACTGGAGAAACTGTCAGTAGAAAAAAATATCGATATGGCATTAAAGGTAAACCCGTCAGCGGACAAAGTAGTGGCTATATTGGATGATTCTGTGACCGGTGAGGCGGAGCGTAAGAATTTTTACAGTGCCGAAGCAAAATATCCGGAACTGGAATTCTCTGAGATCAATTCTTCCGAACTGACAACCGCTAAGCTGCAGCAGGCAGTCAGCAAGGTGGATGAGAATACCATATTGATCTACATTGTAATGTCAAATGATGGCAGTGGTAAGCAGTATACCAATGCGCAGGCGATCCGTATGGTCGTGACTTATTCGAAGGTGCCGGTGTACCGCATGGTGGAGGATGGGATCGGTGCCGGATTGCTGGGTGGTAATGTGGTATCCATGTATAAGTCCGGAGAGATCGCAGCACAGATGGCCATGGATATCGCAAATGGTACCGACAGTGCAGAGATCAATGTGGTAAAGGACAGTCCCAACATTTATTGTGTAGATGAAGACGTCATGCGGAAGTTCGGGCTGGAGGCATCACAGTTTCCCAAAGATACCGAATTTGTAAATCATCGGGAGAATTTTTTTGTCAGGAACCGAGAGGCTTTGATACCGGCACTTATACTTATCACTGCACTCAATGTTATTATCTGCTGGGTGTGCTTCGATAATTACCGCAGACGAAAGCTGCTGCAGGAACTGGAGCAGGCACGTGCAATTATGGAGGCGGCAGCACAGCATGACTTCCTGACGGGACTTCCGAACCGCAGCAAATTCATGAAGGATCTGGAGCAGATGATCGATGCGAAGGTTCCCTGTACCGTCATGATGCTGGATATTGATAATTTCAAGAAGATCAACGACACTTACGGACATACGGCAGGAGACGAAGCGCTGCAGCAGGTGGCAAACCGCCTGAAAGAGATGCAGTCCCAGATACTGACATCATACCGTTTCGCCGGAGATGAATTTATTCTGATTCTGCGCAGCAGCCAGAATATGCTGGTGGAGAAGACAGCGTACCAGTGCAGACAGGTATTCACAAAGGATGTGGTGCTCTGCGGTACGAAGCGGAAGATCGGCGGCAGCATTGGTATTGCAAGTTATCCTAAGGATACGGATAATCTGGAACAGCTGATCGTGTGTGCGGATGATGCCATGTATCAGGTGAAGAAGAACGGCAAGAATGATTTTGCATTCTATAAAAAGCCAGAGGAAGAAACAACGGACAATACGCAATAAAACGGAAATAGAACAAAGAATACAGAAAAATAGGGAAGCAGGCAGAAATTTGCTGTTATAATAACAGAGGTTTCTGCCTGTTTTTTGAACGGAAAATTGCTTTCCATGTTGAAAAAACATACGATTATGTTATAATTAATACCATTGACTAAAAGGAGAACAGTGTGAAAATAAATTTCACACGCAAATTTGTGCCTGCGGCCCAAACTTTGCAGATTTTGAGAAAGGCATGGTTAATTAAAATGCGAATACTATCAGAAGCGCTGGGATATGTAATGTACTTTTGCTATTATCTGGTGCATAATTATGGATTGGCAATCATTCTGTTCACATTGATCAGCAAGATCGTACTGCTGCCGGTATCCGTCTGGGTACAGAAGAATTCCATTAAAATGGTAAAGATGCAGCCTGAGATCAACCGGATCAAGGCAAAACATTTCGGGGATGCAGACCGGATCGCGGACGAACAGTCCAAGATCTTCAAGAGAGAGAAGTACAATCCGCTGGCATCCCTGATCCCGCTGGCAGTTCAGATTATTCTGCTGATGGGACTGGTAGAGGTTATCTATCACCCGTTGGATTATCTGCTTCATCTGCCACAGGATGTGATCACGGCATTCAATGGCCTGGCTGTCAGCCTGGCCGGAGCAAATCCGGAGAGCTCCTCTATTCAGCTGGCAGTAGTGGAGATGATCAAGAGTGGTAATTATGCAGAACAGTTCGCAGCATTGCAGTCAGGACTGGCAGGTGTGGACATTGCGTCTGTATTACAGCAGGTGCAGGGAATTTCCCTGAACTTCTGCGGCATGAATTTAAGTTGGGTACCTTCCGAAGTGGGGGGCATTGATATCATCGTCCCCATTGCAGCCGGTATTTCCGCATGGCTGTTGTGTGTGGCACAGAATGCAGCCAATGTCATTCAGGCAGAGCAGTCCAAGCTGAACAAATACGGTATGATGGCATTTTCGGTAGGTCTGTCCCTGTATCTGGGCTGGTTTGTTCCGGCAGGTGTGGCTCTGTACTGGATCGCCAGCAACCTGTTCGCTATTTTACAGCAGTATCTGCTGAACTGGGCCATCAATCCCAAGGATTATGTGGATTATGAGGAACTGGAGGCCAGCAAACAGGAACTGGAGGAATTGCAGTCCATTGGTGGCAAGAAGAAACTCTTCGAGAAAAATCCCTATGCCAAGAGAGAGAAGAAAGATTTCAAACGTTTCTTCTCTGTAGTGAACAAGCATCTGGTATTTTATTCCGAGAGCAGTGGCTTCTATAAATATTATCAGGGCATTATCGAATGGCTCCTGGCACATACCAATCTGACTATCCACTATATCACCAGTGATCCGGAAGATCAGATCTTTGCACTGGCGGAAAAAGAAGACAAGATCCGGGCGTATTATATCGGAGAAAAACGTCTGATCACACTGATGATGAAGATGGATGCAGACGTAGTGGTCATGACTATGCCGGATATTGAGAACTTCCATATTAAGCGAAGCTATATAAGGAAGGATATTGAATATATCTATATTCCTCATTGTATGGACAGTCTGAATATGACCATGCGTACCGGTTCCATGGATCACTACGATACCGTATACTGCGTCGGTAAGCATCATACTGAGGAAATCCGCAAGACAGAGGAAGCTTACGGTCTGCCGCCCAAGAAACTGATCGACTGGGGCTACTGCCTGCTGGATCGTATGATCGAAGATTACAGGAAAGCGGATAAGACGCCTCATGAGAAAAAGCATATTCTGATCGCGCCTTCCTGGCAGAAGGACAATATCGTGGACAGCTGTCTGGAAGGCATGCTGGATGATCTGGCAGGTAAGGGTTATGAAGTGGTAGTACGTCCTCATCCTCAACAGGTGCGTCTGCAGCAGGATAAGATGGATCGCCTGAAAGAGCGTTATGCCAAGAACCCGGATATTGACATTCAGACAGACTTCTCATCCAACAGCACGGTATTCGAGGCGGATCTGCTGGTGACTGACTGGTCCGGTATCGCGTATGAATATGCCTTTACGACCAAGAAGCCGGTTCTGTTCGTGGATACTCCCATGAAGGTCATGAATCCGGAATACCAGAAGATCGACACCGTACCTATCAATATCTGGATGAGGGATGTCATCGGAGACCGTCTGGATCCTACAAAGACAGAGGAGACCGAAAGCAAGGTCAGAAATCTGCTGGAGCAGAAGGATGCTTACCATGACAGAATTGAAAAGTTCGTGGAAGAATATGTATACAATCTGGGCAACAGTGCCGAAGTAGGTGCAAAGTACATTGTACAGGCAGTCCAGGAACAGATCAAAAAAGCAAAAGAACAATAAAAATCTGAAATACAAAAAGAGTAAAAGAAAGAGGTAAAAACATGAAAAAATTAAGCAAGATCGCACAGGTAACATTTTTTGCAGCAGCATTCGCAGTACTGTTTTCCGGAACTGCAGATGCATATATTGACCCTTCTGTTATGAACTATGCTATTCAGGCAGTAGCCGGTGTAGTCATCGCTGTAGGCGCTGCAGCCGGTATCTACTGGAGAAAGGCCAAGAAGAAGATCGACAAGAGTCTGGGAATCGATGAGAACAGAAACAAAGAAGTAGAATCCGATGACATTATGCTGGATCAGGCAGAGGACAAGCAGGAGAAGTAATCTGACATGAAAAAGCGGGATAAAAAGCAACTGCTGCCGGGAATTGTGGTGGCGGCTGCCATCAGTTTCCTGGTGTTTTTATATGCACCGGTAGATTTGTATTGCAGTAATATATCCGAGTTCTGGTTTGATTTCGGAATTCTGATCAGGGCATCATTGGGCCTGTTTTTGATCAGCACCGTTGTGCTGCTTCTGATCTATATTGTCTTGTGGCTGATTCATCCGGTGCTGTACCGTATCGGACTGGCAGGTGGATTCTTAGGGCTGATCTGTACCTATATTCAGGGAAATTTTCTGATCAGGAATCTGCCGCCCCTGGATGGAACGACGATTCGATGGGAAGAATATACATTTCTGAGGACAGAGGATTTTATTCTCTGGGGCATCGGCTTTGTTGTTGTAGTGCTCATGTATATTTTCCTGAAAAAAGATCTTTTGTCCAAAACGGTAATGTATTTAAGCGGTGGACTGACATTGATGCTGCTGATCACAGCAGTCAGTGTTGTGTTTACCAGTGGGGCACTGCAGGAAAAAGTACATTATCAATATGGTGCGGACGAACAGTTTGTGATGTCCGAAGACCAGAATTTCGTGATCCTTCTGCTGGATACGGTGGATTCCAGAACGATCACGGAGCTGTTGGACGAGCATCCGGAATACAGTGAGGTATTTCGTGATTTCACCTATTTTGAAAATACGGTAGGAGCATACTCCTGCACAGAGAGATCCGTTCCCTATATTCTGTCCGGAGACTGGTATGAAAATGATGAACCCTTTGATGATTACGGCAAGAGGGTGTACCAGGAGTCCCCGCTGTTTCAGACATTGCAGGAACGTGGCTACAATATGGAACTCTGTGATTCTGAATTGTATATGGATACCGAACTGATGCATATGTTCAGCAACATTCACGTAGTGGATTTCGAACTGAGTTCTTATACGAAATTTGCGAAACCACTGTTGAAGCTGATCGGTTTCCGGTATGCGCCTTTTGAACTGAAGAAAATGTGTACATTTAAAAAGGCTGCATTCGCAGAACTGCTCCAGGTAGAGAATACACCTGAGGAAACCAGCTGCAGTGAATCGGATCATGTATTTAAGAGTCAGCTGGATCTGCAGGGAATTACCGTGGAAGATTCCTCCAAAAAATTCAAATTTATTCATCTGAACGGAGCACATGTTCCTTATATCTATGATAAGGATATGAATATCATCAATGAACTGGACGGCACCTATGAACAGAGCGCACAGGCCACGATGGTCGGTGCAATGGATTATGTCGAACATCTGCGCAACAGTGAAGCCTACGACAATACAGTCCTCATTGTGATGTCGGATCATGGCTATAACGGAAGCCTGGGACAAAGCGGAGAGGCTACCTGGATGCGTCAGTGTGCATTACTTCTGATCAAGGGAAGAAATGAGCATCATGATACCATGCAGATCTCACAGGCACCCATAAGCTTTGAGGATCTCCAGGAGGCATATGTGCGTCTGCTGGACGGCAGGCGGAGTGATGAGGTCTTTGACTGGAAGGAAGGCGATGCAAGAGAACGCCGGTTCTTACGGTATTCTTTCCTGGATGACGATCATATGCAGGAGTATATACAGACGGGGTATGCTTCTGATATGGATACCATGATTCCTACCGGAAGAGAGTATAATCGTTAGAAAGAAATGCAACAATGTGACAGGGAGAATAAGTGTGAGTAAAAATACTGTGAGAAAAAAGATAACAGGCAGACAGCTGATGCCGGGGATTTTCATATCCCTGGCTATCAGCTTTTTGTTGTTTTTATATGCACCTGTCGATCTGTACTGCGCGAATGTTTCGGAATTCTGGTTTGATTTTTCCACGTTATTGATCACTGCACTGGGGATGTTCGCTGCCTGTTTTGCTGTACTGATGGTGTTATATCTGATTGCCATGCTGATTCATCCGTATGTGTACCGGATCGCACTGGCTGGAGGGCTGACACTTTTTATCTGTACCTATATCCAGGGCAATTTTATGATCGACAAGCTGCCTCCGCTGGATGGAACGACCATCAAATGGGAGAATTATACGATACTGCGGACAGAAGATCTGATCCTCTGGAGTGTTGCTTTGCTGATCGTCGTTCTTATGTACGTTTTTCTGAAAAAAGATCTGTTTTCCAGAACCGTAATGTATCTGAGCGGTGGACTTACCCTGATGCTGTTGATCACGGCAGTCAGCGTAGTATTTACCAGCGGGGCATTGCAGGAGAGAGCGCGTTATCAGCTTGGCGGAGATAACGAATTCGTAATGTCTGATGAACAGAATTTTATAATTCTGGTATTGGATACCGTGGACTCCAGAACTTTTGCAGAATTGCTGGAGACACATCCGGAATATGCAGCTGAGTTTCAGGATTTTACTTATTTTGAAAATACCGTAGGGGCGTATTCCTGTACCGAGAGAGCCGTACCCTATATTTTGTCAGGGGAATGGTACGAGAATGATGAACCGTTTGAAGATTATATGCGCCGGATGTACCGAGAATCTCCACTGTTCCGGACATTACAGGAACGGGGATACCGGATGGAGTTTTATGATGAAGAACTTTATCTGGATGACGAGATAGCCCAGATGTTCAGCAATGTATACCGGGTGGATTTTGAACTGAGTTCCTATGTCAGATTTGCAAAACCTTTGTTGAAACTGGTGGGATTCCGATATGCCCCTTTTGAACTGAAGAAGAAATGTATTTTCAAGATGGCGGCTATCGATGAACTGGTCAAAGTGGAAAATGCACAAGAAAAATACAGTTTCAGCCAGCAAGATCATATATTTAAGAGTCAACTGGACCAAAGAGGGATCAGTGAACAGGATACACAGGCAAAATTCCAGTTTATTCATTTGAATGGAGCCCATGTCCCCTTCATCTATGATGAAAATATGAATATTATTGATGAAGAGGAAGGAACTTATGAACAGACGATGCTGGCGGTGCTCTCCGGGGCTGGGAACTATGTGGAGAAGCTGCGCGGAAGTGGAGCTTATGACAATACGGTGCTGATCATTATGGCGGATCACGGATACAACGGAAGCCTAGATGAGAGCGGAGAGGAAGCCTGGATGCGTCAGTGTCCGCTGCTGTTGATAAAAGGCATGGGGGAAACCCATGATACCATGCAGATCTCACAGGCACCCATAAGCTTTGAAGATCTGCAGGAAGCATATACACGTCTGTTGGACGGAAAGCAGAGCACGGCCGCCTTCGACTGGAAGGAAGGCGATGTAAGGGAGCGCCGGTTCTTAAAATATTCTTTTCTGGATGAGGATCACATGCAGGAATATGTGCAGACGGGATATGCGTTTGACAGGAATACCATGAAGGCTACCGGAAGAGAGTATAATCGTTAGAAAGAAATGCAACAATGTGACAGGGAGAA